>ENA-ORXF01001709-ORXF01001709.1-marine-metagenome-genome-assembly--contig:-NODE-1709-length-13851-cov-6.449325_pt1 | contig 13851 bp, 23 predicted proteins | sample MGYA00237864_ERZ511476 | MGnify/ENA primary metagenome ERZ511476 (study PRJEB26306, sample SAMN06343908) | marine metagenome | isolation source: coastal waters | place: Atlantic Ocean: West Antarctic... | reverse complement strand
CCTGCCCAAATTGACGCGTTGCCAATACGGTGTTCTGGCAACAGCGTCGCGCCGTCTGTTGTTGTCTCAAAAGCAAATAGCACGGTGTAACTGGTGTGGTTTGTGCCGTCACCGTATGACGCGCCGTTCGCTTGTTGCGTACCCGTGACCACACCCGCGTCACCGATACGCGTTCTTATTTCACTAACAGCGGCACGCACGCGTTGCTCGCTACATCCGGTTGCGTCCATTATCTGTTGAGTGGTTGCGCCACCGTCTGAACGCATCATAGCGTATTGGACGCCAACACGCGCGCCGCGTCTGAATGGTTGTTCTGGTGTATCGGTGACAATTGTTCGGGTTCCGCTTTCAACGCGCGCCGTGTTTGTATGGCCAACAAGGTTTAATAGGAATTCAACCCAATTGATAATCTTGTCGTGCTCTACAGTGCCAGACGCTTGGCGGAATTCAATCGTTCCGCGTGACCACGTTTGCAAATTGATTGAAGTGAATTTGCCGAACGTCAATTCTTGAATGGTTGTTGCCGCGTCAATGCGAGATAGGGAAAGAGGTGAACAATAGCGATTGCCAGTGCGTGAACGTGGAAACATTGTATCAACTGTGGATTGTTGGCGCGTGTAGCGGTGCATAATATCTTGAACCGCTACAAAATCCATAGGTTCTGAAAAGTATTGGCCAACAACAAAACGACCAGTTTCTTGGCGAACGCGAATGCTATCTCCGCAAAAGCGCGTTGGTGACATATCGCCATCAAGCGGCGCGTTACCAATGTGGACGTGCAAGCCGCAACGCGTGTTTACTGTTGCGCCGACGCTTTGCAGCACGCGGCAAATTTTCTTGATATAGTCAAAAGCGAAATCACACGCAGCCAAAGGTGGCAATACGATTTCGGCGTCAACAGACGGCGTGCCGTCCGGCACTATTGTGCAACCAAGTATTTCGGCAATGCGGAAAGCGCGTGCTATTTCGGGGATACTTGCGCCGCATGTTTCGATTTCAATTCCAAATGTGTAGGTCATTGTTTTCATTACCTTTTTGCTAGATTGTAGGGCAAATCTTTCGCCCTATGCCTATTCTTAACCCATAAATTCCCATAAAACAATGGGGTTTTTGGGATAAAGCAAACAATTGTTCGGGATAGTATCTGGAATTCAAAACCACTGGTGCAAACAACACGGCAATCGGCACAAAAAAAACGCGCCCAAAAACGATAATGGAACGCGCATATGTGTGTATGTGTGTATGTATGTGTGTGTGTGTGTATTATATATTGATATATATACTATACCCCGAACCCCGATCCCGAACCCCGAAGGCCCGAAGGCCCGAACCCGAAGGCCCGAACCCCGAATCCCGATTGTTTATTTCATTGTGTGCGCAAGTGTTGTCATCGCGCTAGTCTTTGGGTTGCCGTTTCCGATCAAGAAAGTGTAGGTACTTACGTTGCAAGCTAGTACGCCAAACTGCTTGGCGTCATGATACTTTTCAAAGTGCCCCTCTTCTTCTTTGTTTACTGGCTCGCTCGTCCCGTATTTTTTAACTGCCCAGTCACAAAAGTCTTGAAACTGCGTTTCGTCTTCATACTCGAACCCGCTCGTATCGTCATAGAAAAGTGCGGTTGCCCAGTGATCAGGTAATTTCATTGTGATATTTTTCATGCTGCATCCTCCTGCTCTAAAACTTCCATTGCGTGCTCAAGTGCTTCCTGATCGCTATCAATCCCGTAACAAGTGAAGCAATGGTAATCGACCCACTGCCCTCCAATGGGCGTTTGCAAGTTAAAGTTGCTGGTTCCGTTCCACTCAATGCGCAAGTGCTGCTCGTTGTGCTCTACTTCCCAGTGCTTCATCGTTTCTCTCCTGTTTACTAGAATACTCCCATATTATCCCACTCTATATAGTATGTCAACAATAAAAATGCAGAGTTAGCAAACTGTCACCGGGAGCGATTCGCGGACAATTGTTCGGGTTATTCCACCGGGGAGATACTACCGGGAGCAATAATACTGCTATTGGGTACGGCCCCGGTGAAACCACTGGAACACAAAATACTGCGGTTGGTTTTTTTGCTGGTATCTCGGTTACAACGGGTGACTAAAATACTGCCGTTGGTAACCCGAACAATTAATCGGGTTATTACCCCCGGCAGCCCGAATCCCGGTAAATATGCCCGATTCTAAAGACCCCGAAAATAGCCCCGTACAGCAACCCGAACAAGTTTAAGCACCCCGAACCCGAATAAGTTCGCATCGGCGCTCTGCGGTGCGTTTCTGGGCCTCTACGGCCCCGCTAGCCCACCCGCACGGTGCGCAGCCCTTATTCCTCGACGCTTTCGCTATCCAAAGCTATGTCAATTTGTTCGGGTTCTTCATTGTTTTGTTCAGGTGTGACATCAATCATGCGATCTTTAGCACGGGCCATGAATTCTTGAAGCTGCTCAACGATCTGATCACGGGTCAGGTTCTCAACGTTTTCGTGTGTTACATGGCTACGAGCGACCATAAGCCCTGTCACCTTGAGGCGCAGTTCTTCTGCCTTGATGGCTGCCCCGAAGTTTCCTGCTTCCCATGCTTCATCTCTCAGTCGCTGCATATCCCGAACACTTTTGGTTATTGTGACCCCATATTTACTTTCAAGGGTGTTCCGCATTTCCTCCATGCGTTCCCGAACGACTGGGTTATTGAGTAGCTGCACAGCCCGAACGTTTGGCGATTTATAACCTGCGGCTCGCGCAGCCCCTGTCTGGGTCATATCTTTGTGAATGTAATTATCGAGAAACTTTTGTTGTTGTGGCTGCAATCTGCGTCCACCTTTCTCGACTTGCTCCCCGACCTTTGGCATATTTTATTCCGAATAATTTACTGGGTTATGACCTGCCGTATGGATCGGCGTCTTGCTAAGTGTTCTTGATCTCATGCTTGAGGCGTATTGCGTCCCGTGTTGATCTTGCCAGTAGATCCTTGTTGCGTTCCCGCCTCGCAGCTTGTCTTTGATCTTGTGCACCTCTACGACCACGAAATGCGTCACAGCCTTTTTCTTCCCGACAGTGACCAGATCATAAAACATCTGCCCGACCTCTGGCTCCGAGTGAAGGTAAACCCTGTACCTACCCTTTGCGTCCCGAATGTATTTTGGAAAGTTCAACATCTCCTAACAGTACCCCTACACACCTGATAGGTCAACACCACAAGCAACCATTTCTTCCCATAAGTCCGCAACCACATCACATCAACATCAGTCCCCTTTTACCAACATCAGAGAGGGGGCCTTAAAGCCCCTCTATATGTATATATAGAGCAGCACTCTTGACGCTACGATGTATTTGATAACAAACAACAATCTACGTCAAAACCAACTCTTGACGCTGTTGACGTAAACTACCTAAGTCGTTGATTTAGTTCAACAATCTACGTCAACATCAACAACATCAATTTTGACGTGGGTTTTCTTTGACGTAAATAATCGTTTAAAATCAACGCATAACTTTTATTATCTTTTTTGCTTGACGCACCTATGCTGTATGGGTATAAGTGGGACATCTAGTAAACAGGAGTATATATCATGACTGAATATAACGGATGGACAAACTACGAAACTTGGCTTGTAAACCTGTGGTTTTCTGACAGCTACAACGAGCACTACCTTGAGCAGTTCCGCGAGGGTGATTTGCTTGAGCGTGTGAACAGCGATCAGTTGCGTGATTATGTTGACGACTTCATGGCTCACCAGACGCCCGAAAATGGTCTTGTCACTGATTTGGTCAACAACGCGATGAGCCAAGTGAATTGGCGCGAGTTGGCTGAACATGTTGAAGAGTTGCTGCAATACGAAATGGAGGCCGCGTGATGTTATATATGGCATATGGAATGAACACGAACCGCGATGCTATGGCTGCGCGTTGCCCGAAGGCTAAACCGCTGGGCGGGTTTTACCTGCCCGATACGCGGCTGGTATTTCGCGGCGTTGCTGACATCATGCCCGACGAGAACACGATCTGTCCTGTTGTGCTGTGGGATATTACGCCCGATTGTTTACGCGCACTCGACAGGTTGGAGGGCTACCCGACTTTTTATGGGCGTCGCAAGATTAACACGGATTGGATCGTTTACGAGATGAACGACAAAACCCGAACAAGTCCCCCGAATAGTGGTTACTACAAGATGATCGAGGATGGTTACAAAAACTTTGGCCTTGATGATTATTGTCTGCGCGTTGCGCTATCGGAAGCAGAGGAGATGGCGGCGTAATGGATTGGGGTGACTGGGAGGATTGGTTTATTCACGGCGTTAGTTTTGCGCTTGTGGTGTTTTGGATTGCTGGCGTTTGTGCTGGCTGGTTTTAGGAGTATATAAGATGGATAATGATAGATACAGAAGAGCTTACAAGGCTTGGAGCGAATACGACGACATCACGTTGCTTGATTTGCGTAAACAGAAGATTCGAGTCCGCGTTATTGCGGGTGTCATGAAGAGAACGGAATCGTCTATTCACAATCGAATTTCAATTCTAAAGCTTGCTAAAAAGAAAAAGATCAGATGGATTGATCGGCTAGCTTTTTGGCGTTAGGTAAATCAGAATTAGGGCGGTTTTTCCGCCCTTTTTCTAGTTTGCAACCCGAACAAGTATTCGGCTTACCAACCTATAGCAGTGTTATTGATACCAGCTTCATAACCTATAGCAGTGTTGTTGATACCAGTAGTGTTGACGGCTCCGACTAAAATGTCTAATATTATCCTTGTTAAGTCTTCCTAAACTCCCCCCGCTTGGTCAGGTTTCGCACTGCAACAGCGGGGTTTTTTGTGCGCTGTGATTATTGGGCGAGTTTCCCCCGATAACAAAACGGATTTAAACCCCGATTATAATCCGCCCCGAACATAATATTTCTTATTTAGTTGTTGACCCCCGACATAAGATTTGTTATGCAGGGTTATCTAGTAAACAATGGAGAATTATCATGGGCTTAGACATGTATCTTACGGGCGATAGGTTTACACCTACGCATGACAGGCAGCACGAACGTGGCATCGTTGACGGCTACGAGGTTGAGAGCCAACGCCTTGCACTTGGACAGTGGCGCAAGCACTGGGCCTTGCACAATTACATCGAGGAGCACCACAACCCTGACGATCAGACCAATATTGATTTGGACTCAGGCGATTTGCGTAAGATTGCGGATGTTGTTCAGGGTGGTAAGTTGGTTGATCCCGATGATGACATGCTTAGTTACCGCAGCGCTGAAGACTACCACAAAGAAATCGAACAGGTTGCTAAGACTGTAAAGGCTTTTCGCAACGCTGCCGACTGGTTGGACTTAGATGATGGGTTTTGGCGCACTGTTGAATATTACGGGAGTTGGTAAGATGGGAAAGGTCAAGAGTTGGATGGAAGATTTACTTGAGAGCGCGATGGTGGAGTGCCCCCAATGCAATGGTGATGGCGAGTGTGAGGTTGATTATCACATGCCGCACAACAGTGGCCGAGATATTGGCGAAATTGAAACCCGAACTGAACAATGCGACATGTGCGATGGATTGGGCGAGATCGAGCGGGAGGATGAGGACGAATAATGGATAATTCAGTTAAAGGCCAAGCAAAGCAAGCTCAAGTATGGACTGACGAGGACATACTTGATGCGCTATGGATGCGCGACGAAGGGTACACGTTCAAGCAGATCGGTGCCCATTTCGGCGTAACAAAGAACGCGGCAATCGGTATGGCTAATCGGGTTTTAAATGAGAGCAAGGGGTAAGGCATGAGTAAGAGGGAAATGGATCGTCTGTTGGACGAAGTGTTTGCAAAGGTATTCGGGGAGGCTTGGTGATGGATAAGCCAACTTTTCGTTACCTTCTTGATCGCTTGGACGAGGTAAGAACGCAGTCTGACTTGGATGATGTGAAGCACGAGGTTGAGGGGTTTTTGCCCCTTGATCGCTTTGAGGAGTCTCAAGATTTTGACGTTAACTCTGCAATTTTTAATGTTAAGCGCAGTTACATTGAGAGGGCTTTGGATAAAACTGACACGTTGTACGAGGCTTCTGAGTTGCTCGGCTTAAAGAGTTATCAGGTTTTGGTTAACTGGATGAAGAAGATGGGAATGAGCCGATGATCTTTTGGCATTTACTTGTGTTGACCTATACTATTGATGGTCAGACGTTTGCTTCCAACTTAGCGTTTAAGGATCAGGCGACTTGCGCTGCGATGATGGATACGTTTTATCCCGTGATGTATTTGGAATATCCTGATAGCATGGCACAATGTATTAAGACTAAAGTTGCTTCGGGATATACAATCCGCCCGAAAGCTAGACTAAAGGTAACAGAATGAGCCTGACTCCAGAGCGTGTTGAGTCAATTGTTTCGGGTGTCTTGCAAGAGATGCCCGATGACGACCTTTCTTTGTCTGACATTCGTAATTTGGTTGTCGAACTTTTATTCGGGTTAGGTTTAAATCCGAAAGACATGCCTATTTTTTTAATAATATTGGTTGATGCTTACATGGGTGATCGTGTAGTTGATTTGGCAAATAAAAGATGATATAACCCGAACAAGTTTTATACCGGAGATCGTCATGACCCCTAACCCATTTTATAATTCGATTCGACCTTCGCCGCGTGGCGCTGGCTACGATACTCGGATTCAGGGCGGTCTTGGCGGTATGCTTCAACAGTACCGAGAACAATTGAGAGGTAGGGGAGGTTCAGTAGACCCTACTATTCAAGGTGGCAGGGCACCCGCAATCGAGCGACGAGACTATCAACCTCAGACAAGCCCGTTTGCAGGCAACGAGCAGTATCAGGCTTTGATGGAATATCAGAAGTCTATGCAGCCACAGCAAGAGCAGATGGATCGCATGAATGAGTTGCGCACTGCGTTTGAGGGCACTGGCGGCTACAAGGATTATCGGATTAGCCAGATGGAGCAGCAGTTGCAGCAACGGCAGCAGAACCCTCGGATGGGCATGGGCCTTGGTGGTATGCGCCCGACTGGCATGAACCCTTATCAGAACTTCAATCGTTCGCAGCAAATGCAACAGCGTAGTTATGGTGGCAACCCGAACAACTATGGTGGTTATGGTGGCCAGCAGGGTGGTTACGGTATGCAGGGCGGCTATGGCCAGCAGTATCAGCAGCCACAACAGCAATATGGTCAGATGAGCGGCGGATACCAGCAGAACCCATATCAGCAGCAAAGTCCACAGCCGCAACAGTTTGGCGGTTATGGCATGGGTCAATCGCAAGGTGGATTTGGTGGTTACGGCGGTATGTCTAATGCTTACACGCCGCAGCAGTACGGTCAACAAAACGTGGGTCAATCCCAACAATTTGGTAGAATGTACTAATCAATTCTGTTAAAATTTTTGTGTGGGTGGCTTTAACCTTAACAACAACATTCGTCCTCGTCGTACCACGGTATTGGTTCGCTGGTTTTTGATAGTTGGTTGAAGCGTTTTACCAGATTGCGCCACAGTTTGATTAAACTGGCCACCCACACAATCAATCTTTTCTAGGTAGCTTAAACCGATTTACGATTTGAACTATGTCCTTGACCTTTTTCCCTAACAGCAATGCAATATCTGGGATTAGTATATCCTTCTTTAGCATACGGTCTATGGTCCCTCCCTCTTGAGAAAGCTTTAGTCGAGGCGCTCCCCCCAGCTTTCCGTTTGCAATGTGGATTTCTCTGTTATGGTAATTTCTTTGCGGACCTTTAATTTTTGAGCTTTTACCCCGATCAATTCCGTTCTGTTTATCCCAAGCAGCTTTATATAGGTCTTGGTACAGTACAACTTTTTCCTGTGAGATCATTATGCGTCTTCCTTTTCAGAGGTCATCTTTGAGTCAAGAATATCAAACAGAGCCTCGATTTCCTCCATCTGTTGATGGAAACCGCTATAGTTCCTTTTCTTGGCTCTGGCCTTCGCAGTGGATACGCACCTCCTAATGCGATCCAGTACGACTTTTGTCTCTACGTCCATCTTGCATCTCCTTTCAGGATAATTGCATCGCCTACAATGCCAGTGTCGCATAGCTTTGACGCTTCTTCATTGAAGGGCAAACCTACGAGAAGTCCTTCTTCGTTTACGAGCACTTGGATGTCGGGGTCTGTTGGTGATCGAACCATCTCGACCAATCCACCGACCAGTTCTTGCGCACGATCTAGTGTCGGCGCTTTTGTTTCAAATACATGAATCATATCTTTTCTCCTATGTGATCTGGGATTATTACCATTAATTACCATCCGTGGCAAGGCAAAAGTTAACCGGGGTAGCTTTCCAATTAACCTTTTAACCCGAACAACTTATCGGCTTAGATGTTATCTCGCCCGGTCTGGCGTTCGTATTCACCGCATGACAGTGGACCACCAGAAACGCCGAGCCACTTTTCTGTTCCGCCAGTTGACAGTGAGTATTTGCGGATAAGCCCTTGGGTCATTGCGATTTTCACTGTGTCTTTGACAGTTGTTGGGCCGAGATTTTGGATAACAATAACGCACGGCTCTTGTGGTGGAGTAAGCATTGCTGTGTTATATACGCCATCCTCTGAACCTCCGAGGGTAACGGCGCGGCCTTCGTTTTCACGCATACGAATGTAGTCTACGATGTGACCGATTCGATCCCTTGTCGCCTGTGACATAAGAACTGATCTTAGATCAACGGACCTATCAACGAGTAGGCCAGTGTCAGGATCACGAATAAAGTTGCGAATATCGCGATTGGCTGGACCGTTTGATTTCACGACTGCGCCATCGAACACGGCATTACGCGAGTATTCCACACCGAGATCACGACAGCGTTGCTTGCCTGTGCCTTCATCTACAGACCAGACTGCAAATGCCGAACGCACGCCATCCACGATTGCAGATGTACCGCGAATAAGGTTACGCGCTTGCTCTGGCGTTGTGACTGGTTCGTTGTCCTTAATCTTTGCCATGTGGTGATTAACCATGACTGTCGCGCCCGTTTCACTCGCCATCTGAGCGAGTAGGCCCATGAAAGCAGCCCCAGCGGCAGGGTCAGCGTTTACATCTGCGTGAACGAATGACGCCATAGGGTCAATAATGATTAGCTTTAGCTCTGAAAGCTCTAGCATCTGGTCATAGATACGCGAGAACTCTTCGCCCATTAGGTAGCTGTTGTCAAACTTTTGCATGATAGGAAATACACCACCGAGGTTTGGCAGAGGTAAAATTCTCAAATTGTGTGCGTAGCTTTCCCGTGTGCGCTTAGGATCAAGGCGCGAAATACGTCTGTGCATTTCGTCCTTATCATCTTCCGCAGTGATTAGAATTACATCTCCGTGTTCTGATACTATACCACCGAACGAGTTTTGCATTGGCGTTCCCGATGCGATCTTCATTGCGAGGTCTAGCGTCATCATACCTTTACCACTGTCACCCGCAGCCGCGAACACGCATGGAACGCCAAGTGGGATTGTGTCAGCAATTAGAAACTTCTGTTCGGCTGGCTTACCAACAAAGTATGTGTTGATTAGCAGGCTTTCATCAAGAAGTGAGATCGGCTTTTTGATCTTGCTTTCCTGTGACTTGATAAACTTACTAATATCAAATCCCTCATCAAGAGCGTCAGCAGCGTCCCACTTCTCTTTTTTTGTGGATGGTATTTTAAGAGTAAGGGTTGTTTTGGCCCCAGCTTCTTTGGCTCCAGCCTCTACGATCCGTGCCAGCTTCTTTCCAGCATCATCATTATCAGGCCACAAGATTACTTCTTTGTTGCGTAGGGGAGTGAAGTCGAACTTCTGCGCAGTGTTTTCGGAGAGCATACCAGCACCGCCAATGGTGCAAGTCGCTGCGTATCCTAGCTTGGTTAAAGCATCTGCACATTTCTCGCCTTCGACCCAGATGATTTTATCTGCGCCTAAAATGTTCGGGATATTGTATAGCGGCCTTGGTTCTGGAATGCCTTGACGGCCATCCATGAATTGACGGAACTGCTTTTTTGGCTTCCCGGCGCTATCCCGAACAATTTCTCCGGTTACGTCCCGGTCAAAGTATTTTCTAACCGTCACAAGCACTACACCATCGGCGTCCGTGTAGGAGTATTCGTCCTCGAACGGCGTACTTGGGTTGATGGATCGTTTTTGTTCGGGTTGTTGTGGCGCGGCAGCGGGAGGTGGAGTTGCCATGACAGAGAAGTTCACGGGATTGTTAGGCTTAACGATGTTGACAGGGGCGGCAACGTAGTCTTGAGGAACGTAATCTTTGAAGTAGTCAAAGGTTTCGGCCAGAGTATATCCACGGCCTTCTTTTAAAATCTTTGTGATACCACCTACACCATCGCCTGACTCAAAATCCTTGCCACTAAGGAACCAAGGACTGCTTGTGTCGATGTTAATAACGAGAGACCTTCCCGCCTCACCTCTGAGCGATCCAATGAAGAACTCCTTACCTCGTTGGACGCCTTGGGGGTATGTATCTAACAGTGCTTGCAACTGTATGCTACGAGGAACCTCGGTTGAAATTCTCTCTGCGACTTCTTTCGGAGTCTTGCCAAAACTTAAAATGTTCATTATCTTGTCCCTGTCCACAACTTCACTACTAAATATGGGATGCCGCCCACCAAGCGCGTCCCATATTTTACTATTTCCAACATGTTTCACGAAACTCGCAAAACTTGCATAAGAAGAAATCTTTGCTTTGAGCAATACGCGGTAAAATGTCATTGGCTTTTGCAGCCGTCAAGATGTTAACCGCGCGATCACTTGCCTCTTGAGCCAATTTCGCATTGTAAGGCACTAATTCGTAATACACTTCTGAGGTGTTTTTATTTACAACTGTGAACAATGCAGGGTTTTCGCTCAGGTCCATGTATGTCTGATATAACGCCAACTGCGTTGCATATGTCTTGTTGGCCTTCTCGACGCCATGACGCACGAACGCTTTGAACTTACTGTCATTGGCAGACTTACATTCCCATAGCGCAGGGTAGGCCATATCAACTGGCCCATCGCAAACAACGCCATCTATGTGACCTTTGATTTCGCCATCCGCGATAGAGAAACCAAACTGCCCCCCGTTCTTGTCTTCTGTTCTAAGGTCGAAACCAGCGTCTCTGAGCCACTTTGAAGCGTAGTCCTCAATCTCATGCCCGAATTGGAAGATGCGCAATGTACGGGCGCTAAATGCCTTGTCTGGGTCGATTGTGTAGTTCAGATAGCGATACTGTATTTTTCGAGAGCACTCATCGCCAATACTGGATGCGCCGATATACTTGCGGCGTTCGCGCTTTTTTTCCCCTGCTACAATCGCATTATCCACTGCCTCTGTGATTAGGTCAGCAACAAGGTCTTTCTTAGAACGGGATTGAAGTAGAGGGCCAAGTGCCCGTTGACTTAAAGTAGGTGTCTTCGAGTTTTCCAATGTGTATCTCCGCTGCTAGAGGTTTTGATTCTTGAATCGCAAAAATTAGAGTGTGTACTTGCGCTTCTGTGAGGTCAGAGAAACTTGTACTCCACCCGAATATTCCAAGTATGTGTGCCAGTTCCTTCATTGGTTCTGGCGCTGTCGGTAAATCGCTCAATGCACTGTCTCCCCTTCTGCTGTGATTAAATCTATTAGGCTGTCAACTTCTTTGGCATCAATGTCTTCGTTTCTGAACCCTAAGCTCATAACCTCTTCGCCTTTAACTTTAATAATTGCATTGCCAAACATGATCGTTTGATCGGAATCATGTATTGTGTCGTGGATTATTGAGTTTGCAACGGACTGAATTTCACTAATATCGTTGCTGTTATTTACCCAGCATATGATTTCAGATTCCACGCTGGTAATCTCACCATCATCTTTTTCTACTATAAGAAGCTGCATTTCAAACCTTGGCATCATGTATCCTGAGTGGATATTTCGCCAGCCAGCGCGGCGTAGCCAGCCAAGTCAATGTAATTGTCTTCGTGCTGTGCGTTGCCAGCGATGCGAGCAATCTTAAACAGCGACATCATTATTGCTACATCGCTGGCTTCCAGTGGGCTTTCTGGGATGCTGCGATTTGACAACCACCACGACCAAGCATCGGCTATAGTCTGGAAGCTATTCTCAGCGTCTCCGTGAGTATTAGCTCGATCAACGGTAATATGATTCTCAGCTGTTTGCAGTATTTCGTCTCTGTTCACGTTATTCTCCAATTAGTTTCTTGCGTTGATCTGCTATAAGCTGATCAATTTGTTTGCGGTTGAAGTAATAACCCAAGCAACACGCCGCCTTATACTTCGTCCAAGAGAAATCCATCTCACTAACGGTAACTCCATTACGGCGCAGTAATTCTTTTTGTTTTGGCGACGCGGCTTGGTTCAGCCAGCGCTTAGACTTGTTTGCAGCCGTGCTGTCTTCAATTTCACGCAGGAAGTCGTCAGCCGCAGCCATAGCTTGAACCTTCTCTCCAATGGACACCACTCTCGCGCGTCCCGTCTGAGACTTTACGATAGCGATCCAATAGTCACCAACCTTGCCGACTAAAGAGAAACCGTTAAACCCTGTAGCCATCATAGCAGTGCCATACCCATAAGGGTCAATCCACATGAATGGAGATAGCTGCATTAGATCGTATTCGGTCATTACGAAGTCTGTCAGTTCGCTTTTTTCTTTGGACTCAAATACATGATCACAAAACGGGCAAATCCGAGTGTTAGCTGAAACTTCACTGTCGCACTCTGGGCATACTTTAGTCGAGCCTTCACCCTCTTCACCTTCTCGCTTAGAGCCGTCTAGGTTCGCCGTTTCATCCAAAGCGCCATGCGTGATGATTGACGTACCGAAGTCCATAACAACGCAATCGGTCTTGATGGTGTCTGGATATATCTCAGGATCGACGATGCGCAGACCGCGCCCAATCATCTGAACCATTGTGCCCTTTTGAGAGCACGGGCGTGTTAATACTACGCAAGACACTGGCGGTGCGTCGAAACCCTCGGTGAGCACCATGACGTTTACGATCACTTGCATGTCACCAAACTCAAGGTCGTGCAGCATCTCAGCACGTTTGTCTTTGTGAGTGTCTCCAGTCAAGAAATCTGACTTGATACCAGCGCGTAGGAAAGCCTCACAAACGTGTTCCGCGTGTAGAACTGTAGAGCAGAACACAACGGTCTTGCGATCCCCTGCCTTCTCTTTCCATTCGTCTACAATGCGTTCGTTAATGACGCGGCGATCCATAATGGCCGCAACCTCTTCCATGTCATATTCTTTACCACGGCGTGTCACGTTATCGAGTTGGTCGTTAAGGCCGAGGTCAACAACGTAGGACGTTGGACGCACTAAAAAGCCTTCTCGGATTAAAGTCGCCATTTCAATCTGGTGTGCGCAATTGCTGAATACTTCGCGTAAGCCTTTGCCATCCCCACGGTTGGGCGTTGCAGTAAAGCCTACGATCTCAGCTTGTTCGTTGTCCATGCGAACAGCGTCAATGACTTTGCGGTAGGTGTCCGCAGCCGCATGGTGGCCTTCATCAATCACAACCATGTCAAATACAGGGCGATCACGCAGGTTTCGGTCACGCGACATTGTTTGAACCATTGAGAAAATGGCCTCGCCATCCCAATGTTTAACTGTACCGTTAACGATGCTTGTGGTGATGTACGGGTTAACCTTCTCGAACTTCTGCTTGTTTTGAGAAACAAGTTCGTCCCTGTGTTGGATAACCAAAATTCTTCGGCCCTTACTGTGGCGTTTGCCAACGAGAGCGGAGAGCATAATTGTTTTGCCAGCCCCTGTGGGCGCGACAACGAGAGTGTTTTTGTGCTTGTCTAACGCTTTACATGCGTCAGACACGGCTACCTTTTGGTAAGGACGTAATAGCATAGCTTAATCCAAATACTTAAAATCTGATAGGGGGATGTGAGCAAC
>ENA-ORXF01001705-ORXF01001705.1-marine-metagenome-genome-assembly--contig:-NODE-1705-length-13858-cov-7.600827_pt1 | contig 13858 bp, 20 predicted proteins | sample MGYA00237864_ERZ511476 | MGnify/ENA primary metagenome ERZ511476 (study PRJEB26306, sample SAMN06343908) | marine metagenome | isolation source: coastal waters | place: Atlantic Ocean: West Antarctic... | reverse complement strand
AAATAGAATCTATCCTATATAAAGCCACAAGAATTGTGGGCGAATGGCGGAATTGGTAGACGCGCTGGTCTTAGGAAAGAACCACCCCACACACATACATTCACTTCTGCATATTCTTCTTCAATACCAACGTCTTTTTTTTAAACAATCAATGTATGCACTAGTGGATAGTTTCTGCAACAAATGCAACAAAACTACTTCTTTGCTGTATTTTTATTGCAACAAGAACCACAAGTGCATGTACTTAACTTTAAGGACAAGAACACTATGAGTACATCAGAACAAAAGACTTTACTGCAACAACAACTAGAGGAATTAGTTAAGGTTGGGGTAGGTGGTAAGTTTAAGAATGAGAACACTGAAGATTATGTAGCTAAGATTGAGGAAGAAATTGCCTTTGAAGAAGCCATGATTAGAGGTGGAATAACTAGGTATCAAAAGCTCATCAAAGATGCAGTTGTTGATAGTCAAGAAAGTACGACCCTATATGGAATAGTACTACAGCAGAAATATATCACTGAATTATCAGCTATGATTAATGATGAGGTTAAGACAATGACTTCAGGAGTAGCAGGTAATAGGCAGACAGCTTTAAAGCTATTATGCCAGTGTTTGCCCAAATCAGCATTTATTAACGAGGAGTTCATAACGAATAATCCTAATGTTTGGGACACAGTAAGCCTTATTGCATTGAAGAATGTGATTGATGGTATCTCTGCAGAAACCACCCTTAACAAATTAGCTATCAAATTAGGTACAGCACTTATGTTGGAAGCTAAAATAACCATCTTCAAAGATGAGGAAAAGGACAAGTATAATCAGGTAGCTAAAAGACTTACTGGTAAGAACATTCCACAGAACGCAAATAGATACCTCTATAAACGTAAGGTTTGGACTTACTGTATGAATAAGCACAACCTGCAATTTGATGATTGGTCTAAAGAAAACCAGTTACATCTTGGTGTTAAGATTGTTTCTTTATGTGAAAAGCTAGGGTTGGTTAAACATCAGAATAGAAAATCTAATAAGATTAAAACTATTTGTTATGTTGAAGCTACACCTAAAATCATAGAGGAAATCAAGAACTTCAATATTAAGAATGAAGCTCTATACCCCAAGTACTTACCAATGTTGATGCCACCTAGAGAATGGGAAAATCCTTTTGTCGGTGGATATTATGGCAAGAAACATAACTACAAACAATCAACAGCTAAAGAAATCAGTCAATCACTTAATAAGGAGAATATCTAATGCACTACAATTTAGTCAAAGCAAGTAATAGAAGATACCTAGAAGAACTTAAAAACCTAGCTAAGGAAATGCCTGTCGTTTACCAGTCGGTAAATATCATGCAACATACTGAGTGGGTTATTAATAAACCTGTATATGAGGTTATTAAACAATGTATGGATAATGACTTTCCATTAGGTAAGTTACCAGTAAATCCACAGGCAATAGAACTTCCTATTAAGCCTGTAGATATTTCTACAAATCCTGAAGCTCTAGTTAAATGGAAAAGAGAAGCATCTAAAGTTTACTCTAATAGGTCTAAACAAAACTCTAAGTTTATTCAGGTTAGACAAATAATGGCAGAAGCTAAAATGTTATTAGAGAAAAAAGGTTTCTTCTATCCATATCAATTAGACTTTAGAAGTAGAGTATATCCTAAACCTGCAATGTTAAGTCCACAGTCAGCAGATTATAGTAGAGCTTTATTAACTTTTAAATTCGGAAAAAGAATTGGAGATAATTTTGATATACTTGCAGTAGCAGGTGCAGGATTATTCGGAGAGGTTGATAAAGAAGAACTTGATGTAAGAGTTGGTTGGATAAAAGCACACATGGATAAAATTATTGAATGTGCAACAGCTCCATTAGAACATACTTGGTGGTGTGATGCAGATAAACCTTTTTGTTTTCTAGCATTTTGTTATGAGATGAAAGCGTACAGTGATAGTAATTTTGATAGTAGTTTTATAACCACTCTACCAATACAAGCAGACTGTAGTAACAGTGGACTGCAACACTATTCAGCTATGATGCGAGATGAAGTAGGTGGTAAAGCTACTAATCTAGTACCAAGTAATAAACCTAGTGATGTATATAATTTAGTAGCAATAGAGGTTACTAAAAAACTTCAAGCAAGAACTGATGAGTTAGCAACCAAATGGTTAGCTTATAAAATAGACAGAAAGATATGTAAGAAACCTGTGATGTGTTTACCTTATTCACTTACAAGGTATTCCTGCAGACAATATCTAGAAGACCATGTTGCTAAAGAGTTTACTGAAAGAGGTACACAGCATGAGTTTGGAGATGACCTGTTTAAAGCTACTGCTTACTTAACGCCTATAGTTTGGGAAGCCATAAATGATGTAGTTGTTAAAGCTAGAGACATTATGGATTTTCTGAAAAATATAGCAAGGCTAGTTGCTTCAGAGAACTTACCTGTATGTTGGTCTACACCACTAAACTTTCCAGTTCAGATGATGTGTTACAAAAAGGAAAGTAAAAGAGTTAAAACTAAAATGGGAGATAGCATTGTTAAGTTATCTATTGCATCAGAAACTAATATTATTGATAAAAGAAAAACTGCACAAAGTGTATGTCCTAATTTTATTCATTCATTAGATGCAAGTGTTTTACAATTAGCTGTAGTGAAAGCTAAAGAAGCAGGAGTTGATAACTTCAGTATGATACATGACAGCTTTGGTTGTACCACACCTGACAATAGGATTATGGCAGATGCTATTAGAGATGCTTTCTGTGAAATTTATAATGAAGATGTTTTATTAAATTTTGCAAATGAGATGAAAGCTATGCTGTCTGAAAAGAACCTAAAGAAATTTCCTACTATGCCAGTTAAAGGAAATTTAGATTTACAGGAAGTCAAGAAGTCTGTATTTTTTTGTATCTAGGTATATGCAGTAGTGCATGATTAAGTTCCCCTTATAGCTAACTGAACGAACAGTTAGTACTCAACAAATATAAGGAGAAATCTATGAGTGAAATAACAACAAAGGTTAGTGTTGCTTCGGAAGCAATTTACCCACACCTTGTAAAACCAGATGTTCGTTTTAATGAACTTGGAGAATACAAGGTTACTTTAAAGATTAGCAAATCAGACGCTACAGATATGGTTAGAAGTGTGAACCAATCTATACTAGACAGTCTTGCTAAAGCTGAAAAAGATAACAAGGGTAAAAAAGTTAAAGAAGCACCTAAACCTTATACTGAAGAAGGCGATTTCGTTTTCTTTAAATTAAAAATGAAAGCGTCAGGTGTTAATAGAAAAACCCAAGAGAAATTTTCTCAGAGACCTACGCTATTTGATGCCAAGAAAAATCCATTACCTACTGATGTAAGTATATGGGGTGGTTCAACACTTAAATGTGCTTATCAAGAAATTCCTTACTTCACACCAATGTTAGGTGCAGGAGTGAGTTTAAGATTGAAAGCTGTTCAAGTTATTAAACTAGTTCAAGGCAAATCAGACACTAACATCTTCAAAGAAGAAGATGGTTTTGAAAGCAAATCCAACAGTGAAAGCGAAAACTCAGATGCACCCAAAGTACAAGAGAGTTCGGATTTCTAAGACTGTTGAATTAAAGAGTGGTTTAGAAGAAGTAATTTATAATTATCTCAAAGACAATAAAGTACATTTTGTCTATGAGGGTATGAAGATTAAGTTCGAATTACCTACACAGAAAAAATCATATACCCCAGACTTCCCAATAAACGATAGGTTTATTGTGGAAGCAAAGGGTGCTTTTAATTCAGCAGATAGGAAGAAGCACAAACTCATTAAAGAACAACACCCAGAATTAGATATTAGATTTATCTTTTCAAATTCAAGAACGAAGATTGGAAAGAAATCATTAACTACTTATGGAAAGTGGTGTGACTTATTTAAGTTTAAGTACCACTGCATACAAACAACTAAACAACCATTCCCAGAAGAATGGCTTAACGAAATAAAGGCGAAAAAAAATGCGAGATGAAACTACATACATAGTCATTCACTGTAGTCAGACTAGACCATCACAAAAAGATGTTGATGCTAGAATGATAGACAGATGGCACAGAGAAAGAGGGTGGCTAAAGATTGGTTATGGTGGAGTAATCAAGCGTGATGGTACTTATGAACAAGGTCGTAAAGATGATGCAATCCAAGCTCATGTCAAAGGATATAACCATACAAGTTTTGGATTATGTTTAGTTGGTGGAGCATTAGAAGAAGATTGGAAATTACCTGAAGATAATTTTACTGCAGAACAATGGGAAAGTTTAAAAGAACAATTAACAAGATTAGTTAAATTATATCCTGATGCAAGAATTGTTGGACATTATGATTTAGACAAAAATAAAACTTGTCCTAACTTTGATGTTCAAGATTATTTACTTCACGAAGATATACCTAATTACAAATTTCAAGATGCACTAACAGATGATGCTGACCTAATGGAACTTCAATCAGATGAAGAACCAAATTAGAGCAGATGAAAAATTTGTTCGTCATGCACCTTGCAATAATTGCAATAGCCAAAACAATTTAGCCATATACGAATTTCATTCGTACTGTTTTGGTTGTTTACAATGGACTTCACTAGCAGGTTTCAAATCAGTTGTACCTGCTAATGGAGAGCAACCTATTCAAAAAATACAAAGGAAAGAAATGTTAGACTTAATAGAAGGGTCAGTGAACGCATTACCTAAGAGACAAATAAACTCTGAAACATGTAAGAAATTTAATTATGAGACTGGAATATATAATGGCAGGAATTGCCATATATCTAATTACTACGACAAACAATATAGTTTGGTAGCACAACACATTCGTTTTGCTGACAAATCATTTAAGTGGTTAGGAGATACAGACAAGATTAGTTTGTTTGGTCAGAACCTATGGAGAGATGGTGGTAAGCAAGTAGTTATCACTGAAGGAGAAATTGATTGTATGTCAGTTTCACAAGTTCAAGGTAATAAATATCCAGTAGTATCAGTTCCATCAGGAGCTAGTTCTGCAAAGAAATACATTAAAAGAGAATTGGAATGGTTAAGTAAATTTGAAAAAATTATACTTATGTTTGATAATGATGAAGCAGGTACAAAGGCTTCAGTAGAATGTGCAAATATCCTACCAGTTAAAAAGGCTTATATATCTAAGCTACCAATGAAAGATGCTAATGATTTATTAGTCTCAAATTTAGGTGCAAAAATTATTGATAGTATGTGGGAAGCGAAAGCGTTCTCTCCTGCAGGTATCATTGAAGGTGTAGATACAAAAGATTTATTATTAAAAGATGCTTATGCTGAAAGTATTCCTTATCAATGGAATGGATTAAATTCAAAACTAAATGGAATAAGACTTGGAGAATTAAATTTATTATGTGCAGGTTCAGGTACAGGTAAGTCACAAGTCTGTAGAGAAATAGCTCATCACTTAATTAGTAACAAACATAAAGTTGGTTACATTGCTTTAGAAGAAAGTGTTAAGAGAAGTATTAGAGGAATTGTTTCAGTTGGTTTAAATAAATTAATACATATACCTGAAGTAAGAAAAGAAACTTCTGATGAAGAAATAGTTACAGAGTGGGAAAAGATAAAAGACTATGTTACTTTTTATGACCACTTCGGTTCAACTAGTTCAGATGATTTATTAAATAAAATTCGTTACATGGTTAAAGGTTTAGACTGCAAGGTTATATTCCTAGACCATATTTCAATAGTAGTTTCAGGACAAGCAGATGGAGATGAAAGAAGATTAATAGACAACACAATGACTTCGCTAAGACAATTAGTTGAAGAATTAAATTGTGCATTGTTTGTTGTTTCACATTTGAAAAGACCAGAAGGAAAGTTTGGACATGAAGAAGGAACACAAACTTCGTTATCACATTTAAGAGGTTCACATTCTTTAGCACAGTTATCAGATGCAGTAATAGGTTTTGAAAGAGACCAACAGTCTGTTGATGAAGGTAACATGATGATTTGTAGAGTTCTTAAAAATAGATTTAGTGGAGATACAGGAATTGCATCAACATTAATTTATAACAAAGATACAGGTCGTTTGTCTGAAGGAGACTTTGATGAATGAAAAAATATTAACTAAATTTATTCTAGCTTTCTTAATTGATAAGCCAGACTATTTAGAATTATCACAAGTACAACAACAGTTAGTTTTTGAAACTTCCAAAACTATTATGACTGCGATTTACAACGCAATTAAATATGAGAATGTTTATCCAGTTATTATGTGTGGAGATGTAGAAGCTAAAAAAATAATAACAAATGCTATTGAGAGTGTGGGTCACATTCTTCCAAGCACCAATAAAATCACAGTAACACAAATACATTAAATGAAATTAATACTAGATATAGAGACCAATGGGTTTCTTGATGTCCTAGATAAAATTCATTGTATGGTCTTCAGAGATGTAGATACTCAAAAAGTATATTCCTATAATCCTGACCAAATCAATGAAGGTCTAAACTTACTAAAGAAAGCTACCTTAATTATAGGTCATTCAGTAATGGGCTTTGATTTACCTGCTATTGAGAAAGTAACTGGCTACAAATATGAAGGAGCAATCCTTGATACATTGCTGTGTTCTAGACTTATATGGTCAAACATGGTGGAAGTTGATTACATTAAGAAGGACTTACCACCCAAACTAATAGGTAAACATTCAATAGAAAGTTGGGGTTACAGATTAGGTCTTCGTAAAGGGGACTTTGCACAAACAGCAACCTTTGATGTTTGGACACAAGATATGCAGGACTATTGTGAGAGAGACGTAGAAGTAACTTATCTTTTATACAAACAAATTGAGAAGAAAAATTATTCTGAAAAAGCTATCAAATTAGAACATGACTTTGCACACTGGATTATAAAACAAGAGCAAGGTGGTGTGGACTTTGACGAGACGACTGCTCAGTCGCTTTTCTTGTCCTTGACTAAACAAAGACTGGAGATTGAACAAAAACTTTCTGCAGTCTTTGGTAGTTGGAGAAAATCTATTGGTTTTAAAACTTATAAAAGAGATAATAAGAAAAGAGGAATAGTAGCAGGAGTACCTGTTGAACAATTCAGAACTGAAATATTTAATCCTAATTCTAGAGACCACATTGCAGATAGATTAAAGACATTAGGTTGGAAGCCAAAATCATTTACAGCTACAGGGAAACCTGAAGTTAATGAGAAGGTTTTAAAATCATTACATTATGATGAAGCAAAATTAATATCAGAACACTTACTAATACAAAAAAGACTTGGTCAGCTAAGTGAAGGCGAACAAGCATATTTAAAATTAATCACAAAGGAGAAAAAAATTCATGGAAAAGTTATCACAAATGGTGCAGTTACAGGTCGCTGTACGCACTTTAATCCTAACCTTGCACAGGTCGTTGCAAAGGGTTCAAAGTATGGCACTGAGATGCGTAGCCTTTTCATTGCTCCTACCAATATGGTTATGTGTGGTATTGATTTTTCTGGTTTGGAGCTTCGTGTGTTGGCAAGTTACTTGTGTAATTATGACAATGGAGATTTTGCGAAAACATTACTTGAAGCAGATATACATTCCAAAAATCAGCAAATTCTCGGATTGGAAACTCGTGCTAAAGCTAAAACTTTTATTTATGCTTACATCTATTCTGCAGGAAATGAACGCATCTCTGAAATACTTGAAGTCTCTCTTACAGAAGCCAAAAGAATAAGACAAACTTTTGAGAAAGCATTACCTGCATTAATCAATTTAAAAAATGCAGTAGCAGTAAAGTATAGAAATCAAAAATGGATATATGGTTTAGACAAAAGAAAACTAATGTGTAGAGCTGAGTACAGTTCTTTAAATACATTAATACAATCAGCAGGAGCTTTACTAGTTAAAGCAGGAACAGTGATAGTTAATAATGATTTACAACAAGCAGGTTTTGTTTGGGGTAAGGATTATAGAATGGTCTTACATGTGCATGATGAAATGCAGTTTGTAGTTCATAAAGATAAAATTGAAGAATTTAAAAATATAGCAAGTGGGCTATTTAATAAGACTAAAGATTACTTTGGTTTCAAATGCGATTTAGCAGGAGAAATTAAAGTCGGTTCAAATTGGAGTGAAACACACTAATAAGTTTGACCTTGACCTAAAGTTTGGTCAAAAACACGAAAACATATTACAGAAAGCTATTGAAGGTCAGATTGAATGTAAGGCAGATAGGCTAGTTGTTAAGTATGGCAATGTATATGTAGAGATTGAGAGCAGAGGAAAGCCATCAGGTATTATGGTCAGTACTGCAAAGTTTTACGCAATTTGTTTAGTCGTTGAGAAACGCACAAACAATGTGTGGGTTTTGATACCCACAAAAATTCTAAAGAAACTAATGAAGTCTTATCCCATTAAAGCAGGTGGAGATAATTGGACTTCCAAAGGTCACATCATTCCCAAAGAGGATTTACTTAATTTAAAAATATGAAGAAGCTACTTAAAACAAAAATTATCTTACCAGATATAGATGAGAATGATTTTCCATACAAATTTTATAAAGTTTGGTGGAGTGATATAATTTCAAGTCCAAACTGGGAAACAATTCCACAATTAAAGAAATCAAAAACAGCAGTGTGCATAACAATGGGTTGGTTGTTATCTACGAATAGAAACACTTATGTTTTCATTGGAGACATTAACTTCAATGATGATGGCACAATCAATGAGGGTGGTAACTCAACAGTAATACCAAAATCAAACATACTAAAACTAAAGGAGATAAAGCTATGACGGAGTTAAGTGATGCACACTTTGAATTACACAGTGCAAACAAAGACAAGATGAATAATATGAATAAGTTCTTTGCTAACCAGAATAAAAAAATGTTAGTTGATGGAGACCTACTAGTTTACAAGATTACTTCCTCTTTGGAAGAACCTATTGACTGGGGAAATGATATTTGGACTTTAAGTTCAGACCTTCATAAAGGTAAACAATTATTTACACAGTGTATTGCTTTTTATTGGAAGCTCACAAAAGCTAAAGACGCAATCATTGTATTTTCAGACAAAGAAAATTTTAGAAAAAAAATTGATAGCCTATATAAATCACATAGAAAGAAAATTAGAAAACCAATTTCTTATTCTGCTATGAGAAAGTGGATTGAAGAAACACATCACACTATTTGTTATCCAAATTTAGAAGCTGATGATGCAATAGGTTTATTAGCTACAGGCGAATACAAAGATAATTGTGTAATCGTTTCTGGCGATAAAGATATGAGAACAATACCTGCATGGCAGTGTTGTATCATTGATGACCAAATAGAATATGTAGATGAAAATTTAGCAGATTATAATTTCTGTACTCAAACATTAACTGGAGACCAAACAGATGGTTACAAAGGTTGTGTTGGAGTTGGAGCTGTTAAAGCATCTAGAGTTCTAAATGAAAAGAAAAACATAAATGAATGTTGGGAAGCAGTAGTTGAGGAATATAAAAGAAATAAATATTCTACTGATGATGCCTACCACCAAGCGAGACTTGCCAGAATATTAAGAGAAGGCGAGTACGATTATAAAACAAACAAAGTAAAACTATGGGATTACAAATATGAACAGTTCAGAAATACTGAAGAAAACAGAAAAGCTAGTTAGTACAGATAGAGCAGATAAGCATGGGGACAAGGTAGAGAACCATGAAAACATTGCTAGAATGTGGAGTTCTTATCTACAGAATAAGACCAAACTTAACCTAATAATATTGCCAGAAGATGTAGCAAACTTAATGTCCCTGCTAAAGATAGCCAGAACACAGGCAGGAAACTTCAATCTAGATGATTACATTGATGCTTGTGGTTACTTGGCAATATCTGGCGAAATCAGAAACAAGAGGGAAAACATAAAAAGTGCCACTTTAGGAGTATCTAAGAATGAAAAGAGAAGTACCAAAGCCAATAATTAGTAAAGAGCTAATAGATTATTTGGACAGTATTTTTCCAGAGAAATCTGCTGACCTAAAAGATACTGAAAAAGAAGTCTTCTTTAGAGGGGGACAAAGGTCAGTTGTTAATCATTTAATAAATCAAAAACAACAACAAGAGGAATAACAGATATGTGTCTAGCCCCAAGAATGCCTAGTCCACCACCTGCACCAGAGCCAATCCCTAGTACACCACCAAGTGTATCAGGTGCTACTACAAAGCAAAATGCTCCTGCAATGGCAGACAGTTCAGGTAGAGATATTAATGTCGCTTCGTCAGCTTCAAGAAGAAGAACTGGCAGAGGTTCATTAAGAATACCATTAGCTAGTTCAGGACTTACTTCAAGTGGTCTTAACTTACCTAGTGCCTAATAACTAAATGGAACGATATGTTTTAAGCGACAAAGTTACTGAAGATAAAACTTCAATACAGTCACAATACAATAAGCTAGAGATGAATAGAGAAACGTATCTACAAAGAGCAAGAGATTGTGCCAAACTTACAATACCAACTTTATTCCCAGATGTAGGAAATAACGAAGCTACAGAATATCAAACACCATATCAATCAGTTGGTGCAAGAGGTGTTATGAATTTAGCATCTAAATTAATGTTAGCTTTATTCCCACCACATGCTCCATTCTTTAGATTGAGTGTAGATGATTTAGTATTCAAACAAGTTCAAGGAGACCCAAAAACTAAAAGTTCAATAGAAGCAGGTTTATCAGGAATTGAAAAAGCAATCATGGATAATATGGAAGTATCTAATGACAGAGTTGCAGTTTATGAAGCACTGAAAAATTTGATAGTTAGTGGGAATGTTTTATTAAAAGTTACAGAAACAGGATTAAGAGTTTATAGATTAGAGAACTATGTAATCAAAAGAGACAATCAAGGAAATGTTTTAAAAATTATTATTAAAGAAGTAGTTAATTTAGATACATTACCTGAACAAGTTAGAAATGCGATTATAGAAAATAAGTCAAAAGAAGAATACGAAGATAAAGAATTAGATTTATATACCTGTGTAACAAGAGAAGCAAAAGGCTTCACATTAATGCAAGAATGTGGAAAGAAAATTATTTTAAGAACTAAATATAAATTAGATGAGTTACCATTTATCGCTTTAAGATTTAATAGAGTAGATGGAATGGACTATGGTCGTTCACATTGTGAAAGTTATTTAGGAGACCTTAAATCTTTAGAAGGATTAACTAGGTCTATATTAGAAGGTTCATCAGCATCAGCTAAAATGCTTTTCTTAGTAGCACCTAATGGAACTACTAGAGCATCAGCTATAGCTAAAGCACCAAATGGTGCAATTATTGAAGGTTCTGCAGGAGATGTAACAGTCTTACAAGCTAACAAGTTTGCTGATTTTAGAGTGTCTTTTGAAGTAATGAATAGAGTAGAGCAAAGATTACAGTATGCTTTCTTATTAAATTCATCAGTACAAAGACAAGCAGAAAGAGTTACAGCTACAGAAGTGCAGTTAGTTGCACAAGAATTACAAGATGCACTTGGTGGAGTTTATGGAATTTTAACAACAGAATTTCAATTACCTTACATCAATGCAAAGATAAATATTTTAAGAGACCAAAAACTATTACCAGATTTACCTAAGAAAATAGTACGCCCTAAAATCATTGTTGGTTTAGAAGCGTTAGGTAGAGCAAGTGACAGAGTTAGACTTCTACAGTTCATGCAAGATTTGACAGGAACGCTAGGAGCTGAAGTACTTGGACAACATATAAACATTGATGATGCCATTAAGAAATTTGCAATAGCAAATGGTGTGGACACACAAGGTTTACTTAAAGACCAAGAGCAAATCCAACAGGAACAACAACAGGCACAACAGCAACAGTTTGCACAAAAAGCCTTAGCTGACCCAAGAGTAGCAATAGAAGCAGGTAATGCTCTAACTAACTCTAATGTCGGTGTAGGTGTAAACGAAGATGGACAACCTGAACTAACCCAAGAGGAATAATAAATGAGTACAGATAGATTAGAAGTAAAACCAGATGACAGTAACAATGAAACACTTGAACAGTCAGCAGAAAAATTAAAGGAACAAGGTGTTGATATTAGTAAAGACCTTAGCGTCAATCCAAATGGAGAAGGAATTGAAGTTAGAGAACCGAAAGTTGAGACAGAAAGTACAGAAAAAAGACCAGAGTGGTTGCCAGAAAAATTTCAGAACGCAGAAGAATTGGCTAAAGCGTATGGGACTTTGGAAAAAGAATTTTCAGGTAGGACTAAAGAAGAAGTTAAACCTACTGAAGAAGTAAAAGCTGATGAAGCTCCACAAACAGGTTTAGATAAATACTATGAGGAGTTTGCTGATAAAGGAGAACTTGCAGAAAAGAGTTATTCAGAATTAGCTAAATTAGGTTTAGATAAAAACTTAGTTGATACTTATATTGAAGGACAAAAATTAGTTTCAGAAACAAACACTAAAGCAATTCAAGATATTGCAGGTGGTAAAGAAGAATATACTGAACTAGTTGAATGGGCAGGTAAGAACTTATCCGAAGCAGAAACTAAAGTCTTTAATGACATGGTTGATGGTGGAGATATTGAGACAGCTAAATTTGCTGTTCAAGGTCTTATGGCTAAATCAGGTGCAAATCCAAAACAACCTTCTTTATATGAAGGTACTAGCGATACAGTTTCTAAAGATGCTTTTGCTAGTGTTGCACAAGTTACAGAAGCAATGAATGACCCAAGATATGACAGCGACCCTGCATATAGACAACTAGTAGAAGACAAAATTGGGAGAAGCACTGTTCTTTAATGGCTAGAGATTATGGGCGTGAATACGCTAATTATCATTCTAAACCAGAACAGAGAAAAAACAGGTCTTCTAGAAATTTAGCTAGAAGATTAATGAAGAAGAAACTTGGGGTTAAAGCCATTGCAGGTAAAGACATTGACCACAAGGATAAGAACCCAAGAAACAATTCTAGAAAAAATCTAAGAGTTCGTTCTAAATCAAGCAATAGGTCGGACAATTACTAATGTGGTTATCACTAGCTAGGTTAGCATTAAAGACTGGTTCTGAAGTTTATAAGAATAGAAAAGAAACCAAAGTACTTCAGAGTATTGCAGAGAAAAAACAAATGCAAAGGGTCATTGATGGAGAAATAGAGATGGTTCAAACAGTAAAAAACTATCAAAAAAATGACTTAAAAGATGAAATCGTTTTAATAATTATTTCAATTCCATTATTGGTCTGTGCGTGGGGTATTTTTTCAAATGATGTTGAAATTATTTTTAAACTTGATGCCTTCTTTGACCAAGTAAATAAATTTCCATTATGGTTACAAGGTTTAATAATTGGTGGCTATTCTTCTGTACTAGGAATTAAAGGTGTTTCTGCATTTAAGAAAAAGTAATGGCAAAACAAACTGGCTTTAATTATGAAAAGAAAACTAGACCTAAAGTTGGAAGACATAAAAAGAATTTAAACAAAGACGAAAAACGAAGTTACAAAAAATATAACCGACAAGGAAAATGAAACATATAATATTATTTATAAATCACTACTCTAGTAAAATTCAAGTTTGGTCATGGCAAAAGCTATGGGGAAATAAGAAAACAGGGTTAGGGTATAAAACAAAAGTCCAAAAATAATCTCATCTTTTTTTAAAGAGAGATGACTAATTAGAAATCAATGGTTGCCAGTTACGACTGATAACTTCCTGACGAAAGTAAGATTAGGGTTAAATCAATAATAACAATAACAGAGGAGACAATAAAATGTCAAACGCAACAGTATCGAGACTTGGTCTCGTTAACAACTCTGGTACTGGAGTTAATGATTTATTTCTGAAAGTTTTCAGTGGAGAAGTTTTATCAACATTCGGTAGAGAAAACCTTATGTTGAATAT
>ENA-ORXF01001702-ORXF01001702.1-marine-metagenome-genome-assembly--contig:-NODE-1702-length-13865-cov-4.008486_pt1 | contig 13865 bp, 15 predicted proteins | sample MGYA00237864_ERZ511476 | MGnify/ENA primary metagenome ERZ511476 (study PRJEB26306, sample SAMN06343908) | marine metagenome | isolation source: coastal waters | place: Atlantic Ocean: West Antarctic... | reverse complement strand
AACATGAGGTAATTTTTCCAAATCTTTTGCCTTTTTATTATCGGCAGGAGTTCCTCTAGGGCTTGCTGATTTACTGTTGTACCGTTTCCACGATTCAAAATCTTTATCTTCTTGGTCTTTTTTATCTGAAGCTTTTTTGTCTGATGCCTTCTTAGCAACCTCTGCTGATTTCTTGTCAGCCTTTTCCGCACCTCTTTTTTCTCTACCCTTTTTAGTTAGTAGATCCAAGATGCCCTCGTTGAACTCTTGATAATGTTTCATTTGGTTTTCTTTTCCTTTTTCTTAACCACAAGTTTCTTTGCTTTCTTAGCAGTCTTTTTAACTTTTCCTGCTACTTCCACAACTTTTTCTACTGTGTCTACAGCCTTTGTAAATTCTTCAACTGACTCCACAGGTTTACTGATTAGGTTTTTCACATACTGTATAATTTTATTCAAAAATTCCATATTGTTCCTTTAGATTGTTGTTGTTATTAACTAGTCATATGCTGATGTCTGGGCGTCCCCCTAACCAACTTTTTACTGTACTCTTCATGTTTCTTCCACTTTGATACCATTCTCTGGTCATTAGGCATCATGAATGGTCTTGATAACTCTTCTTCTATTTTTTCTTCAGCCATAGTGTTCCTTTTTACTTATCCCACGCCTTTGCAGCATTAAAGTTATTCTGTGAAAATTCTAATCGGTCAACCAGTTTGACTGCTTTCCCCACTTGATCTATCGCAACGAATCCTTCAACATTCGTAGCCTTGTATCCCTTTGGTGTTTTAATAAAGGTATCTGCCACTCCCCTCGCACCCTCTAACTTCTTAACAATCATGTTCTTCGCGTCTACTAATAGGTTCTGCATATCAAATATTTTTACTAATTTACTAGCATTTGAACGAAAATATTTCATCAACCTATCCATATTCTGTTGTTTGATTTCTTTATTTTGTGCTCTTTTTACTTTATCTACTTCTTTCTTTTTCTTATCGTAAACATAAGCAATCAATCCAGCCGTGTGCATCTTGGTGTTAGTAATCTTTTCTCCGGCCCTAACTTTGGTGTTGTTGTATGTCTTTATCAGTATCTTGAGTTCTTCATCCTGAGAGAGCATTCCCAAAAGGTTAGAATCTATCTTACGGAAAGTCTTACCTGCATCTGATAGAATACCAGTTATAGTAGTTGTTTCTGATTTATTGAAATTGATAGTTCCAGAAGTGTCTTTGTAGTCTGCATCTGAGAACCATACACCAGAATTCTTACTTAATCCTCTTAGATTGACATTGAATGAAGCTGACATATCTTCCATTGTCCTTCCACTATATGTAGTGTGAAAGACAATCCCCATAGAAGACGATAGTATTTTTGCTGCACTTTCCATCGGAATTGCATAAACAATAGTATTTGGTTGGAAAGTTATGTATTGTTTTCCATCTATAGTTTCTTTTTTTAAGTCATCCTTAGTGAACATCATGTCACCTTGAATAACTTCCTTTATGCCCAATTTTGACAGTTCAGTGAACGCAACCTTTAGTTTTTGATTAAGACCAATGTTCGGATGATTCCGATCAATGTCATCGTGTGAATAATTGATCTTCGCATTCTTATTGAACACTCCCTTGGTGCCCACAAAGAATTGGCTATTCTCAGGGTTAATACCCGCGAAGATAGCTGGGGCGCCATCCCACTTAACCGTCACATTTACGCTGGATTTTGCATTTCCAGCGAGCATGTCTCTTAGGGATTGGAGGAAGTTGATCGCTCCTCGCGTTCCCACTATACCACTATTTAGAACTTCATCTTCTAGATGCTCTAAATGTAAATTCTTCTCTTCTGTGAGGAATCCTTTAAAACTAATTACCATATTTCCTTTTAAATGTACTGGCATCTATTACGCTAGAACCTTCAAAAACAAATGAAAACTTTTCACTTCCTGCAGTTCCATGAGGACTAAATATTGCTTCTACTGCCCCATTTTTTCCTAACTTTAATGTTTGACCATCTACTAAACTAGGAGCTAAAAGTACTGAACCAGCAGACGCATCAATTGAAATAGCATCAGCACCCGTACCAGCCGCTTTAATTATAATAGATGAATCATTTGCTCCTATTTGTTCTATTGTTAAATCTTCAGCTGCTTCGCTAGATGTTATGGTTATACTTGATGAATCTGTTAAATCCATGTCAAGAGCACCGGCATTAAAATCAACTGTAGGTGCAGTTATATCTAATGTTGTACCAGCATTAATTTCTAAATGACCATCAGCAGATGCAAATATTTCTTCACCTCCACCAATATCGTGAAACTTAAGTTTTGTTGTCAATAATAATCCGAGTTCATCTTCAGATGTGTCATATAAAACACCTTCATTTATTGTAGCTCCAAAAAACTTAACATCATAACCAGTGTCATTAACTCCAACTGTTAAAGTTGAATCTAATTGAACTGCTGCATTGATGTCTAATGCTTTGTCAAATTTAATTGCTTCTGAACTATTTGTTGTAACAAAAGTCATATAAGCAGTGTCTGCTTCTTCAATTACAAGTGAAGTTGCGGAGTTATCTAGTATTTTTATTGAACTAGCTGCGCTAAAGTTAAGAGCACCATCTGCTCCAGCTGATAAAGTTAAATCCCCAGCAATATCAACAGCACCTGCAATATCTAATCCTCCAGCAAAAGTTGCAAGTTTACTTTTGTCTAATCTTAATACTTCTGAAACAGTTGTACCACTTGTTGTTTTAAAAACTAAAGCAGATGCGTTTTGATTAGCTGCAAATAGCTCATCAGCTACAGCTTCTATACTTGCACCAAGAGATACTGTTCCACCACCTTCTGAACCTAAAAATTCAATAATACCTAGCTGATGAGTATCTGCTAATACAGCATTGTCATTAGATATTAATTGAAGCTTTGCACCTGCAGATGTACTACTAGCTGCAACGCTTGTTAAAAAAGCTCCACCCCAACCTTTTGCTGCTGTTCCTAAGCCACCCTCACCATTACCGCGAGGTACTATATTTTTAGTTGCCATATTGTTTTTGTTTTATTTTTTTTATTAACTAATGTATTTTCTGACAACAGTTGGTGTAGCTTTTTCCGTTATCTCAGCATCAATTTCACTCTTATAAACATTTATTTGATCTGCACCAATTTTTGCTTGAACCCAACCATCTACATCAGATTTTGTTACATCTGCGAATGCAGTGAAGCTAGAAAGATCTGAAGTGTCTATACCTGCAACACCAGTTGATAATGCTGAATTTAATTCTTCAGTATCATCCACACCTTTTAATTGCCAGTATACTTTAAATATTACATCTGATTCACCACTTTTTGTTGGGTAGGTGTCTACAGTTTTTGTGTCCCATGTATATGTTATTGCCATTGTTTTATTGTTTTATTTTGGTTGTATATCTCCGTTAGCGTCCACCTCATAATACCCCTCTTCTTTAGGTACTAATGCAGGCATAATATCACTGTTACTATCAAGATCCCAAGTGTCATTAAAGTCATAACCTATGTTTAATGACTGAAGCTCTCCACCAACAAGTTCCCACATGTAGTCCTCTATTGAGACACCTGATGAGATAATGCTTCCCGATAAATTTACACTTAATCCTAAACCCGGCATTAATATCCTAAGTAACAGATTACACCACCATCAGTATCAGCATCAATAGTAAAGCTATCCCAACGACCAAATATTGTAAGACCTTTTGGAAAAACTGTTAAATTACTATCACCACCTGCATTAATTATTTGTCCACCAGACGCACTTGTTCCGTTAGGTGTTGCAGTTGATCCTGCACCTTTTTCATTTGAAGCATCTCCAACACAAATTCCAGCAGTACCATTTTCTGGTGATAGTTCATCAAAAGTAGTATCAGATAAAAACTGTATTGCTAATATTTTACGATCAGATGGGGGAACTACTTGCGTAGCTGCGTTAGTAAATATAGATCCGTTTTGCCCGAAGTCATATCCTGTTCCAAAGTTTATACTCATTTTATTTTTGTTTTATTTATTGTTTTTATTTAGGATCAAAACTACCTAAGTTAAAATTACCACTAAGTATATCATTACCTGATGACTCAAAGTTTTTAGGTGGTTTCTCGTTTTTTCTTTGATCAATTAATTCAGACTGTTGAGATGCTTGTATTTTTGTTCTTTCATCTTTACGATCTTCTTTTTGTTTTTCCCTGTTTTTAAATGATTGGACCTCCATTTGTTTTAATTGCATGTTCATTTGAAACTCAAGTTGCATTAATTCTTTTTTAGCAAAAACTTCTTGTTGCATTTTTTGAGCTTCTAGTTGAAATTTTAACTGCTCCATCTGACTATTTATTTGAACAAGTGATTGTTGTTTTTGAACTTCAGCTTGTGCTGCAACTTGTTGCGCTTGTGCATTTGCTTGTGCTTGTGCTTGAATGTTTTGTTGAGTAGCTAGTTGATCTCTTTCAAACTTCTTTTTTCTTTTTACTTTTAAAAGTTGATTGGCAAGTTTTACATTTTTTATTAACCTCAAGTCTATAGCATCTTCAAGATCTATACCTTTCTGAGCTACAGCCACCTGTATGTTATTCTCAAGCATGGCTTTTTCTTCTTCATCTGGTTCAAGCTCTAAAAATATACCAAAATCATGTATGTGTAAGTTTTTTAATTCTTCTAATGTAGCTACGTTATGAACACCTATACTTTGTATAAAAGCGTCTTTTGTTTCGGAGTGTTCTATTATATCAGATATTCTAAGGGATAAACATTCAGCGGTTTCAGACGTTAAAAATAAACCTGATTGTAATATGTGTCTAGTTGCTGTGTTGGAGTTTGCTGCAGCTATTTTTTGAAGACCAACTAAAGCGTTTTTATCTGGTGTACTACCATCTCTAGCTTCGTTTAATCCAGTTACATCCCTAATCATTTGTAAGTAATAATTATAGTTTGCTATTAATGATTGCATTTTAGCTCCACCATTACCACTTGATATTTCCTGAATAGGTACTTTACCCGGATTCATATCTCCGTCAGAAGTCAAAGACCTACCTATAACACTACCAGTTTGAAAAAACATATTTAATGCTTCTTGCGCATTGTAATTAGTTCCATTACCTAAATCAACTTCAGCAATACCATCAGCATCTAAGTAAACTCCATCAGGAATTAACCTTGACATAACCTGTTGAAGTTTAAGGTGAGTTAGCTGTATCATATCAGCAAATCCAGTTATTCTACCAACTAAAGATTCTATGCGACCCCTATACATTCTAGGAGCTACAATAGCGTAATTCATTTTTACTTTAGAGTTGTCACTTTTTGGTCGCATCATGTTAGATGCCATCTCCCATTTTATTAGTTTTTTAGTTCCAAGTACTAATACCCCTTCATAAAGAACTTCAATGGATCTAGATATTTTTTCAAAGTTAGAATCTAAGACTTCTATTGGGGGATTAAAAGAATCATCTTTAACAATAACTTTAACAGCACCAGAACCTGTTTGTTTTAATTTGTACACTTCGTTCATGTACGTCTTATAATTAAAATAAAGTATATCAATCTGATTGTTATCAGTTTTATCGTAAGAGGATCTATTGTTTGGTACTGCTGCTGTATTTGGTTGATCTTGTATCTCTTCTAAGTCTTCGTTTGTTAATCTTGGAAACTCTTTTTTTAATTCATTTATTGGTATTGTTTTTACTTCACCAGCATAATAGATATCTTCAAAGTAAGGTGATTCAGTATAAGAGTAAACCAAGTTCATAGGATCTACATAATCTACCTTTACACCTTCAGATGTATTAAATGTGTTTTTAACACAACCAATACCTAATACAGTTAAGTCATAAAAAAATCTTTTCTTTGTAAGTTCATACTTATTAGATTCAAACAAAACGTTTATTGCTTGCTCTTCTGCTATTTCTATAGCTTGCTTATAAGATAGTTGCATGTGCAACGCAAGTTCTTCCTCTGAGTCTGGAAGTTTGTCTTCTGGAGTTGTTGAAAGATCTAATCCAAAAGCTTGTTTTGAAAGTTCATTGAGATCTTTAGTTCTCATGTCTTTCAATATTTCATCCATGTATTCAGTTCTTTTACTGATTCCATAAGGATCTTGAGAAAAAGCTTTTATATCATAAGTTCTTTCAGCAATACCATTAACGACTATATCTACAAACTTTGGTATTATAGGTACAGGTCTCCAATCTAAGTTAAGATAAGACAAGTCACCGTTTATAGATAATTCATCCTTGTATTTCTGAACAGATTGTTCTCCTCTAGCGTACAATTTTAATCTGTGAAAATTATCAGAATTAGATTTAAATCTTTGGCTACTAGAGTTTCCATAAAACCACTCACTTTCTATAGCTCTAGCTACTTTAAGACCATACTCAGCACTCATCTTTTCAAGATCACTTACTACTTGACTAGGAAAATAATTCTTAATAGTTGAATCCGCCATATTGTTATTTTATTATTTTAGATGCCATGCCTTGATTTTTATATTTAGCAAATCCAATGTTTATTTTTTGTTTTTCTCTTTGCACACTAGGTGCATATAAGTTTCTGTTACAAGCCATAACTGCTAAACCACTACTTATTGATGCATCAAATTTTGTCCTGTTGTTTATATCAAATCTAGACCAATCATTTAATGTTTTATTAAAATACATATTCCCATAATTACCATCCTGCTTTGAGCCTACATGGTTTTGTATATACATTTCAATAGCTGCAGCGTGTGCTTGCTTTATATCTTCACTAGAGTTTGGTATACCACCTATTTCTTTTTCTGTAGTTGATAACTTATTCCAAATCTTGTCAGGTCTATTCATTGAATATCCCCTATAACCTCTTCTTTTAATGTAGTATAATAATCTTGGTTTGTTATTCTCAGCTAGAATAGGCATTCCGTAAAATATTAATGACATTAAAACATCTTCAAAAAAAATCTCAGCGGTCTGAGGTCTAGCAATATACTCTAGAAAAAAATGATTAGGTGGTGCGTCTTCCATAGAAAACTTAGTTAATCCATGAAGAGCACCTTTAGATCCTTGACCATCAACAGTTCCTGATATATCATAACTGTCACATCCAAAAGCACCTATGTGCTCATTGCCGGGTTTTTTACCCTGATTAGTTTGTAAAACTTTATTTTGCAAATGTGAAGGTGGTATCCAGCTAATATTAAATCTACCTTTTTTATCTGGATAAAATATAACTTTTGAATCTTTTATACCATTAACCCATTGAAAATTACCAGAGGTTACCGCAGAGCTATTATTAACTCCTTCATTGTAATCTACTTGTTCGTATATTTTAGCTAGATTAAATATACTGTTTTTAGTCTCATCTCTAAATGCATGTTCCTCTGTTCTAGGGAACTGTCTGTAAAACTCATTTAAAGCATCAGGGTCACCCTTCAAACCATCAACTTCATTCTGCCAATGCTCTAGTATCCCTGTGTCTATAATTTCATTATAAGGTCCTTTAATTTCTGTTTCAGGATTATCAAAAACTGGGTATCCATGTTTATTAATAAACCCCTCATAATTCCACTCCATAGGAATAAAAAGACTATAAAGACCTGAACTTGTTTGTCCATTCCTGTTTCTTTTAATTACATTAGAATCTTTATATAGTTTCTTGAAGTTTCCACCACCTTTATCTAATGAGTTAGAGGTGGATCCCATCATACACTTACCTATTATTCTACTACCTAGTCTTAGCGTTGTTTTGGTAACCCTCCAGTTGTTGAGTATGTTGTTCGGTCTCTCCCATTTCCCTGATTCATCATGTACAAGGAGTTTAAGTTTCTCTCCGTCATAGGAGTTGTCACCGGTGTTCTTCCAATCGATGGTGGTGTCCAAGCCTTGTAGATCTTCCGGCTTGTCGGTGCTTGTAATACTCCGTCTGGTAAGTTTTGATGCTGGGACTCTGAATGCAAGTTCCGTTTTTGGTCTATCCATACCGTCTTGGATTGGCTTGAAGAAGAACGGGTAGTTGACGGATATTGGCACGACTTTGTCTGTAAACATTTTCTTAGCATCAGGACCGGACTTGGACAAGATGCCATAACGGGCATCGCTGGATATTGTTGCCAAGTTAACTGTTTCTCCACTCGCCATGAAAGAGAACCCTGATCGTCTATTCTTAAGATAACACATTCCGTAACATCTTGCATCTGCCTTACATGCCTCCCAAAAGATGTAGAATAATCTATTGGCTTCACGAAAGTCTGGTTTCCCGACATCAATCTTACTCCACTGCAAGTACATGTAATGAGCACCAGTAATATAAGTAGGAACATTGTTGTTATTGTAGTATAAACCTTCATCTCTGGTTTTAAATTCATTCTCTATATATTCTATGTATTTTTCCTTAAAGTCATTAGCGTAATTTTTCCAATCAAAGATTGTTTTAATTTTACTTAACTCTTTAGGGTACTCAGTATATTCCCAGCTATTACTTTTAAACTTTATTGTTTTCTCTATTTTTGGTAAAGCTATTTTAAGATTTTGTATTTCATAAATCTCACCAATCTTTCCGGTCTTACTAATTACAACAAGATCGTGTTCTTTGTTGTAACCGTACTCCCATTTCTTAGACTTATTAAGTCTTGATATTGTACTTAATTTAATTGGTTGAATAACCTTATATAAGGTTTGTTCGTACATATATTATCCTTTTGTAAAGAAAGCATATTCCATTTGAACTACACTAGCATGATTTACTTGTAACTGAACTCCTACATCTGCACCAGCATGATTAAAGGGCATAAACAAAAACTCTCCAGACCCTAAACGAGCAAAAGGACTATTATCATCTGTAATTTCAAGATCTACTAATTGAGCAGTTGCTGTAGACCCATCAGTTGTGCCAGTGTGTTTGACATATAGATAAGCAACAGCAGTTCCTGCTGGCACTATTATACTAGCAGCTCCTGCGTTAGTTGCGTTTATTTTAGATAAACCTACAGATGGAGCTACTACGGTTAATGAATCTGCTACAGAAAAACTTAAAGTATCTGATGTAGCATCTGTACTAGCTAATGTTAATGTGGGTGTTAATGTTGCCATATTTTTTTATTTAGATCTTTTTTCTGCAAATCCACTAAATGACACATCTTTATTTGTATCAATAGGTATTTTGTTTTCTAGTATATTATTTTCTTCTTCAATTCTTTTAAGTATCTCAAATGCATCAAAGATAGCAAGTTTTTTTGTTGCTGCCGCATTTTTTAATCTATCAGCGGATATATCTTCATCTGAATCTACAATAGCTTCTTTAGCAACTTTAATTAATTCCTCAACTGCTACTTGCCCAGCTTGGATTATATTCTTCTTCGTTTCCTTGATATTCATATTTAATTGTAATTTGACTATTTAAAACTCTATATAGTCTTTCACCGTCAATAATAAATTCATAGGTACTCACAGGTGTAAAGCCAACCAAGTCACCTTCTTTTAAACCAAGATCTAAAAGATCTTTATTACTCTTTTTTAAAACACCTATGCATTTTTTTTCCTGTTCTGTAGAAAACTTATCTTCAGACTTTATAGGTTTTACAAAACAAAATCCATCTGAGGCAATCCACTTATTGTTTTTTTTGTAAGAAAATATTTGATCTTCTTTTACACAATAAGTATTTTCATCTATATAGCTTCTACTATTCTTTTCTTCAGACTTAACGTTATGCCATCTTCTAAATACATTATGATGAACTATTACTTCATCACCAACCTGTATTTTAGTGGGTACAGCTATAGGTATTGATTTTACTATAGCTATTCTACTAACGAATTGATGGTTGTATATCTCCGTATTAAGTATGAGATCCTTATCCCCTATTTTTTTTGTATTGCTATAACGAGATGACTTAGGTGATATTATGAAATCGTATATACTACGCATTAATATTCTAGATTATACTCTACAGATATAGCCATATTTTTGTTGAAGTTTTTCCAAATAATAACATTGTTATTCTTTTTTATAAAAACATCATATCCAGTATCTTCTTCGACTATATCACAAATCCTATGCCCTCCGTAGACCTCTTGACCTACGGAGTAATGCATGGATTCGTTCTTATAATCTTTACCAATACTAATCTTACGTATTAGCTTTGACATCTCCTTCTTCTTCTTCTTCTATTGGAGCTATGGTTCCGTCTGTAATATTTACATTAACCTTACCATACTCTTCTTCTAACTTGTCTTGCATGTCTTTAAGACCTTTTTGAACTTCCGCTATTTGATGCAATAAAGCATGCTTTTGCGTTTCAATTTGACCAATCTGCAACTGACCATTATTAATCTGCTTGACTAAATTCTGTATTGATTCTAATTGCTCTTCTGTTATTTTTTTTACTTCTTCACTCATTACTTTTGTTTTTGATTTAATTTAATTTTACTTATAATATTATTATTACATATATAGTTTCTTTTTTAACTATCACGAAATCTGTACACCATTATTTGCAGTTATAAGACCTATTTCTATAACAACACCACTACTATTTATTGTTACAAAACTGTCATCATAACCACTATCTTGAGTGTTTAGATTTTGAGTTGTACTTATTGCATATAAGAATCCATCATTGTTTGCGATATCTGCAGGGCTTTGACCTGAATAACCATTACCTGTTGAAGGATCAATTAAGGTATCACCACCAAGATTACTTAAGTTACTTTCTGTAGAAGTTAAATTGTAATTCATTACAAATCCACTTCCACTAAAATAAGATCCTGCAGTTGCAGATTTAAGTCTAGGTGAAGCTACATAGTAATTATAATAAGTTGGTGGAGGATCTATTATAAAATTAGTACTTCCACAATCACGACCTGTAAAACTATCTCCTGCGGTACCTGATACGGTATTAGATGATAATGTTCCACCTTGAGAGGTACCGTTCCAATAAACAGAATTACTACCACTTTTAGCGTAAAAACCAGCTGGAGCCAATGGTCTTCCTGAAGAGCCTGTAGCTATAATTGTAGTGTTTGTGTTTTGCAAAACACTTGTATTTATATAATAAGTTTCTGTGCCTGCTGAGCAACCACAAGCTGAAGAAGAAGATGACTCGTGATAACAAAGACTTACTTGTGTTAAGGTTGTGGATCCAGCGTATGGGTAACCTCTGTATTGGTTTGCGTTATTAATTTGATTTATATTTGATACTGTACCAGAATAAGCTGGATCAAATTTAGTAACTTGAGATATGGCTATTAACTCAGTAAATGTAGTTTTATTATTACTGGCAGATGCTTGATAACCTTGATTTATAGCTCCAGCTATAGTTGTGCTATCAGAAGATCCAAACATACTAAAACCACCAGTAGTAGGTACACTCATATTATTTAAGTTTTTCTTCTATTGATATTAATCTTTTCTCTAATTCAAGTATTGCTTTGTGCATGTGAGCAACAACACCCCTATCACTCATACTCAACATACCTTCGTTGTTTTCATAAACCGTATGAGGTATTGCTTCTCTAACTTCTTGTGCTATAAAACCAGATTCTTTTTCACCACCTTTAATATAGTTGTAAGATGTAAATTGTTTTATGACTTCAAGACCTTCTTTAATAGGTTCTATTTCAGATTTTAATCTTCTATCTGAATTAATTATAAAGTTACCACCTGTAAAACTTTTACCGCTACCTGTTGTAACATCCCCAACAAAAGTAGTGTCACCATCTACTGCCACTGTTATTACAGCTGTAGATAATTGATGTATTCTAAATTCTCTACCAGCACTAGCATTGTGATTCCTAGAATAAATTCCATTAAAACCGCCAGCATTAGGTCCTAATAGCACTCTTCCACCATTGCTGCTGTTTGAATTTACTAATTCAAGAAAATTACTACCACTATATTTTGAAAAAATACTTCTAGCAGTAGTTGAGTCACTTCCGGGAGCATTACCTACAAATAATTGTTGTTCAACATATATATCTTTTTCAACACCAACACCTCCTGCAACTTTTAAAGCACCTGTTGTTGTACTTGTTGCATCAGTTGTGCTTGTTATTCTAACAGAACCACTTATATCAGCAGCACCATTTATATCTAAACTAGTACCTTCAATTTCAGCACCTTGTATTTTACCAGATGCTGTAAAAGCATTAACACCTGTTAAGTTTCCGTTTATGTCTGCATCCCCACTTATATCCAAAGTAGCTCCATCAAGCTCCCCTGTTACAGTTAAATTACCTGCTGCAGTAACAGAAAAAACTTCAGTAAGGGTCATCTTATCACTAGTATTACCGTTAGATGTATGAACTGATAAGCTTAATTTTTGATCCCTTAATGTTAACACTTCTGATGGTGCTGCTATTTTTTTAACAAATCCCCCACTACCACTTACTAACTTATAGTAAGCATTACCCATTATATAGAATCCGGCATCATGAGTACTTATTGTAGCCCCTGATTTAAAATCAATATTACCACCATGAAGATAGTGGGCGTAATTTGTTGTTTCCCCTAAAGTTAATGTAAATTGATTGTCAGTAGTACCTGAAATAGAGGAATTAGTTTGTTTAAATTGAAAATGATCAGTATCATCAAATAGTTGATTTGAATCATTGTGTAATACTATTGGATGATAAGCTGAATTAGCTAAGTCAGTTACTGTTACTTTTGCAGCTGTACCTGTCGTGTTTTGATTTAGTGTTGGGATTGCCGCTGAAGTTACTCCAGTAACATGACCATAAGTGTCAAAATTTAAATCTTGGACATAAGTTTTTGATGGATTGTCAACAGAAGCCTGAGAAGATGTGTCAGCGTGACTTATTGTAACTGTTGTTCCAGTAGCACCTGTACTAATTGCATTTCCACCTGAAATATCTAATGTTTCACTATTTAAATCAATAGCTATTGTACCACTATCAGATGTTACATCTAAATCTTCTCCTGTTATTTTTGCATCAACATAAGTTTTTATAGCTTTTTGAGTTGCTAATTTTAGATCACTAGTCCCTAAGTTAACATTATCATCAATATCAGTTACATTGTGAGCTCCAACACTTAACCCAGACCCAAGAACTAAATTACCAGATATATCAGCTGATGCATTAAGATCTAACGATCCAGCAACTGTTAATCCACCCGTTAAAGTAACTAATCCAGCTTTTGATATGGTAAAGGGAACAGCTAAAGCATCCGGAGCCGGACTATTTGCATCAGCCGCAGCCTTAACAGCTAACTGTCTTGTACCGTTAGTAATTGAAAAATCATCATTATTCACACCCACGATACCACAGGTAACATTCCACTGCTGATCAGTTCCAGCAATATTTATTAATTTTAACCCCCTATTAGATCCAAGAGATATATCTGAAGTTGTAATAATTATAGAATTTTGACAGGAAATAATTCCATTAGAATCTAGAGTACTTGATGTAGTGACAGCACCACCTACATTTAAAGCACCAGATACCAGGTACGGCCTCTGTTGTCAATCCTGCCTATGGGAGATTACATGTAACGGGTAACACCACAACAACGCCTGGAGTCTTAGCTTATACTTTGGGATTCACAAATATTGGCGGAGGAAATGCTTTATGGGAGGCCGGCGCCCAAGCCGGCTATGTTAATGAAAAGGGTAATTTTATTAGCGCATCAAGCTCTCCTTGGTATGACAGCTATGATGATTATGCAAAAGACTTGTTGCCAATAAATAAAGACTATTCTATAATCCCAGAGTTTAGAATAAGCGATCATATAAGCTATTATATGAAAGATAGGCAAGGAAATTTCTTAGCCGAAAACAGCAAGCTTTTTTCGATAGAAGGGCAACTTTCAGGTACCGCAGCAACGGTAAATTCAGTGTCACACCCACAGAACAGTTCAGAAGATAAATTTTATGAAATATATTCTAA
>ENA-ORXF01001699-ORXF01001699.1-marine-metagenome-genome-assembly--contig:-NODE-1699-length-13885-cov-6.529621_pt1 | contig 13885 bp, 9 predicted proteins | sample MGYA00237864_ERZ511476 | MGnify/ENA primary metagenome ERZ511476 (study PRJEB26306, sample SAMN06343908) | marine metagenome | isolation source: coastal waters | place: Atlantic Ocean: West Antarctic... | reverse complement strand
ATTGATTTTAAAAAGTTCGATAGAATTTTTATTGAAAAGTTTATGGATGATTATCGCAATTCTTCGAATAAAAGTGCTGAAGTCTATGATTTGGTTCGCTCTTTTAAAGAAAAGACAGCCTACGATGTGAAAAACTTTTTGTCTCCAATGAAAAAACAAATCTATGAGTTGGTGAAAGCTACAACTTTAGAAAATAGTGCAAATGTTGCGCAAATAATTGGTCGTGCTATCGCCTACGATTCTTCTTTGGCAAGTGATGCCGATTTAATGCAATTCAAAGAAGCTACAGATGCTACTTTAAGAAAAGAATTGCAAGAGAAAATTACACTAAAACTAGTTGCTAAAACAACGATTGATATCTCTTTTTTACCAAGTACATTGGCGACATTAAGAGAGGTGAAAACAACAGAAGAGTTAAAGCTTTTAACCAAGGCAGTTCGAATTTCTGCCGTGGGTCAAATAGAAGTTATGAAAGCGATGAAAACTCATATGTCTGAAACGGAGCTTCAGGGAATTCACGAATTTGTATATAAAAAATATGGTGCAGCATACGAAGGATATCCCTCTATAGTTGGTGCTGGAAACAATGGTTGTATTTTACATTATATAGAAAACAACAAAACAAAAGTTGGAAATGACTTAGTTTTAATGGATTTAGGAGCAGAATATAGGGGGTATACAGCAGATGTAACTCGGACAATTCCGGCAAATGGAACCTTTACTAAAGCACAAAAAGAAATTTATAATATAGTGTATGCCGCGCAGGAGGCAGGAATTGCTTTATATACAATTGGAGGAAGTATGGCAGCGCCTAATCAAGCAGCAATAAAAATAATTAGCAACGGTTTATTTGCTCTAGGAATTATAAAATCTGTAGATGAAAAGCATTCGTATTTTCCACATGGTACTTCGCATCATATTGGTTTAGATGTGCATGACCCGGGAAATTATGGTAATTTTGAAGAAAATATGGTGGTTACCATGGAGCCAGGTATTTACATTCCTGAGGGAAGTAATTGTGATGAAAAATATTGGGGAATCGCCATTCGAATAGAAGATGATATTTTGGTAACTAAAAGCGGACCCGTAAACCTTTCCAGCGATGCGCCAAGAACAGTCAATAAAATTGAAGAAATGATGGCTAAAAAATCCGTTTTAGATGCATTTATTTTACCAAATTTAGACAAATAATGAGTAAAACAGCAATACTTTTAGGAGCTACAGGCCTCACAGGTGGTCTTCTTTTAGAAAAATTAATAGCAGATGCCTCTTACGAAAAAATTAAACTTTTTTCGCGAAGCTCTGCACATATAGCTTCGAATAAAGTAGAAGAATATCTTGTTGACTTATTAAATTTAGAAGCATCTAAAAACCAGTTTTTTGGAGATGAAGTTTTTTGTTGCATTGGCACCACAGCTGCAAAAACAATAGATAAAAAAAAGTATAAATCTATTGATTATGGGATTCCTGTAGCTGCCGCAAAACTTGCCAAACAAAATAATATCAATACGTTTATTGTGCTGTCTTCGATGGGAGCAGACGTATCAAGTTCCGTTTTTTACAGCAAGACAAAAGGTGAGATGGAGCGAGATGTATTGGCGCAAAAGATACCACAAACATTTGTTTTAAGACCGTCTTTAATTGGGGGGCGCAGGAAGGAGTTTCGGTTGGGTGAGAAAATCGGAAAAGTATTCATGACAGCTTTAAACCCTTTTCTTATTGGTAACTACGAAAAGTATAAAATAATTCATCCAGAGACCATAGCAAACTGCATGATAGTGCTTGCTAAGAATCCTGAAAATGAAACGATTATTAGTTCAGATAAAATTGTAACGATTGCAAATTCGATAAAATAATGAGCGGACAACAACTTAACAACCCATTACACGGAATAAAATTAGCCACTATCTTAGAACAATTGTTCCGAGAATATGGTTGGGAAGAATTAGGGGATACTCTAAATATCAACGCATTTAAGAACAACCCTACCTATAAATCAAGTTTAAAGTTTCTGAGAACTACGCCTTGGGCAAGAGAAAAAGTAGAGCAATTTTATTTAAAAAATATGATTGATTAATTGCTTTTACAAAATTAACTACTTATAATTTTAAGCACTAACTCTTTAGTCAAGGGTCTTCCGTTGGCTATTTTCTTAATATTTTCGAAGGTGAAAACGAAATTGCAGCCTGCTTTATAGGCAGAACAACCATAGCCTGTTTTTCCTTTTAGAACGTCTCCTTTTTTACATTTCGGACACCTAATCTTTTCGGATTCTTGATTTCTTGACTGCACCTGAGGCTGAGGTGTACTCTTCGCTTCTAACTTTAAATTAAAATTTTCATCGAATCTTATCAAGCCTTCGACCAAGCCAGTATCCGTTTTAAAACCTTTTAAGTTGGTTGTGCAGCCTTTGTCAAGCAATCGTATTAGCTGATTTTCAGAAACTTTCTTTCCGTAAATTTCAAACGGAATCTTTACATGACAATTATTTTTATATTCAGAGCAACCGTAGGCAGAAGAACCTTTTAATAATGTTCCTTTTTTACACTTCGGACAGATTTTTCCTAAAACTTGTTTTTTTGTTTTTGTGGCTGTTTTCGGTTTGGAATGAACAGCTGGCTTCGCTTCACTCGCAATGATAGAAGAAATTCTTTTTTTGGAAGTATTAGAACGGACTTCAGCAACCAATTCATCGACCATTTTTTTCATATTATTAATGAAAGCACCCGCATTAAATTCGCCTCTTTCAATTTCCTTTAAACGTTTTTCCCAGCGTCCAGTTAATTCAGCAGATTTTAATAATTCGTTATCAATAATATTAATTAAATCAATTCCCGTTTGGGTGGGTAATACTAGTTTTTTCTTACGCTCAATGTATTTCCTTCGAAATAAGGTTTCAATAATACTCGCTCTGGTAGACGGTCTTCCAATTCCGTTTTCTTTCATGAGCTCTCGCATTTCATCATCGTCAACTTGCCTTCCAGCAGTTTCCATTGCGCGCAGTAAACTTGCTTCCGTAAAATTCCTTGGCGGTTTTGTTTCCTTCTCTAAAAATGAAGGTTCATGTGTTCCTTTTTCACCTTTTACAAAAGAAGGCAATGTAAGTTGTTCATTTAATTCTTTCTTAATTTTACTTTCTTCAGTCTCAAAAGCAACGCGCCAACCTTTGGTCATAATTTCTTTACCCGTTGTTTTAAAAGGAACTTCAGCAGCTTTTCCAATAACAGCGGTATTAGAAACATCTGAATCTGGATAAAAAGCACCAATAAACCTTCGGGTTATAATATCATATACTTGTTGCTGGTTGTATTGCAAATTGCCTTGGATACCCGTTGGAATGATCGCATGGTGATCGGTCACTTTGTTATCATCAAAAATACGCTTCGATTTCTTTATTTTATTTTCTAAAAGAGGTTTTGTAAGTTGGCTGTAATTCGTCAGTTTTGATAAAATTCCTGCAATTTTTGGATATACATCGTTTGGTAAAAAAGTAGTATCCACTCGAGGATACGTCACTACTTTCATCTCATATAATTTCTGAACCATTTTCAAGGTCTCATCCGCAGAGAAACCAAATTTATTATTGCAATAGACCTGCAAGCCTGTTAAATCAAAGAGTTTTGGAGCGTATTCCTTTCCTTTCTTTTTAGTAACAGCGGTGATTTCAAAATCAGATTCTTTAACCTTATTTGCTAAAACTTGGCCATCCTCTTGTTTTAGAAAACGTCCTTCCTCATAATTAAAAAGTGTATTTCTATACGTTGTCTGAAGTTCCCAATAGGGTTGTGGTTTAAAATCGTTGATTTCTTTAAATCGATTTACAATCATTGCTAGGGTAGGAGTTTGCACTCTACCAACAGATAAAACTTGTTTGTAACCACCAAATTTTACCGTGTATAAACGTGTTGCATTTAAGCCTAAAAGCCAATCACCTATGGCTCGTGAATATCCTGCATAATACAAATTATCATAGTTTGCTGCTGGTTTTAAGTTTTTAAAACCTTCTTTAATAGCTTCTTCTGTTAAGGAAGAAATCCACAAACGTTGCACATCTCCTTTATAATTACACTGGTTAATTACCCAACGTTGAATGAGTTCTCCTTCCGTTCCTGCATCCCCGCAATTGATCACAACAGACGCTTTTTGGAATAAAGATTTTACAATATTAAATTGTTTTTTAATACCAGCATCACCCGTAACTTTCGTGTCAAAACGCTCCGGCAACATGGGTAGATTGTTCAAATCCCAACTTTTCCAGTGCGGTTTGTAGTCTTTAGGTTCTAAAAGAGTGCATAAATGACCGAATGTATAGGTAACCGCATATCCGTTGCCTTCGTAGTAGCCGTCACGTTTTGTGTTGGCTCCCAGTATGGAAGCAATTTCTCTAGCGACACTTGGTTTTTCGGCAATACAGACTTTCATTGGTTATTTTTGATGGTCGAAAAGTAAGAAAATATTTAACATTTTTACTGTAAAGTTAATAAGTTAAATAACTATTTCACCAAAGCCAATTGAATTCGTTTTCTAACCACATCCACTTCCAAAACTTTTACTATTATTTGTTGTTGTAAATTCACTATTGTATTTACATCTTTTACAAAAGTATCGGATAAATTAGATACGTGAATCAATCCACTTTCTTTGGTTCCAATATCAACAAAACAACCAAAATTGGTGATATTATTTACAATTCCGGGCAGTAGTTGACCAATTCTTAAATCCGCTATTGTTTTAATAGTAGCATCAAAAGAAAATACTTTTGCTTTTGCTCTTGGATCTACACCAGGTTTTTCTAATTCTTTAATAATATCTTGAAGCGTAGGTAAACCTATGGTTTCTGTGGTATATTTTTCTAAAGAGATTTTTTGTAGAATTTCTTTATTTCCAATGAATTCAGAAATACTTTTCTTTAAGTCTTTTGCCATTCTATCAACCAATCCGTAACTTTCGGGATGCACACCAGAATTGTCTAAAGGATTCTTTCCACTTTTAATCCTTAAAAAACCAGCAGCTTGCTCAAAAGCTTTTCCACCCAAACGGGGGACTTTTTTTATGGCTGCTCTTGAGGTGAATGAACCATTTTCATTTCTATAATTTACGATATTTTCTGCAATTTTCGGACCAATTCCAGAAACGTAACTTAGGAGAGACTCACTTGCAGTATTTATATTTACACCAATGGTATTTACACAACTTTCTACCACGGTATCTAAAGATTTCTTTAGTTTGGTTTGATCTACATCGTGTTGATATTGTCCAACGCCAATCGATTTTGCATCAATCTTTACCAATTCAGCCAACGGATCTTGTAATCTTCTTCCGATAGAAACAGATCCACGGACAGTAACGTCGAAATTAGGGAACTCATCTCTCGCAATTTTTGATGCAGAATAAATAGAAGCGCCTGCTTCACTCACCACAAAAACATCCAGACTGTTTTTAAACTGAACCTTTTTAATCAGTTGTTCTGTTTCTCTTGATGCAGTTCCGTTGCCAATAGCGATGGCTTCAATTTTATGAGCTTCTGCTAATGAGCTAATTTTCTTAATAGCCTCTATGGTCTGATTTTGGGGTGGATGCGGAAAAATAGTTTCATTGTGTATTAAATCTCCCTGTTCATTTAAGCAGACAATTTTACATCCAGATTTGAATCCAGGATCGATTGCAAGAATCCTTTTTTCACCTAAAGGAGCTCCTAAAAGTAATTGTTTTAGATTTTTAGTAAATACAATAATTGCAGCTTCATCTGCTTTTTCTTTTGCGATTGATATTGCTTCGTTTGATAAAGACGGAAATAAAAGGCGCTTAAAAGCGTCTTTAATTGCTAATTGAATTTGAGTTGAACATTCGTTTTGAGAACGAATGATTCGATCTTCCATTTTTTGAAGGGCGCTCTCCACATCTATTTCTATTTTTACACGAATAAAGCCTTCATTTTCTGCTCTTAAAATGGCTAAAAAACGGTGCGATGGAATTCTTTTTAAAGATTCTTGCCAATCGAAATAATCTTTAAATTTTTGCGCTTTTTCCTCCTCAGCCTTACTTTTAATAACTTTGGATGAAATCGTTCCAAATCGTTCTAATTGATGTCGAATAGTATTCCGAATATCTGTGCGTTCATTAATCCATTCAGCAATTATAAAGCGAGCACCTTCAAGAGCATCTTCAATGGTTTCAATTTCATTGGAGCTGTATTTTGACGCCGTAGATTCTAAATCATTTATGCGCTGACTCATAATCATTTTAGCCAAGGGTTCTAGCCCTTGTAAACGAGCAGTTTCAGCTTTTGTTTTTCGTTTTTTCTTAAATGGTAAATACAGGTCTTCCAAGGAAATTAAATCTTTAGAAAGGCTTATTCTTTGTGTCAATTCATCGGTTAAAACACCTTGTTCTTCTAAGGCTTTTAGAATCGTTTTTTTACGTTTTTCTAAGGCTTCAAAAACTTCTTTAAACTTCACAATTTCACCGATTTGAACTTCATCTAAATTTCCAGTTCTTTCTTTTCTATATCTTGAGATAAAAGGAATGGTAGCATCTTCATTTAAAAGAGAAATGGTGTTTTCTACAGATTTTGAAGGAAGTTGTGTCTGCTGAATTATATAGTGAAGGATTTGCATTTTATATTTTGAATTAAGTAAAAAACCTCAAAAAAATGATTTTATGAGGTGGCGAATATACTGTTTACATCGAGTTATTAAGAAATTACTTTTTCAAAGGCCAATCTTTTATCACCGTAAGCGGTAAAGATAATTCCACAATATTGGTAGCCTAGCTTCTTGATTAAAGATTGCATTCCTATATTTTCTTCGTGTGTATCAATCTTTAAGCTCTCTATGTTATTTTCCAATAATTGTAAATGAAATTCGTGGAACATAAAAGTTGCCAAACCAAATTTTCGAAATTCTTTTTTGATTGCCATTCTATGAATTACTCCGTAAACCTTGCTTTCATCAATACGCCAATTTCCATCGATAATTTTATAAGTAGGTTCCTTATTAAGGGTAAACATAGCAGTCGCTATTGCCTGATTTTCGTCATTGACAACTACATAACTTTCTCCGTTTTTAATATCATTTTCAACTTGTTCAGTATTTGGATATCCCTTTTGCCATTGATCAATATTTTGAGAGGCTAAATATTCTTTTGCATCCTCAATAATTATCATAATATTCGGAATATCATCCGAAGTAGAAAGTTGAATCTTCATTGTATATTTTTTAAATAAAAAAAGCCACGAACTCACAAAATTAAGATGTGTGAATTCGTGGCTAAATTTAGTTTTTTATTTTTAAGCAGGAATCGCTTCTTTGGTGTTTTTTGCAACATCAGAAAAATCAACAATTTCTTGATTGTGCAGAATATCCTGAATGGTTTGTCTTTTTCTAATTAAGTAAGCTTTTCCTTGATGTATCATTACTTCTGCAGGTAAACAACGAGAATTGTAATTAGACGCCATAGAAAAGCAATATGCACCTGCGTTGTGAAAACACAACACATCTTCTTCTGAAATTTCTGGAATCCTCCTATTAGAACCAAAGGTATCTGTTTCACAAATATACCCGACAACAGAATAATAGCGATCTCTTCCCTCGGGGTTTGATATGTTTGTAATGTGATGGTAAGAATCGTACATCATAGGTCTTACCAAATGATTGAAACCAGAGTCTACGTGCGCAAAGACAGTAGAGGTAGTTTGTTTTACCACATTTACTTTTGCAAGAAAAACGCCAGCATCAGAAACTAAAAACTTTCCAGGTTCGAACATTAAGGTAATTTCTTTGCCATATTCAACACAAAATTTATTAAATCTTTCAGACAATTGCAATCCTAATTGCTCAATATCTGTAGATATGTCGCCCTCTTTATAAGGAACTTTAAATCCACTTCCAAAATCTATAAAGTCTATGTTTTCGAATTGTTTTGCAACATCAAATAAGATTTCTGTAGCACGTAAAAAAGTATCAATATCTAAAATATCGGAACCTGTGTGCATGTGAATTCCGTTGATATTCATGCCTGTATTTTCTACCACCCTTTTTATATGCGGTACTTGGTGAATTGAAATTCCGAATTTAGAATCAATATGACCTACAGAAATTTTAGAATTTCCACCTGCCATAATATGCGGATTTATACGAATACAAACAGGAATTTCTGGATGCTTTTGTCCGAATAATTCTAAGATAGAAAGATTATCAATATTTATTTGAACTCCCATTTTTGCTACTTTTTCTATTTCAATCAAAGAAACTCCGTTGGGTGTAAATATTATTTTTTTGGGATCAATTCCTGTAGTCAAACCCAACTGCACTTCTTGGATAGAAACGGTATCTAAACCAGCACCAATATTTTTAAAAAACTTTAAAATATTAATATTCGAAAGCGCTTTTACCGCATAGTTTAATTTTAAATTTTTTACAGTGCTAAAAGCATCGGTTAGCCTGTTGTATTGTGATTCTATTTTATCGGTATCGTATACATATAAAGGACTTCCGTATGTATTTGCTAGTTCTAAAAGTTGTGTTCTTTCCACGATTATTCTATTTTATTTTCATCAAAAGTACTTAAATTGTTTAATAAACTCTGATTTGTTTAAAAATATAACATATTGTTTTATTTTGTAATTTTTACGTTTAAATAATGAAAATAAATAGTTGAAATCCTGTTGATAACTAATTTTAAGATGTATTTCTTTTTAGCGGGTTTAATGTTACTTTAGCAAGGCATCAAACCTAATAACAGTAAGACATTTCATGAGTCAAGAAACAAAATATACCGAAGATAATATCAGGTCTTTAGACTGGAAAGAGCATATTAGAATGCGTCCAGGAATGTACATTGGTAAATTGGGAGATGGTTCTTCTGCAGACGATGGAATTTATATTCTTGTAAAAGAAGTTCTAGACAATTCTATTGATGAATATGTCATGGGAGCTGGAAAAAATATCGAAATTTCTATTCAGGGAAGCAAAGTTACCGTGCGTGATTATGGACGTGGAATTCCTTTAGGAAAAGTGGTAGATGTCGTTTCTAAGATGAATACCGGAGGTAAATATGACTCCAAAGCATTTAAAAAATCTGTTGGTTTAAACGGAGTAGGTACAAAAGCAGTCAATGCACTTTCTTCTTTTTTTAGAGTAGAATCTTCACGGGATGGAAAATCTGCTTCGGCGGAGTTTAGCCAAGGAAATTTAGAAAATCAGGATTTTTTAGAGGAGAGCTCTCGCAGAAAAGGAACAAAGGTTTCTTTTATCCCAGATGAAGAAATATTTAATAAATATAGATTCAGAAATGAGTATGTAGCAAAAATGTTGAAGTATTATGTGTATTTAAACCCAGGTTTAACCATAATTTTCAACGGAGAAAAATTCTTTTCAGAAAATGGATTGAAAGATTTATTGGAAGATAACAACAATCAAGACGATATGTTATATCCAATAATTCACTTGAAAGGAGATGATATTGAAGTCGCTTTAACACATAGTAAAACCCAGTATTCAGAAGAATATCACTCTTTTGTAAACGGACAGCATACGACCCAAGGAGGAACGCATCAAACAGCATTTAGAGAAGCTATTGTAAAAACAATTCGCGAATTTTATGGGAAAAATTTTGAAGCTTCTGATATTCGTAAATCGATTATTTCTGCAATTGCCATAAAGGTAATGGAACCGATTTTTGAAAGTCAAACAAAAACAAAATTGGGTTCTACAGACATGGGTGGGAATTTACCAACTGTTAGAACCTATATAAATGATTTTTTAAAAACTAAGCTAGACAACTACTTGCACAAAAATCCGGATGTTGCAGATAGACTGCAGCGTAAAATAATTCAGGCAGAAAAAGAACGAAAAGAGCTTTCTGGAATCCGGAAATTAGCAAAAGACAGAGCTAAGAAGTCAAATTTGCACAATAAAAAATTACGGGATTGTAGAATTCATTTAGGCGATATTAAAAAAGAAAACTATTTAGAAACAACCTTATTTATTACAGAGGGAGATTCTGCTTCTGGTTCTATTACAAAATCTAGAAATGTAAATACGCAAGCAGTTTTTAGTTTGAAAGGCAAGCCTTTGAACTCTTATGGTTTGAGTAAGAAAATTGTGTATGAAAATGAGGAGTTCAATTTATTACAAGCAGCTTTAAACATAGAGGAAGGTATCGAAGACTTGCGTTATAATAATATTGTAATTGCGACGGATGCCGATGTTGACGGAATGCATATTCGTTTGCTATTAATTACATTTTTCTTGCAATTTTTCCCAGAATTGATCAAAGAAGGACATTTATATATTTTAGAAACTCCGTTGTTCAGAGTCCGAAATAAGAAACAGACTTTTTATTGTTATTCGCAGGAAGAGAAGCGTGAGGCAATAGAGAAGTTAAGAGGGAAACCAGAAATAACCCGATTTAAAGGTTTGGGTGAAATTTCTCCAAATGAATTTGTTCATTTTATTGGAAACGATATTCGTTTAGATCCTGTAATGTTAGACAAAGAAATGTCTATTGAACAAATGTTAGAGTTTTATATGGGGAAAAATACTCCTGACAGACAGAAATTTATTATTGAGAATTTAAAAGTTGAGTTGGATACTATTGAAGATGAAGTTTAGAATATGAGTGAAGAAATAAACGAAAACGAGCACGAAGAAGAATTAACGAATCAAAATGAACAATTAGATTCGCCCCAAGAAGAGACCATCACTAAGATTACAGGAATGTACAAAGAGTGGTTTTTGGATTATGCTTCGTATGTAATTTTAGAAAGAGCAGTGCCCTCTTTAGAAGACGGGTTAAAACCTGTGCAACGTAGAATTATGCATTCTATGAAAGATTTAGATGATGGACGTTACAACAAAGTAGCAAATATTGTTGGGCATACGATGCAATATCATCCGCATGGAGACGCCTCTATTGCAGATGCTATGGTGCAAATTGGCCAGAAAGAATTGCTAATTGATATGCAAGGAAACTGGGGTAACATACTAACTGGAGATCGTGCGGCAGCTTCACGTTATATAGAAGCTCGATTGTCAAAATTTGCATTAGACGTTGTTTTTAATCCAAAAACTACCGACTGGAAAATGTCTTATGACGGTAGAAGAAAAGAGCCGATTGATCTACCTGTAAAGTTCCCGTTGCTCTTGGCACAAGGAGCAGAAGGAATCGCAGTAGGTTTATCTACTAAAATAGTACCACATAATTTTATAGAACTAATTGATGCTTCCATTAAATATTTAAAAGGAAGAAGTTTTAGCATATTACCTGACTTTATAACTGGCGGAATTGCAGATTTCACCAATTATAATGACGGTAAAAGAGGAGGGAAAGTGAGAGTAAGAGCAAAAATTGCACAACTTGATAAAAAGACATTAGTTATTACCGAAATTCCTTTTGCAACCACTACTACCACTTTAATTGACAGTATTATTAAAGCCAATGAAAAAGGGAAAATTAAAATAAAAAAGATTGACGATAATACTGCTGCAGAAGTAGAAATTTTGGTGCATTTGCCGCCAAATGTTTCTCCCGATAAAACAATAGACGCGCTGTATGCATTTACAAGTTGTGAAAATTCAATTTCACCCTTGTGTTGCACAATCGAAGAGAATAAACCTGTTTTTATTGGTGTTTCAGAAATGCTAAGACATTCAACAGACCTAACAGTTGATCTGTTGAAGAAAGAATTGGAAATTCAGTTAAATGAGCTCGAAGAGCAATGGCATTTTTCTTCTTTAGAGCGGATTTTTATAGAAAACAGAGTGTATCGAGATATTGAAGAAGAAGAAACCTGGGAAGGCGTACTTAAAGCGATTGATGCAGGCTTACAACCACATATTAAACACTTAAAACGTGCAATCACTGAAGAGGATATTACCCGTTTAACAGAGATTCGAATTAAGAAAATATCAAAATTTGATATTGACAAAGCCAAACAATTTATAGCAGGTTTAGAGGCTAAAATAGCAATTGTTAAAGATCATTTGTCAAAATTAATAGCCTATGCAATTGATTATTTTAAACGCTTAAAAGACACCTATGGAAAAGGAAAGGAGCGCAAGACTGAAATTCGGGTTTTTGACGATATTGTAGCCTCAAAAGTGGCAATGAACAACGCAAAATTGTATGTAAATAGAGTAGAAGGTTTTATTGGTACTTCTCTTAAAAGAGATGAATTTGTGAGTGATTGCTCTGATATTGACGATATTATTATCTTTAGAAGGGATGGTAAAATGATTGTAGCAAAGGTAGATTCAAAAGCTTTTGTTGGTAAAGATATTATTCACGTTGCTGTCTTTAAAAAGAAGGACAAAAGAACGGTTTATAACTATATGTATAGAGATGGCCTGAAAGGCCCATCTTATATGAAAAGATTTAACGTTACCTCTGTAACGCGAGATAAAGAATACGATTTAGCAAACGGAAATAAAGGTTCTTTAGTGCACTATTTTACTGCCAATCTAAACGGAGAAGCAGAAGTGGTAACCGTAAATTTAAGAGCTTCAGGAAGTGCTAAAAAATTAAAATGGGACATTGATTTTACTGATTTAGCGGTAAAAGGAAGAGCAGTAAGAGGGAATACAATTACAAAATATACTATAAAATCTGTCGATTTCAAATCTGAAGGAGTTTCTACTTTAAAGCCGCGTAAAATTTGGTTTGATGATGCCGTACAGCGCCTAAATGTTGATGATAGAGGTGATTTATTAGGAGAATTTAGAGCAGAAGATAAATTATTAATCATTACACAAAGTGGAAAAGCAAAAGCGGTAAAACCAGATTTGGCCATGCATTTTGATAAAGACATGATTGTTCTAGAGAAATGGAAACCTAAAAAGCCAATTTCTGCTATTTACTTTGATGGAGAAAAAGAACGATACTATGTAAAACGTTTTTTAATTGAAACTACAGAAAAGGAAGAATATTTTATTTCTGAGCATCCAAAAGCACAATTAGAAATTGTAGCAACAGATTACAGACCTATTGCTGAGGTAATTTTTTCTAAAAGAAGTTTAGAGAAAGAAAAAGTTAATTTTGAAGATTTTATTGCCATTAAAGGAATCAAGGCACAAGGAAATCAGTTATCCACAGAGAAGATTAAGCAAGTAAATTTGCTCGAATCTTTGCCTTTTGAAGAGCAGGAAGAAGATGTTTTAGAGGAAATAGAGGTTATAGGAGAAGAGCAGCTTTCAATTGAAAAGTTTGAAAACACTTCTATAAAACCAGTCTTAGAAAACCTTTCTGCGGAAGAAAAGGCTGCAATTGCTTTGCAAAAATCAATTGCAAAAAAGAAAGCAGAAAAACAAAAGCGAGATGAAGAGAATCAAACAAAATTATTTTAAAAACCAGTAGATTATGAAACGTAAACATCTTTTTTTAGCGCTTTCTATTTTAGGTATTTGTTACACTTGGTATTATAATATTCAATGGTTTAAAATGGCAGATGATCCCACTTTTACTAATTTCATGAACGATGCGCAAGTTAATTTTGCGGGCAAATCTTTTGGTGCAGATTTAACAGTGGTAGTAATTGCGTTCTTCGTGTTTATGATTCCGGAAGCCATGCGATTGAAAATAAAATACTGGTGGGTTTTAATTCCATTTACATTTCTAGTTGCCGTAGCTTTTACCTTTCCATTGTTTTTGTATTTGCGAGAAAATGCTTTAGAAAAACTTAAATTATCCTGATAAAAAATGTAGAAATAACACCAAGTTTGTTATTTTAGAGTTTGTTTCCCTCTAAAAAATCATCTCATTTTTTCAAAGAAAGTCAAGGTGTAATTTGGTAGTAAATCTGGTTGTGTAATTTTAATCAAATCTTTTAAAACCAAGTCCGGCCTTGTTGGCGCTAATTCATAATAAATAACACCACCTGTTTTTCCTT
>ENA-ORXF01001696-ORXF01001696.1-marine-metagenome-genome-assembly--contig:-NODE-1696-length-13894-cov-3.244409_pt1 | contig 13894 bp, 13 predicted proteins | sample MGYA00237864_ERZ511476 | MGnify/ENA primary metagenome ERZ511476 (study PRJEB26306, sample SAMN06343908) | marine metagenome | isolation source: coastal waters | place: Atlantic Ocean: West Antarctic... | reverse complement strand
CTCCATCCACATAAGTACCCACGCCCGGATCGTCAGTAACCTGATAGCCAGATTTACCGACGCCATGAATGAAGACGATCGCAGCCGACGACGCGCCGCTGAGCGGTGCTGTGGAGTCGAATTGCAGGTTGGGGGTGAAGGCCGCGATGCCGGAAATGTCATCGACGTTCTTGTTGGCAAGCGCAGCTGCATTGAAAGCCGTGACGGCAATTGGCGTGGATGTGCCTGCGCCGGTCAATGAACTGGAGGATGAGGCCGGCTCGGGAAGCGACGGAAGGTCAGCGAGCAATCCCGCCACCGTTTCGACAGCATCCGCTCGATTGGTGCCGATGGTGCCGCTTGCACCGCGTTTGATCCAGCCGGCAGCGTACAATCCCGGAACCCGGCCTAGCCTATTGCAGATGCGCCCCGCCTCGTTGCGGACCATGGTTTCGTCATCGAGGTAAGGGAGACCGGCAAGCAGGGTCGCCCTGCTGCCGATACAGCTGATGACAACATCAGCCTCGACATCGACTTCGCTTGCCGCACCGGAAACACGCAGGCCCTCTGCAACGGGCGACTTGGCAAAGCGAACGCCGCTGACCCGACCGTTTCCGAGAATGGCGATCGGGCGCATGCCGAATGCGAAATGGCAGTGCCGCGATCCCATGGCCGCATCGGCAACCGGAAACCGGTCGAACAAGGCGGCGACACCGCGTTGTGGCGGCACCGTGAAATCACCAGACTCGGCCGTCGTCACGCATCCGGGGATTGCGCCAAATTCACGCAATTCCTTTTCTGTGCAGCGCGCGTGCGCCGGGCCGCTGCGCCCCGCGACGATAATCCGTTGGATTCCGGATGCCGCGAGCGCGTCTAGTGCATGGCCGGCAATGTCCGTTTGCGCGAGCATGTCCGATGGCTTTGCCAGGATGCGGGCGACGTCCAGCGCCACATTGCCAAGGCCGAGAACGACCGCCGTTTTGCCCGAGAGATCAGGCGCCAGCGCCCGTCGATAGGGATGGCCGTTATACCACCCGACAAAGGCCATGCCGCCATGGACGCCCTCCAGATCAGCACCGGGAATTTCCAGCGCCCGGTCCCGTTCTGCGCCGCATGCGATAATGACGGCATGATAATGACGCCGCAGATCGTCGACGCTGACGTCCTGTCCAATCGTCACATTCCCAAGAAAACGAAAACCATCCATCGCGGCTATGCCGCGAAAGACGGTGATGACCTGTTTCAGCTTGGGATGATCCGGTGCGACGCCATAGCGCACCAAGCCATAGGGCGTGGGCAGTCGGTCATAGAGATCGACGGCCACGCCTAGAGGAGACTGGAGCAGCGCCTCCGCAGCGTAAAACCCTGCTGGTCCAGCGCCAACGATAGCGACGTGATAGCGCCTGTCGGGATCACGGTCGCTCACTGCGCTCACAGCCCTAGAGCCGCCTTGCGCGCCTCGGCTCCGGGCAATGGCTCCATGGTACCGGTCAGGCGTGGCAACGCCGCAGCACGCTCCCGATTTATCTCAATCCAGTGAAGCTTATCGTCAGACAGATTGAACTCGTCGTCGATAGCACCCACCGGGCACGCATCGACGCAGCCTGCGCAATCGATGCACGTGTGCGGATCGATGTAGACCATCGTCTCATCGACGTGGAAGCATTGAACCGGGCACACGGCGACGCACTGGGTAACGCGGCATTCGACGCAATTATCGGTAACGACATAAGCCATGTCAGCAACGCTCCACAGCGACCAGAATGTCGGAAAATGTCGGGGCGCCACCCATATCGGCATAGCGCGACGATGTGACTGCGTGGACGGTGGCACCGCCGCTATTGAGGCTGGCCCAATGCCCTGCTGGTGCGACGACGACGCCCTGGCGAATATCGTCCGTAACCTGAGCGATTGCCTCGAACGCGCCCCGATCGTTATGGACCCGAACGCGCTCACCCGCCGTGATCCCGTATTTCGCTGCGTCCGTGGGGTGAAGAACGACCGGCTGGTCGCCTGCATGACGGCGCTGGTGCGGAAGATTGCCGAACGACGAACTCAGGAATGCGTGATTTTTGGGGGTGATGAGGTTGAGCGGATAGCGCGCAGCCAGCGCTGGATTGGTGACCGGCGATTCCTGCGGCGCGATGAAATGCGGCAGCGGATCGATCGGTTCGCCAGACTGCTGGCCGTCATAGCCCTGGCGGAACAGGCCGAGCACGAAATTGCCTTCCGCCGCCATCGATGCCTTGAACTCGCATTTGCCCGATGGCGTGGCGAAATTGCCCTGGGCATGGGGGGCGTAATCGTCCGCGGACGGCAGGTTCAGCCGGGCAAAGCCATCGCGCTTGAGCCGTTCGATGGTGATGCCCGCCATCTGGGGGGCGTCCCACAGCATCGCTTCGGCAATCTGTTCCTCGTCTGTGCGCGAGAAGCAGGGATCGTCGAACCCCATCGCCTTGGCCAGCCGCCGGAACAGTTCCGTGTTCGAAACTGCCTCGCCCATCGGGTCAATCGCGCGGTTGTTATAGGACAGGTATAAATGCCCCCAGGAAAACATGATGTCTTCCTGTTCGACTTGGGTCGTTGCGGGCAGAACGATGTCGGCATAACGCGCGGTATCGGTGAGGAAATGTTCGCTGACGACGGTGAAGAGATCCTCACGCGACAGTCCTTGCGCGATCCGGCCCTGCTCCGGCGCCATTGCCATCGGATTGGCATTATAGACCATCAACGAGCGGATCGGCGGATCGAGCGCCATGTCGCCGGTAAGCGCTTCTCCCAACTTCCACTGATTCAACACGCGCGGCGCGGAACCGATAAAATCAGGCCGGATGAACGCACCCCAGCTTACTGGAAATGCCCAAAGTGGAAGCTGGAGCAGCCCGCCACCGGGACGGCGCCAGCTGCCGACCAACGCGGGAATACAGGAAATCGCGCGCACCGCCTGGCCGCCGCCGCTTTGGCGCTCGACTGCTACGCCAATGCGGATGACGGAAGGCTGGCTGGTCGCGATGCCATGGGCAAGTTTGACGATGAGTTCCGGCGACAGGTCCGTGATCGCACCGACCATCTCGGGCGTATATTCCATCGCCCGCTCGGCCAGTTCGTCTGCGCCGACGGTATACCGCGATATATAGTCCGCATCGGTCAACCCATCGCGAAACAAAATGTGGATGATACCGAGCGCCAACGCCCCATCGGTGCCGGGAGCGATCGGTACGTGCACGTCCGCGAGCCGCGCGGTTCTGCTGCGATAGGGATCGATCACGATCACCTTGGCCCCCCGCTTGCGCGCCTCCTCGATAAAGGGCCAGTGGTGAGAATTGGTGGTGAGTGTGTTGGATGCCCACAGAACGATGTAGCGGGAATGCACGAAACTTTCCGGGTCCACGCCGGCGGTATCGCCGATGGTCATCGTATACGCCGTACATGCGCCCGAATCGCAGAACGTCCGCTCCGAAATCGTCGCGCCCAGCTTGTTGAAGAAGGCATCGCCGACGGTCAGGCCGTTCAATATCCCTTGCGTACCGAGATAGCTGTAAGGAAGGATCGCATTGGGACCGGAGGTGGCGGCGATATCCTTCCAGCGCGTGGTGATTTCCTCCAGCGCGTCCTGCCAGCTGATCCGTTCAAATAAACTGGACCCTTTTGGCCCCGTCCGGCGCATAGGATATAGTATTCGATCAGGGCTGTTGACGCGATCCTGGTAATTGTTGACCTTTACGCACAAACGACCCTTGGTAAACGGCTGATCCGGGTTTCCCCTGACCGATATGACCTTACCATTGTCTTTCGAAACGATCATCGAACACGTGTCGGGACAATCCTGAGGACAGGCGCCTATTACTGTCTCTATCTGTGAAGCCATGCGATCATTACCCCTTCGAGGGCAGAAACATGACCGGTTGCGATCCGAAGATATTACCGACTCTTGCGGATTTTTTTACGTTGCCTGCTGATTCCCGAGGTAGCGGTTGTCCGGCGCAGGATCGTGTTGCTTATTCGCGATGGGAGGCAGGCGATGCGAGTCAAGGGTCACGGGGATCTGAAATATAAGACGGGTCGCAGGCTGTCGGACATAGCCGAATGGTCGGGCCTGCGTGTCGAAACGTGGCGGCATGAGGCGGGCGTCCTGACGGATCTCAAGCTCGACTGTACCGAAGTTGCCGTTCTTCTCGCTGGGCAACTGACAGTGAAGCGCACGGGTGACGGCGTGCTCCAGGAGGCAGTGGGAGGTCCGGGGACAACGTGGATATGTCCAGCCGGGACATTTGAAAGCGATATCCAGCTATCGGCACCAATGGAAGAATGCATTCACATCTTTCTGCCGCCGACCTTGATGGAGCGAACCGCACTGGAGGCCTATGAGATCGATCCGGCCAAGGCGCGACTGGGCTATGCTGGCGGCCTGAGCGACGCATTGCTCGTTCAGATCGGTGCGACATTCCGTACCTTGCTGCAACGCGGGCCAGCGCCGACCGACCGGTTGCTGGTGGATGGTATGCGCGCCGCGCTCGCTGCGCATCTGGTCAGCCATTATTCCGCTGATCATTGGCGGCCTGACGAAGTCGAAACCGGTCGACGCCTTGATCCGCTACGACTGAAGCGTGTTCTTGACCTGATCGAGCACAGCTTGGTGCATGAACTCTCGCTCGATGATCTGGCTGCGCAAGCGTGCCTCAGCCCCTTTCATTTCACGCGCCTCTTTCGTGAAGCCACGGGCTTTACCCCCCACCGCTATGTGATGGACCGCCGCATCCGCGCCGCGAAGGAAAAACTGGCGCTGGGTCGCGCGTCGCTGGTCAAAATCGCACTCGAAACGGGCTTTGGGTCTCAAGCCAATTTCAACCGTGTGTTCCGCAAGGCTACCGGCGTCTCGCCTGGGCGTTTCCGAAAAATTGGCGGATGATGCCCGGTGTGAAGGCTTCACTTATTGACCTGCCCACGCCGAGTGGACCGTGAAGTGGTCCCCAGAATTCATGCCGTTGGTTAGTGAGCGCGTCTGATCGAGCGGAACAATTGCTAGGCAGATTTTGCCGGATCAACTCATCGGGGTGCCGCTCGCTCGGAACCGCCAAAAAACACAGAATCCTAAGGATTCTGGCTTGACGATGGTGACCCCTACGGGAGAACTAAACTACTAAATCTAACTACTTGTGAATGTACTAAGCGTTGTAAAATGGTCGTTTTCGGTCAACTTTTGCGAGATTCTGGTGTGAGACAAACTGCACCAAGCAAAGGAAAATATGACAGCTATACTACCATATCTGCGCACTCGTGACGGAGTCTTTCAGTACGAGCGGCGGGTGCCGACACATATCCAGCGCAACCCATCGTGGTTCGCGCAAAGCTTTGAGCACCGCCCGCTGTACCGGCGATCGTTGAAGACCAAGCGCCGCGCGGACGCACTTGCCGCCTACGAAGCTATCGACCGCGATTTCGAGCAACGAGCAGCGCGTTGGACGGGTGCCGCGCCGCGGGTTGAAATCACGCGTTCGCCGCCGCGACGAACGCTGACCGACCAGGATCTCGACGCAATCGCCCATCACTACGCCAATCTTGTCGCCGAGCCGTTTGAAAAGCTGCATCGCCGAGCGAATGTTTGTGATAGTGCCGCCGCCGAACTTGCGCGGATGGAAAGCGACCTCGAAATTGATGCAGAGTCGATCCAAGCCAATTTGAAGGCGAGGGTCCCGGATGCTGCATCGTTGATCCTCCAACCCGTCGCCGAAGCAGCAATTGTTGCCACTAACCAAGGTTATGATGCGCCCGAAGGTAGTGAGTACCGCAGCGCCATCATTGGTGCGATCAGGAGCGGCCAGGAGCGGGGCTACAAGCGTGTTGCGGCTTTGTCAGGGGGCGAAGTGCTGCCGAAATTGGCTACCGTCGCAGCGCCCCGTAAATCGCTCAATCCGATGACCCTTGCTGATGCCATCGACTGCTATTTTGAAGCGCGAAAGCCGCCGGTCAAAATTATCTCGGAAACCCGGCTAGCGTTGAAAAAATTCGAGCAGGTCGTCGGTTGCAAATCGCTCGCCGCTGTTACCAAGGACGACGCGCACCGATTTCTTCAAGGGTTGAGTGATCAACAGGTCGGTGGGAAAACGCCGGGAAGCGTAGTGCGTTATCTCTCCGAAGCGACGATCCGCAAACGCCTGTGGATGCTGACCGCCCCTATCAACCATGCCCGCGGTCGAGGTCTATTCGATGGCGAGAACGTGCTGAACGGGCTCAATGCATCTTTATATGCCCGTGCCACAGATAAAGCGGCAATGCCTACTAAGCGTAGGCTTCAAGTAAGTGAACTAAACCTCATTTTTGCCCACCCTTGGTTTACCGGTTGTGCGTCCGCTACCAACACCCACACACCTGGCGCGCACCGCCTTAACGGCGCGGAATTTTGGGTGCCCATTGTCGCCCTTTACACTGGTTGCCGCGCCGCCGAGCTTGGCGGACTCAAAATCAGCGAGGTACAGCTTAATGATCCATGCCCGCATATTATCATTCGCGACAATGAGTATCGGCGAACCAAAAGCAAGCGAACGCGCTGCGTTCCGATCCTTGACGCATTAGTCGCGATCGGATTCCCGTCATATGTTGAACACATACGTCGCTGCGGTCATGACCGTCTTTTTCCTGATTGGTTGGCAAGTAAGCGGAAGGGCGGGGGAGAAAACGACTTTCCAGCATGGTCAAACGGTGCAGTTATACGTGCTTTCAATCGAACAGTAATTCCTAGTGCGCTGGGCGAAAAACTTGCCAGCGGGGCTCGGCGGGAAGTGACATTCCATTCTTTGCGTGGTGCTTTTAAGGCGATGCTTGCAACATCCAATCGAGTGACGCCGGTTTTAGTTGATGAAGTTATTGGTCACTCTCAAGGCGACTTAGACAATCGATACATCGGCGAGGTCACTATAGAAGAAACATATCCAGTAATGAGGTCTTGTAACTACATGGGACTAAATATTCCCAACAACATCAATTTAAGTACAAGCGCTTAATAATCTTGTTACTAAACAATGTACTGACGGTTGCGCGCCCCATGATTTTTGATATCTATTGCAAACGTCGCCGAATCGGGACGCAAAACGGAGAAAAAAATTGCAAGGTATCATTAATCAGCTTGAGCAACTCAAATATTCGCTCTCACAATACCGTCCAACTCTATCAGAGTTTACAATGCTTTCACGATTTGAAGGCGAAATAGCGGCAATGCTTGAGGAAATTGTCGAAAACATGCGTAAAGACAATATTTGGAATAACATAACGTAAGTATTGCTGTACTTTTAATGCCGCGAATATTCTGTTAAGGTTGACATACGCCAAAGTCGACATTTTGGTGCCATACCCACATTCTGACTAATACGGCGATACCGGGACTCTAGACCGGCGCTATGAGCGAGTGGGCGCGCAAGGAAGATCGGGTTGGTTCGGTTGTCGCCTAAGGTGCGTCTTTGACGTGTTGCCTTGAATGGACCTTTAAAAGAGGGAAGCTCTGCCTTGATGCAACTTCCCATTCCGGCGGCGTAAATGGTACGAGCAATGCCGGGAGCATCCTTCATGGATAACCGAGTGTCGCTGGAAAGCGACGGATAAGGGGTTTTATGGATCGGTAAATGGACTCCGCCGATCTGCTTAGTCAGCTACAACCCTTCACCACTTCGACGGAAACGTTTTTATCACCTGCATCATTTTCTAGGACAACATACATATGTCCGCAAAATGGTGCAGGGGGATATTCTTCTCTGGAAAGTTACAGCCAGTCCCCTACGGGGGGCTCAATCGGCTTCGCCGATTTGTTAAATTTCATCGTAATATTAACTTTATAGAAATATGATAAACTATTCAAAATAGCCTCACAAGTTAACATAGGCCATACATACTTAAACAAAGTATATATGATGGCGTGTATATATTGTGATATTACCCTTATAAATGCCAAATTGTGGCTATTATGTGAGGATTAAAAGTCATCAGTAGTCTCCAGCAATAAATAGCGGATATAACCACAATAGTTACCGACTTATATTTCCATGATACCGATTGAACTATTGTCCTCGTTTTTGTATCTAGCTGCCGGGGAGCGGCCCTAACCCCGGCGCATTTCTGGTCTTTCGTCGATGCGCCGGGGTTTAAACTGCCTCTTTTCCGAAAGACATGTAGATAATCGGCAAGCTGGTCTTGGATGTTGCCCATTAGAGGCGATTTAAGCCCGTTACAGGCCGATTTGAAGGTCTTAGCTAGGCGGGTAGCCCAATACGCACATAAGCGCTGTACGGGCGGATTTTGAAGCCCTTGCCCTATCGCCTTATCCGACGCTTTAGCATTGCCCAACCTTGCTCATTGGCAGGGAAAAAGTTGGTTGTGGTCGGGGCGCTTTCGCTTGGCTTAATCCGGCCCGCGCATGAGCCGCATTTCGTACATCGAAAGTGACGATAGCAGCTATCGCCTAACCCTTGGAAAGCCGTCGTAAATCGGTGGAGCCGAAACCAGCGAACTGCGTCCCATGAATCAACGATGCCTTGATGATGGCAATGGGAATTAGCGCACGAAATATGAAGCTGCTGACCGTGACGAACGAAATCGTCCAGGCCGTGAAAGGTTCGAGCTGACACCTATCAAAGGGGTAGCGCCAGTTGGTTATGATCGCGGCATGGTAGCGGTGGATCATCATGATGCTCGACAATGATCGCAGCGAGGGTTTCCGCCGCCGCATTGCGCAATCGTTCATTGGGAGCGGTAAGCGCGACCCGCGCCCATCCGGGACTGTAGGATATTAATTCGGCTACTCGGTCGATTGTCAGCATGGCGATTCTCCGTTCCTTCTTATGGGAACGAAACGAGAACGCACGCAACCCGGTTGCATCAAAAGTTTTGTCGATTAGCCTCATGCCGCCGACCCCCTCGGCAATGGAGTCAAACCATGCTTCGCACCCATTGGTGGTGGCTATTACACCGATAATCGAGGGCATAGCGTTCACCGGCCCGTTGAGGCGGATAAGCGACCAAAGGGATCAACGGCCCGGTGCCGTGACGATACCTATAGTTTCAGTCATTCGCGACGCGGTACGTGTTCGCACCCCGGGGGCGTGGCTATTTGGTTTTAGCGACGATGCTGAACGACCGCTGACGCCCAGAAGCAGACGTAACGCTATTGGACCCGAGACCAGATGACGCTGTCAGATGTGGGGCTGTATTGCGCGATCATTGCCCCCCGCTCGTTCTCCGCCGTTAGCCGAACCTCCTTGGAAGTCGCGCGCCCTAAATCGACAAGAAATTGGCCTAGACGTTCGGCTTCGACCAGCCCGTCAACGTCCCTAGGATCAAGATCGAATTCCACCTCTTCTTCAACGAAGAAATGGCAGTTAAGCCGCTGTTTCCCGAGCCGATAACAGGCGGTTACTGAGTGTGAGGCGTGAAGGGCGAACGCTTCTCGCACATCACTAGGGGGCGTTCTCGCTATGCCTTCAACCTCGAACGTCAACGTGTTCGAAGCGGTCAGCACATTCCAGATAAGCGCCCAATCGTTGATTGACGTGCCTAGAATGTAGATGTCGCGAAGCGAGCCGTCGGGGGTGAAATCTGGGGCGATCTGTGACCAATTCATCGTGGAGAATAATGACAGCAGCCCGCTCATGGCAACGTCCGCATTCCACCAATCCCGGTCATTCAGATTGTCAGGGGACAAGGCTGCGATAGTGTGAAGTTACCCTAAAATCGGTCAGCAAACTGTGCATGGAAAGGGTCAGCACGATTTTCCCGTCGTTAAGACATCGACCCCGCTCATTTACGTCGCGCTGATCGATTGCGCTGCCAATAAGTCGAACTCATCGCGCTCGCCAACAACGCTAAGCCGCCCCCCTACCCACCGATATAGTTTTCGCGGCGCATCGAGCCGCCACGTACCCCCGGCATTACGACGAAGGACCAGTTGCCGTTCCTTGCTGTAGAGAGAGCAAACCAGTTTCGTTGTGATGCGTACCGGGCGGCATACCGGCACGCTAGGCAAAGCCGCGCGCTATGAGCAAACATGATAAAGCTAGTCGAGGTACTTGCAGACCCCCGCGCCGCCGCCGAGGCCCAAGAGGCCTTTCGACGGGCCATAGGCACCAAAGTTGCCTCCCTCGACGGCCCTGACGGCCACGTCACCTTGAAACAGCACGGTGTATGTCGTGAAACCTACATACCCGCCCATTGCATTTTTAGCATTGATATCGATGGAGGCAGCATAGCCAACCCAACCGTTTTTGCCGTTGGCCCAACCAGCTTTGCATCTTGCAGGGTGGACACCCAGGAATCGGTACTGCGCGCTATCAGGATCACGCAACTCGTCAGCCATTAGGCGTTTGGTCGCGCCTATCGGATCGCTCGGTTCGACACCGACATCAAGCTGATCCGAAATTGCCTTTTGGGCAGAAATTGGCGTGCAGACCATTACCGCCAACACAAGAATCCACGGTTTCATATTGCTTTTCCCATGTGCCACCGCACCGCCCCGCCAGTCGGGTCGGTTGATCGCGCAGGAACACAGGGAACCGCGCCCCGCGTATTCCCCAAGGGTTTTGTATTTCGCAGGCCGCCCGACATGAAGTCGAGAACCTGTGTTCGCCGCACGATGCGGGCCGCCCCTCACGATCAAGATTAGGACGGCACCTTGAAAGTAGCAGCGAGGCAGCGATTGTATATCGCGATTTAGGCAACTCGCTTTTCGACGCGCTGGATCGACGCCCTCGAAACATTGAACTGCTTGGCTAGCGCGCCCAACGAGGCACCCTCGCGACGCTTCGCTATGATTTCCCGCTGCTGATCATTTGTAAGGCCCTGTGGGCGTCCTAGGGCCGTGCCAGCGGCCTTGGCACGGCTAAGCCCTGCCTGTGTACGCTCAATTAGTAGATCGCGTTCAAATTCAGCCACGGCAGCGATGACGCCCATCGTCATGCGACCGGCGGGACTAGTGAGATCGACACCCCCAAGCGCTAGACAGTGAACGCGCACCCCATCAGCAGCCAGCCGATCAACGGTAGCCCGAACGTCCATCGCGTTACGGCCTAGCCGATCGAGCTTCGTCACAATCAATACGTCGCCAGACTCAAGGCGATCGACCAGCTTGGCAAAACCGGCACGTTCCATTGCCGCAACCGACCCCGACACGATTTCGCTTACGATGCGCTTTGGTTCGATCGCGAAACCAGCAGATTGAATTTCTCGAATCTGATTGTCGGTGTGCTGCTCAAGCGTCGAACAGCGACAATATGCAAATATACGGCTCATGATGATCCACCCTGTATCGAATCGGTGTATCGATAATGGCGGTGTATCGAAACGGAGTCGAGTCTAGTTTGAGATACATCCTGCAGACATGTATCGAAACCGACCGTTTCCGCCCCGCCTTGCGCATACCGACTGTGTGGGTAACGTGACGTAGGGCCGCTTAGTTCGCGGTAGGAGGAAACATGGCCAAGAAGCGTGGTGTAGCACCAAACGTTCCCCTTTCTGAATCTGATAGGGATTTGATCTCGTTTGTCCGCGAAAGCGGGACACGAGCCACATGCTTCTTCAATAACAAAGGAGGAGTAGGAAAGACTACGCTCGTTGCAAATCTAGCAGCGGAATTAGCGTTAAATTATCAAGCTAAGGTATTAGTTGTAGATGCCGATCCTCAATGTAACTTAACACAATATGTCTTAGGCGAAAAAGAGGCGTTTAAAATATACTCGGAACCGAACCCGGAAGGCGTCTACACTGTAATAAGGCCATTGTCGTTAGGCAAAGGTTATGGAAGCCATTTACCATCTAGAAGATCGGAGAACTTTGGTTTTGACATAATTGTCGGAGATCCACGTTTGGCGCTGCAAGAGGATCTGCTCGCGGGAGACTGGCGCGACGCTAAGGGTGGCGGCATGAGGGGTATACGTACGACGTTCGTATTTGCCGACCTCGTCGCGCGGGCTAAGGATTCAGAGTATGACTTTATATTCTTCGATATGGGGCCGTCTCTCGGCGCTATCAATCGGGCTATATTATTGGCGATGGACTTTTTTGTGGTCCCGATGTCGATAGACATTTTTTCCGTTTGGGCGATTAAAAATATCGGCGCTACCGTAGGTGTTTGGCAAAAAGAAATTCTCACGGGTATTAAACTTGCGGAGGATCCGCAGGAAATAGAAGGAATCGCTGATAATCGAAATATTCGATTTCTTGGCTATGTTACACAGCAGCACAAAGAACGAAGCGGTTACGATAAGGAGACACGTGAGGAGAGCGGCGAGGAGGTCAAAGTGAAACGAAAGGTGCAGGCGTACGAAGATATCGGTACACACTTTCCCGAGCAAATCGCGGATAACTTGGGAAACTTCTATAACTCAAACGTTATAAATCCTCATTTAGGGGATATTAGGCATTTGGGAAGTTTGGCTCCGCGTTCACAAAGCCAGCATACTCCGATGATATCGGTAGCGGGGACAGGTAGTTACACAAAGCTGCGCAAGCAAGCTCGCGAGATATATCGCGACATTGCTCGTAGGTACCTTGAAAACCTAAGGGCGTCGTAATGGCTGCCGCGTATCGCTTTAATACGGATCTAATAGATGATTTAGCGCGACGAAAAGTAGTGCTTTTTCTAGGTGCCGGCGTTTCAGCTAGCGCGCTGACGGCTACCAAGGGGCGAATTGCTGGATGGGAAGCGTTTCTAATAAAAGCGGCGGATAAGCTAAACGAGGGTCTTAAGAAGCAAGTAGTAGCGCTAATAAAGAAGAACAAAGACTACCTTCTGGCTTGCGAGATATTACAAACTTCTCTCGACACACAGTGGGTAGATATTGTCACTGAAGAGTTTAGCCAATTTGCTACACCATCTAATTTACACAAAGCGCTTCTTTCCCTTGGCCAAAGAATAATAATAACTACAAATTTTGATAAACTAGTCGAAGCTGCTTGGGGTGATCCGGTCGGCGTAGGCACCCATTACCCAACCGTAATACCAGTGATCGACGAAGATATCTTTCGCATTCTTAAAGACCACAAAAGAAACTACCTGCTAAAGATACATGGATCGGTAGATTCTCCGAAATCCATGATATTTTCTAGATCTGAATATATACGCATGGCGTTCGGTAACGCGAACTACTCGTCATTTCTAGAATCATTGCTGTTAAATTATACCTTCGTCTATGTCGGATTTTCGATGGACGATCCTGCAATAACATCGCTAATGGAAATGTACGCACTCCGGTATCCCAGTGCCCGGCCACATTACTTTGTTACGTCATCGGGCATTCCCGATAACATCGGAGAAATACACAAGCGACTACGAAAGCTCGTTGTTATGCCGTATTTGGGCCCGAAAGACCATTCCGGTTTACCCCTCATGATCGAAGCACTAGCCTTAGAAGTTGATAAAGTACGTAAGCAGCTCATAGCCGCCGACCTCGCGAGCATATCTTAAAAGGTTAATGGCATTAGAGAGAGGGCGTATGAAGCGCGACGGCGAGTTCTTTTGACGACAACGGGATTCTCTCCCTGTGTGCCATACGGTGACAATTTGCACAGAGTAGCGCTAAGTCTTCCTGTTTTGTCTTTGTGTCGGCTACAAGGGTATGGATCGGCTTGGTATGGTGGACCTCGATAAACCCCGCACCGAGGTCGCCATATGCTGCCTTGAAGTCAAAGCCGCATACCTCGCACGCTAGGTTTCCTGTTGCAGCCGCCGCCTTACGCTTCTCCCGTACGAGCTTAGGATCGCGTTCGTATCGTTTGTGGAGGCGCATGACGACGCCGCCTTCTTCGCCCTCATAAGGCTCCGCTGCTGGTAGCCTTGCGATCGTTATCTCGTAGGCCTGGGTAACCCCGCCCCGGATCGCTTTGGCGTCCGTTGCTAGATTAGCTAGGCGCCCATCGTATTTCTTCCACAGCACGG
>ENA-ORXF01001694-ORXF01001694.1-marine-metagenome-genome-assembly--contig:-NODE-1694-length-13896-cov-39.687676_pt1 | contig 13896 bp, 13 predicted proteins | sample MGYA00237864_ERZ511476 | MGnify/ENA primary metagenome ERZ511476 (study PRJEB26306, sample SAMN06343908) | marine metagenome | isolation source: coastal waters | place: Atlantic Ocean: West Antarctic... | reverse complement strand
ATCATTTTATCAGTAACTTTTACAGTAGCAGTTTTAGAAACCCTACCAATATCATTTCTTCCGAGGTCCATTAACTGCACATGTTCTGCAATTTCCTTTGGGTCTGCTAGAAGTTCTTTTTCATATTGCATATCCTCATCCTCATTTTTTCCCCTAGGACGAGTGCCAGCAATTGGTCTGACTGTGACCTTATCGTCAACCAATGTAACTAAAATTTCAGGAGACGCCCCTACAACGAAATGATCGTCCATATGGTAAAAAAACATATAAGGAGATGGATTAAGTTCTCTTAAAGCCGCATATAAAGACAATGGGTTTGACTCAAAAGGCTCACTCATTCTTTGTGAAATAACCACCTGCATAATGTCGCCATCAAAAATATATTCTTTAGCTTTTTCTACCGCTAGTTTAAATTTACTTTCCCCAAACTCAGAAGAAGCTCCAAACTGAGAATCTTTAGAAAGCTCAAATTCATCATGTGACGAAGGAAATGGTGAGGGACCTGATTGCAGTTCCTTAACTAGTGCCTGTAATTTTTTAAGTCCCAAATCATAAGCATCATCTTCCGCCGGATCAATATAATTAATAATAAATAATTTTCCAGATACGTTATCAAAAACAACTACCTCATCTGAAAGCATCAAAAGAATATCTGGTAAATTTAACTTATCCTCAAGAAAATCTTTACTTAACTTTGGCTCAATATACTGAATAGTTTCATACCCAAAATACCCAGCTAAACCACCAGAGTATCTAGGTAAATCAAGATTATCCGGAATCCTAAAATCACTCATAAATTTGTCAATAAAATCTAAAGGGTTTTGATTATCTATTTCTTTTATTACCTTTTCCCCCTCTATCACTAAAATTTTAAGCTTATTAACTTGAATTCTTAATTTAGCAGGAAGTCCAATAATCGAATAGCGACCATATTGGTCACCGCCCTCAACAGATTCAAGTAAATAACTAAATGGCTGATTCGCTAATTTTGAATAAACAGATAAGGGTGTATCTAAATCTGCAAAGCTTTCTAGTACCAATGGAATTCTATTGCATCCTTGGCTTTTATAATCTTCAAATTGCTTTTTTGTTATGGTTGAAAACATAATTAGTTGACAACAGGGCTAAGATCTAGCAAATTTGAAATTGCTAGATCAACTTTTTTTGAAATAATCGATTCGCCATACTGGTAGCCATAGGGCACAGTAACTACAAAGGTACCTGCTGCATAACCAGCATTAATATCATTACATGAGTCTCCTACCATAATTACTTCACTGGGCTTTAATTTTAAAATATCACATCCGTATTTCAACGGCATTGGGTCTGGTTTCATTCTAGCCACAGTATCTCCTGAAACAATCAAATCTAAATAAGAGGACAATCCAGACTTTTTAAGTAAAGCCTTAGTATAAATTTCTGGTTTATTTGTTACACAGGCTAATAAAATTCCCTTGCTTCTAAGTTTTTTAAGGGTATCTTCAGCGCCCTCATATATTTTACTTTCTGCAGCATTCATTATGTAATGTTTTTTAAATAGGCTATCCCCTTCTTCAAAATAAACATCAGGACTCTTGCCGGAGGAGAGCCCAATAGATTTTTTTATTAAATTTTCTGCCCCCCTACCTATAAAATTTTTAATAGATTCCTCCTCTAACACTCCAAGAGACATGTCTTTAAGCATCGCATTGATTGCGACAATTAATTCAGGAGCAGTGTCAAATAACGTACCGTCTAAATCAAAAAAAATTCCTTTAATATTAACAAAATTTTTCAAACTAATCTTTCGACAAAGAGGCTCTAAGTGCCCTAAGAATAGTATCGTAATGATTTGGATCATCATCTTTGCCTGATCCAAAAATTGCTGACCCTGCAACAAATGTATCGGCACCGGCTTTAGCTATCTCAGATATATTGTCTACATTAACTCCACCATCAACTTCTAACCATACCTCTCTTCCTGATTTTTCCATGTAGGCATCAATTTTTTTTCTTGCTAACCTTAATTTATTTAATGTTTCTGGAATGAATTTTTGACCTCCAAAACCTGGATTTACAGACATTAATAAGACCATATCAACCTTATCCATTACGTGATCAAGATAATGTAATGGGGTTGCAGGATTAAAAACTAGGCCAGACTTACATCCGGAGTCTCTTACTAAAGATAAACTTCTATCAATATGATCTGAGGCCTCAGGATGGAATGTAATTATATTTGCCCCCGCTTTTGCAAAATCTGGAATGATTCTATCAACCGGCTTTACCATTAAATGTACATCTATTATTGCATCTGTGACAGGTCGAATAGCATTGCAAACTAGTGGTCCAATAGTTAAATTAGGAACATAATGATTATCCATTACATCAAAATGAACAATATCTGCTCCAGAGGCAATAACATTAGTAATTTCCTCCCCTAATTTTGCAAAATTAGCAGAAAGAATACTTGGTGCGATCCTAAAAGTTTTTTCCATAAAGCTATAAGTCCCGAATTAAATTGATTAAAAATATTGTAATATACCCATTTTACCCTTTTTTGATTAACAATATAAAGCTACATGACTGAATATACATTATGGAACTAAACCTAATTGGATTAAACCACAAAACGGCGCCTCTAAGTATAAGAGAGAAATTTGTCTTTTCGTCTGATCTAATTAGTCATGCACTTCTTGATTTAAAGAAAAATACTGGTTCTAAAGCAGTGATTTTATCAACATGCAATAGAACGGAAATATATTTCCTGTCGACGAAGGTAGATAAAGTTTGTAAGTGGTTGGCTGACTTTCATCAAGTTAAACTATCTCAATTAAAAAAACATTTATATATTTATAAAAATAAAGAAGTTATTATTCATTCTTATCGTGTAGCGGCAGGTCTTGACAGTATGATCTTAGGGGAAACACAAATTCTTGGTCAAATGAAACAAGCTTCTAAAATTGCTAATTTTGCAGGAACACAAGGGAAATTTTTAGACACCTTTTTCCAAAAATCTTTTCAATCAGCTAAAGAGGTTAGGACCAAAACTGAAATTGGTTCAAGTACGACAACAATCGCTTCAACCATTCTAAAGATATCAAAAAGAATATTCGGGGAAATTGAGAAAACTCGGATATTATTTATTGGTGCAAGCGATATGGCTGAAATGTGTGCTAAATATTTTAATAAACACAACCCTCAAAAAATTTCAATCGCAAACAGATCCATTCAAAATGGTCGAACAATGGCAAAAAAAATAAATGCCGATGCCTTTCTTCTTGGAGAAATAACAGAGCAGCTACATTATTACGATATTGTTGTGAGTTCCACTTCAAGTCAACTTCCTATAATCGGTCTGGGAATGATAGAAAGGGCAATTAAAGCAAGAAAACATAAGCCTATGCTTTTGATTGACCTTGCAATGCCAAGGGATATAGAAAATGAAGCAAGTGAAGTTAGTGATATCTTTCTTTATACATTTGATGACTTGGCTAAAATTGCCCAAGAAGGAAAGTCAAATAGAAGTGAAGCTGTAAAAAAAGCAGAAATATTGATTAATAGCAAAGCTACCGAGTTCTTCGATAAAGAACAGCAGAAAAAAACAATACCAACAATCCTTTCTCTAAGAAATCAAATAGAAAATATTAGAATACAAGAATTAAAGAAAGCTCAAAATGACATAAAAAAAGGACTGCCGGTAGAGAAAATTCTAGAAAAACTTAGTAATAATCTATCTAAAAAATTCTTACATCATCCATCTAAAGCTCTTAGTTCGTCTCAAAAAAATAATGAAATTTCAGATTTACTTAAAATAATATACGACCTTAAAGAATAGATTATGAAACTTTCAATGAAAAATAAATTAGAAACTCTCTCCAAACGAATAGATGAATTAAATATTAGCCTTAGCACTGAAGGTGCTACAAAGGATATGGAAAGATATAAAAAAATATCAAAAGAGCATTCTGATATACAGCCCATTGTTAATATTTATCAAAAGTTTATTGAAGTCAGTAAAGATGTAGAGGATGCCAAGGAAATGTTGAGTGACTCCGAAATGAAGGTATTTGCTCAAGATGAAATAGAAAGTGGAAAATTAAAAATAGAGCAAATAGAGGAAGATCTTCAGAAGTTGCTTATCCCCAAAGATCCAAATGACGAAAAAAATATCTTTCTTGAGATTAGGGCTGGAGCAGGGGGAGATGAATCAGCCTTATTTGCAGGAGATATTTATAGAATGTACAACAGATTTGCAGAAAGAATGAGGTGGAAAATAGAAATTGTTTCAGCAAATGAATCAGAAGTTGGTGGTTACAAAGAAATTATAGTTAAAATTCTTGGATCAGGTGCATTCTCAAAATTAAAATTTGAATCTGGGGGTCATCGGGTACAGAGAGTTCCAGATACTGAAACCCAAGGACGGATTCATACTTCAGCATGTACCGTTGCAGTTCTTCCAGAAGCAGATGAAATTGATGATATTGACATCAATCCTGCTGACATTAGGATTGATACTTACAGAGCATCAGGGGCGGGAGGACAACACATAAACAAAACTGATTCTGCTGTAAGAATTACTCATTTACCAACCAATATTGTAGTTGAGTGCCAAGACGATAGATCACAACATAGAAACAAAGCTCAGGCAATGAGTATTCTTGCTGCAAGAATCAAAGCTGCTCAAATTTCTGAACAACAATCAAAAATAGCTTCTGAAAGAAAAAATCTGATTGGTAGCGGGGATAGGAGTGAAAGAATAAGAACTTATAATTTTCCACAAGGAAGAATTACTGACCACAGAATAAATTTAACGCTTTATAAGATTGACTTAATTATGGATGGTGAATTATCAGAACTAATTGAAGCCCTTAATAATGAGCACCAGGCAGATTTATTAGCGCAGCTCGATGAGGCCTAGTAATGGAAAGCTTATTTGATATTCAGAATAATATTATTGAGATATTAAAAAATAAAATAAAACTATCTACCAGAGAAGCTAAAATTGAAGCTAGATTTATACTTGAGCATGAATTAAAAATGAAACATGCGAGTTTGATTTCGAATCAGTTGTTACCAATAAAGCAAAAAAATAAAAATAAAATATACAAAATATTAGAAGAGCGAATACAACACAAGCCACTAGCTCATATAATAGGTGAGTGGGACTTTTATGGGTTAAATTTTTTTGTATCTCAAGAAACCCTTATACCCAGGCAGGATACCGAACTATTAATAGACTTGATTTTAAAAAAATACCCACCAAAACAGGAAATTAATATACTAGATTTAGGGACAGGCTCAGGAATAATAGGGATTACATTAGCCAAAAAAATTCCTAATTCGCATGTTCTTATTTCAGATGTTTCGTTAAAAGCATTAAAAGTTGCAAAAAAAAATATTCTAAATTTCAAATTAAAAAATATTAGAGCCATACAAAGCAATTGGTTCAAAAATATTCCGCCTAAGAAGTTTGATGTAATAATAAGTAACCCTCCATATATTGATGAAAAAAGTTCTTACCTAAATAACCCGGAACTATCTTATGAGCCGAAAATTGCATTAATCTCAAAAAATAAGGGGCTTAAAGATATTTCTCATATCATTGAGGAAAGTCCAAATTTTTTAAGTAAAAAAGGAAGGGTATTCATAGAGCATGGCTTCGACCAATCAGGTGAAATAAACTCTATTTTTTTAAATAATAATTTTACTAAAATTACACAACATAAAGATTTAAATAAAATTATTAGAGTTTCATCTGGTGAAATAAAAAATTGATTAAGAAAGTCATCGTGAGAATAGTATAATCATTTAGATAAATGAAAAGGATAATAGTTTGATCGTAAAATCAAAGAAATTTAAGTCAATATGCCCTTTAAAACTATCATGTGGCAAAGTTTTAGATGAATATGAGCTGACTTATGAAACTTACGGTAAATTAAATAAAAATAAGAATAATGCAGTATTAGTATGTCATGCACTCTCAGGCAATCACCATCTCGCTGGAAGATACTCAAGTGCTGATAAGTACCCTGGATGGTGGGATAACCTCATTGGTCCTAACAAAACTCTAGATACAAATAAATTTTTTGTGATTGGTATTAATAACCTTGGGGGAAGCGACGGTAGCTCGGGTCCAAAATCAATTAATAAAAAAACCAATAAACCTTGGGGATCTAAATTTCCAATTGCAACGGTTGAAGATTGGGTGAACTCTCATGAAGCATTAATAACATCCTTGAATATCTCTAAACTCTCAGCAGTCGTTGGCGGAAGTCTCGGGGGAATGCAGGCAATTCAATGGGCTATAAAATTCCCAGAAAAAATAAAGCATGCAATTGTAATAGCGGCGGCACCTAACCTTACTGCACAAAATATAGCATTCAACGAAGTTGCAAGGCAATCCATTATTACTGACCCAGATTTCAATAAAGGAAACTATTATAAAAAAAATAAACAGCCGAGAAGAGGCTTAAGAATTGCTAGAATGCTTGGGCATATTACCTACTTATCTGACGATGTAATGGATACAAAATTTGGTAGGAAACTTAAAAATAAGGATTATAAGTATGATTTTAGTACAGATTTTGAAATTGAATCCTACCTTAACTACCAAGGGGATAAGTTTGCAAAGGAATTTGATGCAAACACTTATATTAGAATGACAAAAGCTTTAGATTATTATGATCCTGCAAGTGGGAGCAAGATAAGCCTTAGTAAAATTTTTAAAAAAATTAAATCAAAATTTCTTGTGATTTCATTTACAAGTGATTGGCGCTTTTCGCCTGATAGATCTAAAGAAATTGTTAAGGCGCTTTTGGATAATAATATTGATGTTAAATATGCGGAGATTACAGCAGCTAGTGGACATGATGCTTTTTTAATGACAGAGCCAAGGTACCATGCGATCTTAAAATCTTACTTCAATAAAATGCTAGGAAATTCATGAATTTGAAAAAAAACAATTATAGATATGATTTTCCAATTATTGCTAATTGGATTAATCCAAATTCAAAAGTTCTTGATCTTGGTTGTGGAGATGGGGGATTATTAAATTACCTTTCACAAGAAAGATCTATAACAGGTTATGGAATTGAAAAAAATCCTGATAACTGGTTAAAATCCCTTAAAGCGGGAATTAATGTGCTTCAAGTAGACCTAGAAGCTGGGTTATCAGAATTTGAAGATGATTCATTTGACGTTGTGATTTTGTCTAAAACTATACAATCCGTGCATAACACGGAAGAGATTTTAAATGAAATGTTACGCGTCGGAAAACAGGTAATTGTAACATTTCCAAATTTTGGATACTGGAGAAATAGAATTCAATTAATCCAAGGTGTGATGCCAAGGTCCAAAGAATTACCTTATTCATGGTTTAATACTCCAAATGTTCACCTTTGTACAATCAGAGATTTTGATGATTTGTGTAAATTGAATAAATATAAAATTGTTGATCGGTTAGTCCTTACCGATAAAAAATCCGTAAGTTTGTTTCCTAATATGCTGGGTGCGCTTGCTTTATATAATTTGGTAAATCGCTAACCTAAAAATGTCAAATTCATCAATAATTTGGCGTGATTTATTCACACAGAAAATGCTTATCTGCATTTTTACAGGCTTTACCTCTGGCCTCCCCTTATTTATCTTAATTAGTCTTCTGCCAGCATGGCTAATGGATAGTGGCTTAGAACTAAAAGCAATAGCTCTTTTTTCATTTATTCAGCTACCTTATGTATTGAAATTTCTTTGGGCTCCATTATTTGATGGCTTTTCATTTTCAATGGGGCGTAGAAGAGGTTGGTTAATTATTTTTCAAGTATTACTTTTAGCTTCAATTAGCATGGCAGGATTACTAGATCCAAAATCACAAATAATGACAGTCGCAATAATATCAACATCTATTGCCTTTTTTAGTGCTAGCCAGGATGCGGTAATTGATGCGTATCGTCGCGAATTACTCTTAGATAATGAGCTTGGCTTAGGAACTGCCATCCATGTTAATGCCTATAGAATTGCGGGTTTAGTTCCTGGCTCTCTAGCTCTTATTTTAGCTGACGTCTTCGCTTGGGAACTTGTATTTTTTATTACTGGCTTATTTATGATTCCAGGAATTGTATTAACAATTTTAATAAAAGAACCTTTACTAAAAGTAATGCCACCTAAAACAGTTAAGCAAGCAGTAATTGAGCCATTTATGGAATTTATAAGTCGCAAAGGAATAAAAGAAGCAATCTTAATTTTACTATTTATTTTTCTTTATAAGATTGGGGATAGCATGGCAACCGCACTTGCTACCCCATTCTATATGGATCTTGGTTTTTCAATGACCGAAATTGGAGTAATTGCTAAAACTGTGGGGTTTTGGGCAAGTATTATTGGTGGAATCCTAGGTGGTATTTTGATGATCAAAATTGGGATTAATCGTGCACTATGGATTTTTGGATTTATGCAGATGTTTGCTACATTAAGCTTTGCTTGGCTTGCAATATCCGGATATAGCCCTTTAATACTAGGAATTACGGTTGGCTTAGAATTCTTTGCTGCAGGACTTGGGACTACAGCATTTATTGCTTACATTGCAAAAACTACGAATCCTAAATTTACTGCGACTCAATTTGCATTATTTACAGGTCTTTCAGCAGTCCCCCGAACCATTACTAATGCCTCAACAGGGTATCTTGTAGAATTTTTTGGGTGGCATAACTTTTTTATATTTTGCTCTTTTATTGCAATTCCAGGAATGATTCTTCTTATTAAAATTGCTCCATGGAATCAATCAAAATCATCATAAGAAATACTCAATGGGGCATGATCACTAAATCTTTGTTTTTTTAATATCGTTGCTTTCTTTGCTTTCTTTGCTAATTCAAGGTTAGCAATTTGATAATCAATGCGCCATCCTACATTATTTGCCCAAGCCTGCCCCCTATTGCTCCACCAGGTGTAGCCTTCTTCCCCTTTACCAGGGTAAAGATTGCGATATACGTCCACCCAGCCTACCTCTGAAAATAAATGTGAAAGCCAAGCTCTTTCTTCTGGTAAAAAACCAGAATTTTTCTTATTGCCTTTGAAATTTTTTAAATCTATTTCATGGTGTGCAATATTAAAGTCTCCACAAACAACAATATTTTTCCCTAATTTTAATTTCTTTTTCAAGATTACTAAAATTTTATCTAAGACTTTATATTTAAATACTTGTCTCTCTTCACCGCTTGAGCCAGATGGTAAATACACGGAAATAATAGTGATATTATCTAAGTCAATCTCAATATAACGACCTTCATCATCTATCTCTGGAATACCAACCTTACTAATAATTTTATTGGGTTTTTCTTTAGAATATATACCGACACCGCTATATCCTTTTTTATTTGCATAGCTAAAATTACCAAAATAACCTTTTGGTGCTTTCATCTGATCATCTAAATCAACTTCATGGGCCTTTAATTCTTGAAGGCAAACAAAGTCTGCTTTTTGAAGTGGAAGCCAATCATAAAAACTTTTTCTTGAGGCTGAGCGGATTCCATTTAAATTTAGGGTTATAATCTTCATAAATTACTTTATTTTATATGACATCATCTACTTCATTATTTATTGAATTTGCGCTAGAAAAAAAAGTGTTGCAATTTGGAAATTTTCTAACCAAAGCTGGGCGCAATAGTCCTTATTTTTTCAACCTAGGTGCATTTAACGACGGAGAAAGCCTAAAGCTCTTGGGTGAATTCTACGCTAATAAAATTATAGATACAAAAATAGAATTTGACATGATTTTTGGACCAGCCTATAAAGGAATTCCGCTTGCAAGTTCTACTTCCATAGCATTATCAGATAAAAGTCGAAATATACCTTACTCGTTTAATAGAAAAGAGACTAAAAATCATGGAGAAGGTGGAGAAATTATTGGTTCATCAATAAAGGGGGGCGTATTAGTTATTGATGATGTTATTTCAGCTGGGACCTCAATTAATGAATCATATAAGCTAATACATAAGAACGGCGCGAAAATTGCAGGTGTTATCGTTGCAATTGACCGTCAAGAAAAAGGTGAAAATACATTATCGGCAACCCAGGAAATTGCAAAGAAGTATTCTATACCAGTCATCTCAATTATTACTTTAGAAGATATTATTCATTATTTAGAAGTAGCTAATAGTTTTTCTAATGAATTAGAGTTGATTAAAAAGTATCAAAATACTTATGGGATTATTTAGAAAGTTTTTCTTTTAAAATAGATGAAACTTGAGCTGGATTTGCTTTTCCTTTAGATACTTTCATTACCTGACCAATTAAAGCATTAAATGCCTTCTCCTTACCAGACTTAAACTCTTCGACCATCATTAAATTATTTTTTAAAACTTGCTCGACTATCCCATCTATTTCATTGCTATCAGATATTTGCTTTAATCCGAGCTGGTCGATTATCAGATCTACTTCTTTCCCTGTATTTTCCCATAAAATCTCAAATACTTTTTTAGCTGCATTATTTGAAATAGTGCCGTCTTCAATTCGATTAATAAGTGTACTTAAATTTTTAGGTGAAATAGGACTATCTAAAATATCAATATCTTTATTATTTAGTTGGGAAAATAAATTTCCAAGAATCCAATTAGCTGCTAATTTGGCATCTGCCCCTAAATCAACAATTTTTAAAAAATATTGAGTAACATCACGGCTTGAAGTTATTCCCTCAGAATCATAAGCAGATAAACCTAAATCTTTTTCAAAACGAGCTTTCATTTCTTCTGGCAATTCAGGCATTAGCTTTTTAATAACTGCAATGTCATCGTCAGAAACAATTAAAGGCAACAAATCTGGATCTGGAAAATACCTATAATCGTTTGCCTCTTCTTTTGATCTCATGGACTTTGTTTCGCCCGATTCTGGATTGAACAAAATAGTTGCCTGCTCAATTTTACCTCCATCTTCAAGTCTTTCAATTTGCCAGTTTACTTCGTAATCGACAGCTTGCTTAATGAATCTGAAGGAATTTAAATTTTTAATTTCTCTTCTTGTGCCAAGAGTAGAGCTGCCTTTCTTTTTAACTGATACATTTACATCGCATCGGAAGCTTCCTTCCTGCATATTGCCATCACATATACCTATCCACTGCACTAAATTATGAAGTTTTTTTGCATAAGCCACTGCCTCTTCAGCAGAACTTAAATCTGGTTCCGTTACAATTTCAAGCAAAGGGGTTCCTGCACGATTTAAATCAATACCAGATTTACCTTCTATTATGCCGTGAGTAGACTTACCAGCATCTTCTTCTAAATGTGCCCTCAAAACTCTTACGTCTTTAGATTTACCACCAATATCAATTGATAATTTCCCTCTTCCTACTATTGGTAATTCAAACTGACTAATTTGATAACCTTTAGGTAAGTCTGGGTAAAAATAATTTTTTCTAGAAAATATTGACCTTGGAGGAATTTCAGCATCTATTGCTAAACCAAATAGGATTGCACTACTCACGGATTCTTTGTTAAGAACTGGAAGAACTCCTGGATAAGCCATACTAACTAAGCAAGCCTGTGAGTTTGGTTCATTGCCATATTTAGTGGAAGCTCCTGAAAACTGTTTTGTTTTTGTTGTCAGCTGAACATGTGTTTCTATTCCAATCACAATATCCCAATCCATTAATCTATTCCTTTAGGTATACGCAAATGCCAATCTGTATTTATTTGATAAATATGAGCTGCGTTAAGAATCTTAGCTTCATCAAAATGATTTCCTATTAACTGGAGCCCGACAGGAAGTCCATCAACAAAACCTGCAGGGATACTCATAGCTGGGAGCCCCGCAAGATTTGTTGAAATTGTAAAAATATCCTGCATATACATTGCAAGAGGGTCTTCTTGTTTCTCCCCAGACTTGAATGCAACAGAAGGAGCTGAAGGGCCCATGATCACATCACACTTTTCATAAGCAACTTTAAAGTCGTTAGCAATTAATCGTCTAATTTTTTGAGCTTTCAGGTAATAAGCATCAAAATAACCAGCACTCAAAACATACGTACCGATTAATATTCTTCTTTTCACCTCATCACCAAACCCTTCTTGTCGAGTCTTAAAATACATATCCATTAAATCATCGTATTCTTTAGTTCTATATCCATAACGCACTCCATCGTATCTTGATAAATTACTAGACGCTTCTGCTGGGGCAATGACATAATATGCAGGAATTGCTAAATGATTGTTTGGCAGTGAAATATCAACAATTTTTGCTCCCAACTTTTCATATTGTTTCAATGCGCCTTCAATCACTTTTTGAACATCGACACTCAAACCATCACCAAAAAATTCTTTTGGTACGCCGACTCTAAGGCCATCTATTTTCTCGTCGAGGGAATTAGTATAATTTTCTTTCTTCCTATTGATGCTTGTAGAGTCCCTACTGTCATGTCCCGTCATAACATCTAACATTAGACCACAATCTTCAGCACTGATTGCCATGGGACCAGCTTGATCTAAGCTAGAAGCAAATGCAATCATCCCGTATCGCGACACAAGGCCATAGGTTGGCTTAAGTCCAGTAAACCCGCATAGCGATGCTGGTTGTCGAATAGACCCACCTGTATCAGTGCCTGTTGCCGCAGGAGCTAATCTAGCTGCAACTGCAGCTGCACTTCCACCCGAGCTTCCGCCTGGGACATAATCTAAATTCCATGGGTTTTTAACAGGTCCAAAATAAGAAGTCTCATTAGATGAACCCATAGCAAATTCATCCATATTAGTTTTACCTAAGTTAACGGCTCCAGCATCATTAAATTTTTGAATCACAGTGGAGTTATATGGGGATATGAAGTTTTCTAACATTTTTGAACCGCATGTTGTTTTCCAGTCACTTGCACAAAAAATATCTTTTTGAGCTATTGGTATACCAGTTAAAACATTTTTTTTTCCTGACTGAATTAATTGGTCAGACTTTGCTGCCATCGCCAGGCTTTTGTCTTCATCAACCGTAATGAATGCATTGAGTGATGGGTTATGTTTTTTTACTCGATTAAGAAAAAATTGGGTTAGTTCAACGCTAGTAAACTTTTTTTTCTCTAATGCTTGAGAAATATTCTTTAAAGACAAATTAAGCATTTTTTATTCTATGACTTGAGGAACAATGAAAAGAGATTTTTCTGTGTGCGGGGCTAAAGAAAGAGATTTTTCTCGAATGTCAATTTCGGTCACTACGTCATTTCTTAAGGGCTGGTTTATATCAAGCGCATGAGACATTGGCTCAATTGATTCAGTGTTAACTTCTTGCATTTTTTCAATCAACGCTAAAATTCCAACAAGTTTTTTTTCAACTTGATCTGCTTCTTCTTGAGAAATATTTATATGCGCTAAATGTGCAATTTTCTTTATTTCTGATTTATTTATGGTCATAGTAAAAAATATATTTTATGATTTCGTTAATTAATTACAAATAATCAGTTATTATACATGGGTTTAGTAGAGTAGCTTTACTACTATGTATTTTAATAAATAACATGAAATGAAAAATAAATTTAATGAGCATATTTAAAAAATTTAGTAAGTTTGTTGATAATGATATTGCTATTGACCTTGGAACAGCGAACACGTTAATTTTTCGTAAAGGCGAAGGTATTGTTCTAGACGAACCTTCAGTTGTTGCAATTAGGCACGAAGATGGACCTGGTGGTCCCTTTTCAAAAAAGTCTTTACTTGCAGTTGGGACAGAAGCAAAAAATATGCTTGGTCGCGCCCCTGGAAGCATCCAAGCAATTAGACCAATGAAGGATGGCGTCATAGCGGACTTTAATATTACTGAAGATATGATTAAATTCTTTATTAATAAGGTGGTATCGGTCAACATTTTTACGCCAAGTCCAAGAATAGTTATTTGCGTTCCTTTCGGAGCAACTCAGGTTGAAAAGAGAGCAATTAGAGAGTCTGC
>ENA-ORXF01001692-ORXF01001692.1-marine-metagenome-genome-assembly--contig:-NODE-1692-length-13913-cov-12.732437_pt1 | contig 13913 bp, 12 predicted proteins | sample MGYA00237864_ERZ511476 | MGnify/ENA primary metagenome ERZ511476 (study PRJEB26306, sample SAMN06343908) | marine metagenome | isolation source: coastal waters | place: Atlantic Ocean: West Antarctic... | reverse complement strand
TCTACAGTAACTAGGGCATTAAACATAGATGAATGGAGTCCTCTTGGAGAGCCCAGTTGAATGACTGGCAAAGAATGAGCTAATTTAATTGCTGCGCTTACTGGCATAGTATTGCCACCAGCCGCAATAACCAAGTCATATCCTTGAGTATTGATTGGCGCATACATCAAAAGAATGGCTCGAGCTATGTTTTTATTGTTAAACCGAAGTAAAAGCTTGGCAAAAACATTGCAGGCAGATCTTAACGGATAAAGCCGCCAAGATAGCTCATGAGTCGAAATGACACAATCACATATCTCGCTGATCATAAGAGCAACACCGTTGGACTGATTAAAATGTCCTGGTATTCCATCGCTAATAATAAGTATTTTTTTCATTGAGCTAATTAGAGATATTTATCTTGGTAAATTTCCAATAGTAAATCTTTAGTCATTATGAGCTCTACTTTTGCAATGTCCTCAGGATTATCAACACCTAAAATAGGCGATGATGAGATCACCGCATTAATCTCATAATCATTCTCAAGTAGCCTCATCATATCGATCGATTCAAGCTCTTCTAAAGGAGTCGGTTGCAGGTTTGTATATTGAGTCAATGCAGCAATGGTAAAACCAATCATCCCCAACTGTCTCATAGCCTTGTCGCTTCTGTTTGGAACATGGGCTCGAGTGAAAAAGGATATTTTTGATGTATTGGACGTAATTGCTTTCACCACATGAGGATTAACTAAGTCATCACCATCGATAGGGTAAACTAAATTAACAATCTCAAATTCACTCCCACAGAATGCAGCGCTTAAGTTTTTAATATCATCAGGAAAGATTTGTGGTTCATCTCCCTGAAGCAATAAAATAAAATCATATGTTTCTCCCTGTTTACTCAGAATATCTAAAGTTTCCTGGGCTCTCTCTGTTGCTCTCTGGTGATGATGACCTGTCAGGACAGCTGGAATCTTGTTGTTCTTTGCCCAGCTCATAATTTCTTCATCCGGAGTAGCTATAACCAATTTATCGCAGGCTTGTGATAACAGTGCTCGCTCATAGCAGTGAGCCAGCATTGGAATTCCAAGAATTTTTTTTAAAGGTTTACCTGGGAATCGCGAAGAAGCCATTCTGGCCGGAATCACGCCAAGTGTTTTTTTCATTTATTTGGTAAAAGGTAGTCGAGCAGATAAATCTAACATGCGAATATCAACGCTAAAGGCAATCATATCGTAGCCCTTATTTAAAAGAATTGGGATTTGCTCTGGATTCGGCTCGACTAAGTGATACCCAGCTTTGATTTGATATTGCTTAGATGCCTGCAAAATTTGCTCTTCTGCGTTAATAAATTCATCAGAATTAAAAATGCCTGGATTGCCTAGAGATGCTGAAAGGTCATATGGGCCAATGAAATATCCATCAATCTCTTGAGAAAAAATAGAATCAAGGTTGGCTATCCCAGTCACTGATTCAATTTGTGCATAAATTTCAATATGCTTGGAATTGGTGAAAATGTATTCGCTTTTAGCATGAGCCTCACCATACCCCTGAGCACGCGCAAGACCCATGCCCCTATTGCCTTTAGGAGGATAATGGCAAGAGGTTATAATGCCCTCAATCTGAGCTTTCGACTCAACCATAGGCGCTAAAATTCCTTTTGCGCCAGCATCAAGGACTCTTTTAATTTGTGAGGAGCTATGCCCTGAAAGACGAACGAAAGGCTTAGAGCCAGCAAGATCAATAATTCTTATAAGCTGCTCTGCCTGATTGATATTAATAGCGCTATGCTCCAAATCAATCACTACCCATTCATAGCCAGCCTTTGCAAAGATTTCTGCCACTGATTCATTTGGTAAGCTCAGCCAAGTTCCAATTGAATGATTACTCATATACTAACCTCTTAAGTTAAAATTTCATTATCGTCTAATCCGGCTATTGCCGCCAAACCCATTGCATTAATGCCCTCATGCGTGAGACTGGATCTGTGGGAGGTTCCAAAAAAATTTGGTAATTCAAACAGTGGGTTCTCTATTGCTGGCTCTTCTGCATAAACATCAAAAGCAGCAAAAGAATCAAGGTTACTTGAAAGGAAAGCATGTAAAGCAGATTCATTGACTATGCAGCCTCTAGCAGTATTGATGATAGAAATAGATGGTTTTAAAAGGTTCAGTTCCTTTGTGCTAATAATATCTTCTGTTTCTGGTAGCAGTGGAAGATGGATGCTTAGAATATCAGCATTATGTAAAACTTCTGTAAGCTCATCTTGATGAATTGAATATGGGTTCAAACCAAGATCTTTGCTGATGTGCAATAGCTCTTGATTGGTAAAGACCTTCTCATCAAAAAAAATAATCTTGCAATCAAAGGGCGCTAAAAAAGAGGCAAATTTTTGGCCTATGTTTCCAAAACCAAGCAATCCCACCGTTTTTCCAAAAAGCTCTGATCCCTTCTCCTGAGACCAGATACCCTCGGTAATCTCAGTATGGTTGCGATGAATCTTGCGTATAGATAGCAGTGTAAGAGTTAGGGCTAATTCTGCAACACTTTGCTTGTTAACGCCTGGTGTGAAACCCAGCTGCACATTCTTAGATTTCAAGGTGTCTATATCTAAATTATTTATCCCTACACCATATTTACTTATGACCTTAAGATTTGGTAATTGATGCAAAACCTCAGCTGACATTTCCTCTATGCCTATAATTGCTTTGTCTGCTGAACTTAAAAAATTTATTAGCTCTTGCCCTTGAAGTGTTACTCCCGAGTCATTGAAAACAACTTTCGAATATTTAGCTTTTAAGGCATTTACTAAACCTTCATTTTTTGAAAAAGAGCGAGAAGTAACTGCAACAGTATCTAGTAAATTCATATCAATGAGCTAAATGCTGATTGGTAAATATTGCATCCACTCTATAATCGGCTTGTATATTTTTTATAGAGGCTACCCCGCCTGCTGCTTTAACTATTGCGGCACCTGCTGCAATGTCCCATAAAAAAATTCCATTTTCTTTATACATCTCAGCTTTACCCGATGCAACATATATAGCTGCCATAGCAGCGGAACCAATCATCCTAATCTTTTTCCAATGTTGAAAGTCATCAATCATATTTTTGAACTCTTCATCCGAGTAATTAGTTTTTGCCGGAATACCGGTAACCAGAGTCGATTGATTTTTTTTAGAGTAATCAGATACAGTAATCTCTTTCTGGTTTAAAAATGCTTTTGAGTTCTGATGCCCAAAATATAAATCATCATGATTAAAGTCATAAATTACCCCCAGAATAGGGGTGACATCTTGCATTAAGGCAATAGAGACACAACTTATAGGAATATCTCTTAAAAAGTTTGAAGTTCCGTCGAGAGGATCAACTACCCAATAAAATTCACCCAGATTATTACTTAGACCCGTTTCCTCTCCCAGAATAGAAAACGGACTTTGTGAACTCAAACTCTCTTTAATTAACTCTTCAGTGTCAGCATCTAATTGCAGCTTAATATCTCGACCTGAATTCATGAGAACCTTGAGTTCTTTGCCTTGGTTCTGCAGGAGATAATTGCCGCCCTCTAACGCCGCAGATTTAGCAATCTCTATCCATTCATCCAATTTAAACATTTAAAAATTTTTCTCTAAAATATGATCCAATCAAACCACAAACGACCATATGTAAATCTTCTGCTGGACCATACTCACCAACTTTTGTTGGAACATGAATATTTAAGTCACAATTTTCTTTAAGATAACCGCCGTCAAAAGCCGTTAAGCCAACGACATAAATGCTATGTTGCTTGGCGTATTCTATTGCGTTAATTAAATTCTTAGAATTACCAGAAGCAGAAATACAAACAATGGTATCACCAGGTTTTGCAAGGGTTTGAAGTTGTTGAAGAAAAATATTCTCGTAACCATCATCATTCGCAATAGCAGTAATTACAGCTTGATTATCACATAAGCTTATAGCTCGAAATGGCTTATCAAACTGCCTGCTACCTAATGAAACATCATTAACAAAGTGTGTCGCAGTAGATGCGCTACCTCCATTTCCTAGAAAAAAAGTTGTACTTCCAGAATCCCTTGAGTCTAAAAGAAGATCTGCAAATTGAGCAATGGACTGCGTATCTAGTTTTTCTATTAAATTTGTTAGGTATTCTAGATATTGCTTAGAAAAGTCTTGTGAAACTGTCATGTTAATTCCTTTATTTCGTTGTAATATTTTTCTTTCCAAATTGGATCAGCCATATAAATAGTCTCAATTAGCTTCATCGTCTCAATTGCGTCATCAATGCTGCCTCGTTCTATGGATGTATTATTTTTTAGCGAATCTGCAAAATATTTTATCTCATTATCCCATGAAACATCTTCATTATATTGTGAGGTTACTTCTCTAGGCGTTCCTTTGTCTGTCTCTGGATCAGAGGTTATTACTGTTAATACTTCATCGCCATAACTCTTAGAGCCTGTGAGCAATCCTCCAAGAATAAGGGAGCCCTTTTCAAGAGTAATCTCTAAATTAAAAATATGTCTCCACTGAGTCGCTGATGAATGTAATTGGGCCACTAAACCTTTCGGCGACTTCATCAAAACATAGGCGTTATCTTCAACATCAAAATTCCAAAATGCATTATCTATAAAAGAAAAAACTTCCGTAAAATTCTGACCTGAAAGATATCTAATCAGATCCAGCATGTGTATTCCCTGATCCAACAATATGCCACCACCAGCGGCTTCTCTGCTAGTTCGCCAGTCAGTTTGATTGAAACTAATCATTTGAGACTTGCCGTACACTCCTTTCATATTGATGATTTGCCCTAGGGAATTACTATCTATAATTAATTTTGCCTCTTCTACAGAAAGGTGAAATCTATGATTAAAACCATACATCAACTTAAGGTTAGGAAACTTCAAAGATTGCTCTCGAACCAAAAGGAGTTCAGCATGCGATCGTGCTGGGGGCTTTTCACAAAATACATGTAAACCTTTTTGAAGACTTAGGCTAGAAGCCTCAGCTGCAAATTGATTTGGCAAGCTAATAAATATAACGTCAATGTCAGCATCTGCTATTAAATCTTTATAATCGCCATAAATATTAACATCTGAGCTAATTGCTTCGCGAGCCTTAATATTTTTTTCTGAAATTGCAGTTACTTGAAAAGATGTATTTGCCTCAATAGAGAGATGACGTGTTTTACCAACAACTCCGTATCCTGCAATACCTACCCTCATATTAAATCGTAAGCTATTGCGTATAAGTAATTCTATAAATTACATTTGCCATATCATCAGAGATTAGGAGACTGCCATCTTTAGTAACCAATGGAGCTGAAGGTCTTCCTAAAACCTCGTCTCCATCAAGCCAGCCTGAAATAAAATCAGTCGAATCAATAGCGTCTCCTGTTTCATCGAAAATTACTCGAATAACTTTATAGCCAACTTTTTTTGACCTATTCCAAGATCCATGAAGTGTAATAAAAAGGTTATTTTTAAATTTTTTAGGAAACATTTCACCATCATAGAAGGCTAAGCCTGTTGGAGCCACATGTGCGCCAAGCTCAAGAATTGGATCAACGTAATCATAGCCAGAATTAATATCGCCGAATTCTGGATCTGCAACATTAAGAGCATGCTTAAATGGAAAACCATAGAATAAACCATCTTTATCAACTCTATTCAATTCACATGACGGGCTATCATCACCCAGCCAGTCTCTTCCATTATCACCAAAATAAAGCTTTTGCGTAGTAGGATGAAAATCAAATCCTACGCTATTCCTTACGCCCTTAGCAATATATTCCCATTTACCATTACTTAGTTTCATAATAGATGCAAATTGTGGATTTTCTGAAAGGCATGCGTTGCATGGAGCACCGACATTTGTATAGATTCCTCCATCCAAGTCATGCTGCAACCATTTCCATCCATGCCATTTATCACTTGGCAGATCATCTGTGACTAGAATTTTCTCTGGGGATCCTGAGCTATTTTGCTGCAGCCAACTCTCAATATTACTAATTTTCCATATCTTGCTGATCTCTGAAAAATATAGATCTCCATTAAAAATACTCACTCCGGTTGAGTAAGTTAAGTTGTCTGCTATTACTCTCGTTGAATCAACTTGCCCATTGCTATCGGAATCTAGTAATGCAAGTATCTGACCACTTCTCTGACCAAGAAATATTGTGCCATTTTTACCTTCAACCATCTGCCGCGGCGAATCTAAATCATGGGCAAAAATATTGATTTGAAATCCAGGGTCAAGTTTAAGTTTCTCTATATCTGCAAAAATTTGATCACTGATAAATAGACTCATTAAAAAAAATAAGAAAAATATTTGTTTAGATTTCATCTGTTAAAGCCCTCAACATGCTTGCTTAGAATATTTAAAATTTGATTGCTATCATAGTTTTTGATGGATTCTTTTAGCTCTAAAAGCATAGGCTTAAGCTCTTGTGATTTAATAAATGATTCATTAGCTTTAAATATCTTTGGATTATCTGTTTTAATTTCTGAGCCAGAAATTAATAGCTCTTCATACATTTTTTCTCCAGGTCGCAAACCTACCTCTATAATCTCAATGCCGCCATCAATGCCGCCATCATTGTCAATATCTGAATAATTTCTTCCGGATAAATGGATGAGTTTACGAGCTAAATCATAGATTTTTACCTGTTCCCCCATATCTAAAATAAAAACCTCTCCCCCAGAAGCCATTTCTCCAGCCTGAAGAACTAAATTAGATGCCTCAGGAATTGTCATAAAGTATCTCTTTACATCTTTATGAGTAACAGTAATTGGGCCACCTCGTGCAATTTGATCAATAAAAAGGGGTATAACAGAACCTGAGGAATTAATCACATTTCCAAACCTCACCATACTAAATTTAGTTTTAGGTGCCTCTGCATTAATTGATTGGATAATTATTTCAGCAAATCTTTTGGTTGCTCCCATAACATTAGTAGGACGAACAGCTTTATCTGTTGAGATCATAACAAAGGAATTAACATTACATTTTACAGCTACTTCGGCTAAGTTGTATGTTCCTAAAATATTATTTTCGGCAGCTTTAGAGATATTATTTTCACTCTCAACTAACGGAACATGTTTATAAGCTGCAGCATGGTAAATATGGTCCACCTCAAATTTTTGAAAAATATGCTCTAAATTATTTTTATCTCTAATGTCTCCCAAAATAGGAATAAACTCTGTATCCAAATCTTTTGAAATCTTAATTGCTAAACATTCACGCTCAATATTAAAAAGATTGTACTCAGATAGTTCAAATAAAATAATTATTTTAGGATTACTGGAGAGTAACTGCCTTGTTATTTCAGCACCTATTGAGCCTCCTGCGCCTGATATAAAGAAGGTTTTAGATTTAGCATTTTTTACTTTAGCGTTGGATATTCTAGCTCCAGGTAAAATATCATTTATAGAGAGCTCTTGTATATCAGTAACTTTTTTTTGATCAGAGAGCAACTCATTTAAAGGGGGCATTGTTCTAACAGCGACTTTGATCTTTTCTAGATCTGAGATAATTTTTCTTCTTCTATCAGTTTTGATGTTGGGGATAGCCAGCAAAACCTCTAGATTTGGATGAAGAGCCTTTAATTTTTTTAATTTTTGAAAACCTGAAATAATAGGAATATTATTAATTTGCAGATTTTTAAATGTTCTAGAGTCATCGAATAAGGCGACGACATTCTTTGCGGGATCGCCCTGAAATGCTTGCAATAGATCATTTGCAGAGCCATCAGAGCCAAAGATCACTATTGGAGATGCATTATCATTTTTTGTAACAGGATATAAAAAGTATTGAGCTACATCTCTGGAAATATTTATAAACGCATATAAAACAGAAGAAAGCAGTAATCCCTGAAGAATAATTATAGATAAAAAGCTAGTAGAAATAATATTAAATTGAAGGATATAGATTGCCGCCCAAGAAAATCCAAATAACAAGGAGCCTGAAACACAAAGAAAAATAGAATCCCTGGAATCAAAATAACGAATTAAAGATTTGTAGTATCCAAAAAAATAAAAATAGGCAATAAATAATAATGCTGGTATCGCAAATGAATAAATTTGACCCAATATCAATTCTGAAAAATCAGTAGAAAATTCTGTTGAAAGAACAGTTGCCATTGGTGGACCAAAGACTAACCAGCAAATAAAAGACAAAAATAAATCATTAAGCAGAACTAAAATAGTTTTCTTTTTTCTAGGGAGAGCGTTGAGAGTTTTGCCAATTAAATTCATAAAATAAGCGCTAAGGATTTATGCGAACCTGCAGGTCAAACTCTTTAAGCAACTTTGCATTGGACATGTGAAAATTTCCAAATAAACGACATAAAAGTAATTGTAGTCGATTTACCCTAAGCATGGCTCGAAAAATAAAATTAGGAAAATAAAAAAGTGCTGCTTTTTTGCTCATACTTAATGCAATCTCACGAAAAAGATCATTGGTAGAGAGAACTTTAGTATTAGACAAATTAAATATTTCATTATGAAATTTACGTTCTGGCTTTAATGCAGACTCAACCACAGAACATAGCAACTCATATGATAAAAAGCTTCTTTTATTAAGATCGCCAGCTGCAAAAGATGGGATTGGCAGGCCTTTCTGCACAAGTTTAAATAATGTTCCCATATTTGACTTGGGATGGTTTATTAAAACAGGAGGCATCCTAAAAACTATATAATTAAAAGATTCTTTTTGTGCTGATTTTGCGATTACATCCTCGCATAAAATTTTTGCTTTGCTATAAGAGCATGTTGAATAAAGAGGAGACCTTTCTGTAAAAATTTGATGCTCAAATGAATTATCTCCGTAGACTTTAGCTGAACTAAAAAAGATAATTTTTTTACAGCCCATTACTTTCATGCTGGTTATTATCTTTTCAGTAATAGCAACTTCTGAAGCAATCTCTGATTCACGCAACTGAGAATTAATTGAAGCAAGATGAATAATACAATCTATAGGCTGTGGTATTTTGCATTCAAGCATATCCTCATATGAAAAAATATTGTTCTCAGGAGATGAGTGTGTGGAAGAAATACAAAAGAGATTATGTCTCATATTTTGCAGATCCTTTGATAGGCGTGAGCCTATTAATCCAGAGGAGCCAGTTAGAGCAATATTCATATTAATGATTTAAGATAGTGTCTTATTTTACCTTACAAAATGTTACTTAAAAAATTAATTAGCTTCATGAGAAACATAGTCTGTATTTTGGGATTAATTTGCGTTGCACCATTTTTGATATTAGCGTCATTAGCCTTATTTATTGAAGATGGGCTCCCTATTTTTTTTATACAGGATCGCTTAGGAAAGAATCAAAAAAAATTTCAAATAATTAAAATTCGTACTTTAAAAAATGCCACGCCTCATATTGGAACTCATGAGCTCGATTCAAGGCATCAACTTGTAGTAGGCAGAGTAATAAGAAAAATAAAGTTAGATGAATTTCCCCAGCTTATTAATGTGGTTAAAGGTGACATAAATTTAATTGGTCCTAGGCCTGGGCTACCAAATCAATATCTGTTGCTTCAAAATAGAGAGCAGCGAGGAGTTTTTAGTATTAAGCCTGGTGTTACCGGGCTTGCTCAAGTGATGGGTTATGATATGAGTAATCCAGAAGAGTTAAGCAGAATAGATGAAATGTATGCTTCTAAAAAATCATTTTACATCAATGCTTTAATACTTATGGCTACCTTTATTAGTTTGCCTAAAAAACATTTATCTAAAATATTTGATATTGATGAGAATCATGCAATGCAATAAGATGATTGGCAAATGTTAAAAAATTTATTTAAGAAAAAAGAATCGATAGAACAAATCAGCTTTCCTGAGATAGACATTGCCTTAAGATTAATGTTTGAGATGGCTATGATTGATGGCAAGCTTGACAAGGCTGAGTTGAGCTTGATAAAAAAAAGAGTTAGGGAGATTTCACCTCAAGATACTGCAGTTTCAGAAGTCATTAAAAAAATGATTGATCAATCCATGGAATCTGTATCACTTTATCCAACAGTTAAAAAAATTAATGATTCTTATGATAAGAAAGAAAAGAAAGAGCTATTAAAGACTCTTTGGCAATTGATTGCTGCTGATAATGTTATAGACCCGTATGAAGAAAATTTATATTTTAAAATTGCTGATTTAATAAACATTGAAAGAGCCAAAGCAAACCAAATTAAACACGAAACTGTTTAAGGTTTGTTCAAATAAATTGGTGAAGACCATGCCCGTTCACTCGTATTACCTAGACAGTCATCGTTGATATCTGTTCTAAAACTTCCTTTACATAATTCAAAGTCTTCACTGCCTACTGCAAATTTTGTCCCATTAATTGCAAGGGTTTCTTCTTGGATAGCTCTCACATAGTAAACGCTGTCCCTAGAATAATTTGGATCCTCAAACTCAACCTCACAAACACTTTGGCCAGAGCATGAAATAGTTTTCCAAGCATCTTGAATTAAAGGACTGACTGCTTCGCCAGCATACGACTGTGGGGTAATTTTAATAATCTCAATCTTCTCGATAATATATCTTTCATTGGATGGGTTATAGCATTCTCCTGCACATAAATACTCTAGCCTTTCTGATGATAGAGAGTCTATCGATTCTGCTGGGCAACCTTCTTTTTGCTTAAAGCTTCCTGCAGCTCTAACAATAAACTTTGGATTCTGGCTCATGGTAATCTCTGAGCCCATAGGTTTTTTGCCGTCCGGAGAGTTAACAATATCAAACCAGAGAAGAATCCTAGGGCCACTCGTTCCATAAACATTTTTATTTTTGAGTGCAGACCATATCTGATCTTTGCTTCGACCCTCAGAATGAACAGCCAAAATTCCCCCTGGATAAACAAAACTTGATGCTCTTTCAATATCAGGCTGACTTTCTCCAGGCTCAATTGTTGGTAGCTCAGGAAAATTGGGATCTTCTGCTTTATATTTATATTCCCACATTTGAGATTTTGGACCCGTGGCAAATGTCATTTTTCTTCTCTCATACTGCTTATAACCAGTGCCTGGTCTTGCAGTATGGTCATCTGTTGACGCAATAAACCCAAAATTATATCTTTGAGGACTCTCATCCCCAGCATCAAAATTAGAAATTGCTAAGGCATATTGAGCAGATTGTTTTGGGCGATAATTAAATGCAGGTTTAAAACAATCTGTGCATTGATCGCAATTTAACCACTCCTCTGGATCTGCTTCAGGAAAAACCATATTGGCATAGGGGCCGCCAGCAAGGGTATATTTTTTGGCCAGCTCAACTCTTGCTGCGCATTCAGCATCTGATAAACCATCACATTTCTTTTTTTGTATCTCGCCTGCCTGCCAGCAACATGGCAAAAAATTATCTGTAGGCTCTGGACAACTCATTTCTCCAGACTGCAAAAAATTAGCAGAAGCAATATCACGAAATTCTTCGCTGTTACCGTGGCCAGACATGACTTCTAGTAAAATCTGTTTACTGGAATCATGACCTTGGTCATTCAAGCGATTATCCCATGATGTGCCTAAAGGAACATGAAAGCCCCAGGTTTGTCCATGCGGAATAACTATTGGATCTGATTGCCATTCATCTAATTTTAAAAATAGATCTTGTGGAGTTCTTGCATACTCATAGCAGTCTAATGGTAACTCAGTAGAGTTAATACCTTCATCACAAAATGGGATATTTCGTACCGTATTAAGAAGCCATCCTAGATCAGAGTATCTTTTAAAATTTAGCGGGTCTAACCATCTAGCAGCAACTGCCTGTTGAGTAGTATCAAATATTCCAAGGCCTGTTTCAGGTGTTCTCGAGCCAATCGGTCTTGCGGGAAGATCTTGAATATCTTTAAAGATTACATTTCTGTGACCCCAGTGATTCTCAGAAGTAGTTCCTATCTGTGTCCACTCCCAACCTGGAAAAACAACCAAATCATTTGTAATAGGATCATCATTAGAAATATTGCATTGTTGAACAATCTCCTTCTGTTCTCGCCAATGATCAGGGGTCAAACTTTCAGCATGATCATTAAAACTAAAGAAATCTAAATTTGCACAATACCTGGCAAAGTCGCATGCCATGGCACTGTCATGAACTCCTTGCAGTCCCATCATGGGGAGCTCTAATGTGAATGCATCTATTGAGTAAGTTGTGTGGACATGAAGATCGCCAAACAATATTTGAGACTTACTCTCTTGAGTCTCAAAGAGCTTGCTTTGAGTTTCTAAGAATCTGAGATCTTGCTTATAAATAGACTCACTGGACCTTGGCACACCTTCTATCTCTCCGGGCGGAACGTCAGATCCACACCCGGAAATAACTAAGATGATAAATAATAAAGGTATTTTGGTTTTGCTAATCCCCATAGACTGAAACTGATCCATATTTAGCAATGAGCTGATTCTCAATTTTTTTTCTCTCAAAATTTACATCAAACTGATTGCAAACTCCTTGGTTCCATCGAGCATATTCCGATTCAAGAGGATCACCAATATTCTCAATAACTTCTCTTGCTAAAAGACATTTTTCTATGACTGTTCCAACAGATGATAATTTAATATTTTCTAAAATATTTTGAATGGACAGATTGCCTTGATCCATTGCTAAGGATTCATCTTTATCTAATTTAATAAAAGGTCTTTCTAGGCTGTTAAATTTCTTCCATGCCACTTCTTTCTTAGTGTCAGGCGATCCATCTCTTGCAAATGATGCCCATGCACTCATCATGGTTGATTGCATTTGATCTCTCAGCTCCCCTTTGGGATATACATATCTGCCAATAGGACCAAACTTAAAGTCACCAGTGATAAATGATATTTCAAATCCGTGAGCTGCACCTATTAATGAAGGAAAATCAGCAAAGAAAGATTTTTTTTGATCATCCCAGTCAAAGCGATAGGAATAGAGTGATTTGTACCCTGCTTTCTCTAGGGCCATTAAAGGTTCGTCAACACCTCGTAATTTCCATCCTTCAGAACGAGTCTTAACCCATAATTTGTATAGCTCAGGTTTTTTAAACTCTACCTTTGGAATGGGCACGAACTTAGTTAGAGGAAAAGAGGCATTTACAAAGTATCTATTAGCACCGAGCCATAAAGACAGCTCATCTTTATTTGAGCCAGCTATTACAGGAACATTTTTATTATTTTCTGGATCTGCCAGTCCCGCCTGGATGCCTTCATATGGAATAACCAAACCATCTCTTGTAGCTAATGGAATTCTATCAAAAGTCTTATCAGCAATTAATTTATATGTTGCAAAAAGCTCTTTGCCATCTATTGATCTTAAGTACCTTTGATACTGATCTGCATTTTTTTTTGGGCTCGTAAGATAAGCATTCTTAATTTTTTGATAAGAAGATGTATTATATTGATTCAGTATGGAATCCGAGCCTAAAGAGTTAATAGTTTTTCCCTCAGAATCTACCCCAATTGCTTCGATGGTTGTAGAGCTCGAGGTGTAGCCAGATTGAGAGATTGCTTTGTGGAACAATCCGTTGCTAGCCGGAGAAGCTAAAAGAGTTAACACATTATGACCGCCAGCAGACTCTCCAAAAATTGTGACATTATTTGGGTTTCCTCCAAAGCTACCAATATTTCTTCCAACCCAGCGCAGCGCTTCAATAATATCTAAAGTACCAAAATTAGATGTTTTATCCATACCGGTTGCAAAATCTTGAATACCGGGATGAGTAAACCAGCCCATTGGGCCTAAGCGATAATTAATTTTTACTACAATGATTTGATGCTCTTTAACTAGCGAAGTAAAATCATAGTAATCCTTAATACCTGATGTGTTGCCTCCTCCATGAATCCAAAACATTACAGGTAATGAATTATTGAAGCTATTTTCTGGAGCCTGAATATCTAAATACAAGCAATCCTCTTGGCCTACTATCCCTTCACCCTGGATACCTGCATATATACTTGGCTCTTGAAG
>ENA-ORXF01001690-ORXF01001690.1-marine-metagenome-genome-assembly--contig:-NODE-1690-length-13915-cov-10.062365_pt1 | contig 13915 bp, 15 predicted proteins | sample MGYA00237864_ERZ511476 | MGnify/ENA primary metagenome ERZ511476 (study PRJEB26306, sample SAMN06343908) | marine metagenome | isolation source: coastal waters | place: Atlantic Ocean: West Antarctic... | reverse complement strand
GGCTCAGGCTTAACTCCAGCATGCACAACCCTTGTATCTAAATGATCTTTTTTCTTACTCATAAAATATTTTTTTCTCTTAACCAATTTTCATTATAGGCTGTATTTAAATATTTTTCACCATTATCGCAAACAAATGTAACGACATTTTTTTCTGTTGTTTGTTCTTTGCAATACCTTAAAGCCGCTGCTATTAGTGTACCACACGAAGATCCACCAAGAATACCTTCACTCATTGCGACATCACGAATAGTTCTAAATGCTTCCTCGTTATCAATTTCATAACCTTTGTGAATATAATCTAGATTTAAAGTATCTGGTATAAAATCTTCACCAATACCCTCAACTAACCAGCCAGACCCAGCAATATCAGTTATATCATTACCTTCAACGCTATCTTTTATTATTGAGCCTTTAGGATCAGCTACAATAATTTCAGTATGAGGTGAGTGTTCATGAAAAAATTTTCCTATACCTGTAATTGTTCCACCAGAACCAACACCACAAACAATTGCATCAACTTTACCATCAAGTTGCTTATATATTTCAGGTGCTGTCGATATTTCGTGCGCATGAGGGTTCGATAAGTTTGTAAATTGACTTGCAAAAAAAGAATTTGGTGTTTCGTCTGCAATACGTTTGGCCATAGTTATATAATGCTCAGGATGTCCTGGGCCCACATCACTCCTAGTCATAATTACTTCTGCACCAATTGCTCGTAAATGAAAAATTTTATTAGCATTCATTTTATCTAAAATAACAACTTTTGCTTTATATCCCTTTAATTTTCCAATTAAAGCAAGGCCCATAGCTGTATTTCCTGCTGACGCTTCAATAATTGTATAGCCAGGTTTTAATTTCCCTTCTCTTTCTGCAGTTTCAATTATGTTAAGCGCTACACGATCTTTAATTGAGGAACCTGGATTCATTCCTTCCATTTTTAAAAATAGGTTACATGGTCCAGTATCCATATTTTTAACTTGAACAATTGGTGTATTGCCGATTAAATCTATTAATGTTTTGACGTCAGCCATTTTTTTTCTTATTTCTTTAATCTAACTATGTTTAAAAAATTTATTATCTTTCAATTATTTATCCTAATTTTCTTATTTAGCAACTCTAAGGTGATATTTGCAGCTGAAACAGAAGATTTTGCTATTTGGCTGTCTAATTTTCAGCAAAAAGCCTTAGAATTGGGAATTACAAAGCAAACATTAGACTTATCTTTCAAAGATGTTGAGCCTAATAAAAGAGTAATTGAATTAGATCAACGTCAACCTGAGTTTACAATAACTCTTGATGAGTATTTGAACAATACCACGCCGAAATCCAGGGTGAATAAAGGCAAGAAGCTATATTCTCAGAATAAAGACCTTTTAAAGAAAATTTCAGATGAATACGGTGTTCAACCAAGGTTTTTATTGGCTTTGTGGGGCATTGAAACAAGCTTTGGTCAATATACAGGTTCATTTAATGTAATTAGATCATTAGCAACTTTAAGTTTTGACCTAAGACGAAGAGACTACTTTACAGGTGAGTTGGTAAATGCACTAAAGATCATAGATGAGGGCCATACAAACCCAGAAACAATGGATGGATCATGGGCTGGCGCTATGGGTCAATGTCAGTTTATGCCAACTAGCTTTATAAATTATGCTGTTGATTTTGATAATGATGGTCGAAAGGATATCTGGAACACTGTGCCAGATGTTCTTGCTTCTGCTGCCAACTATTTATCTTCATCTGGTTGGAATAATAAGCAGACATGGGGTAGGGAAGTAAGCGTTTTAACTACAATAGATGAATCCTTTGTCACGATTTCAGCTAGAAATATCAATGTAAGCAAGCAGCTATCTGTTTGGTCAATGATGGGCGTAAGAAATTTGGATGGCACTAGTTTGCCTGATGTAAATATAAATGCCTATCTAGTTTATCCAGAAGGAATTGATGGACGTAAGTACATTGTTTATGAAAATTTTAAAACAATTCTTAAATGGAACAGATCATTATTTTTTGGCTTAGCTGTAGGTAGACTTTCAGATCTTATTGAATATTATTAAAATGAAGAATATTTTTCTCTTTTTATTAGTATTATCTTTTTATAATTGTACGACAGCATTAAACCTTAGAAAATATGACAATGTCAAAACGTCAATAGCATCATTAAAATTAATAGAACCACCTTATGAGATAAATGGAAATTGGTATTTTCCTTATGATTATGATGAATTTACTGAAATTGGTATCGCCTCAAGAATTAAAGATTTAAAATCTGGAGATAAAACTAAAAATGGTGAAGTGTTCCATGCGGATGTATCAACCGGTTCCCATAGATCTTTAGGACTAGCTTCAAACGTAAGGGCTACCAATATAGAGAATGGGCGCTCTATGATTGTTAGAGTTAACCATAGAGGCGCATATTCAAACACAAATATAATTGAATTATCAGACGTAGTTTTTAATAAACTTGACCTTAAAGACGATGGAAATTTAATTAAAATAAGACTAATAAGTGACAATGAAACATTTATTTTAGGAGAGGCAAAAACTTATAATGCAGAAAAGAAAATATTAACAAATGCGCCAATTAACGGAGTATCAATAATTGATATTGATTCAGGTAATCCTACTGAAAACCTTGAAAATATTGAAAAATCAATTAATGATGATGTAGACCTTGATGGCTTTAGACTTGAAACTGATATAATTAACAAAAATATTTACATTCATGTAGCAACACTTCTTTTTAGAAAAAATGCTGATGTATTATTAAGCAATCTAAGTTCAATAAATAAAGTTGGTATAGTAAGATCAATGGTTAATGGTAAAAATAGATTTAAGGTTATAATTGGTCCTTTTGACGATTTAACTCAACTTAATAGAGTTCTTAAGATTGACACAATTCAACAATATGAAGATTTATCAATATTTTTAAAATAGGAAAAACAAAATGAAATTTATATTAAATATATTTATAGCGATCTTGTTCACTATTAATTCTGCGCTTGCTTTAATTGATACTGATGCTGATACAGCAATTATAATCGATGCTGACACTGGCTACATTTTATATGAAAAAAATTCAAATCAAAAAACTTTCCCTGCGTCAATGACAAAGATTATGACATCAATGATAGTGTTTGAAAAATTATCAAATGGTAGCCTTACATTGGATGACACATTCTTAGTTAGTGAAAAAGCTTGGAGAGAACGTGAAGGTTCTTCAATGTTTGTTGAGGTAGATAAAGAAATAAGAGTCGAAGACCTTCTTAGGGGTATTATTGTTCAATCAGGAAATGATGCTTGTATTGTTGTTGCGGAAAATATTTCCGGATCAGAAGAGACTTTTTCTATTTTAATGAATGAAATGGCTGCAGATATAGGCTTAGAAAATACAAACTTTGCAAATTCAACGGGTATGCATAGTGTTAAAAATTATTCAACAGTTGCTGATATTGCTAAAATGTCTCAATACTTAATTAATAACTATCCTGAATTTTATCATTTATTCAGTGAAACTGAATTTGAGTGGTCAGGCATTAAACAATCAAACAGAAATCCAATGCTTTATAAAGACATTGGGGCAGATGGATTGAAGACTGGCCATTTGTCTGTATCAGGCTATGGACTTGCTGCATCTGCAAAAAATAATGATAGACGTTTAATAGTTGTAGGTAATGGTTTTTCTAGTTCTCAAAAAAGATCCCAGGGAACCTCAAGATTACTTAATTGGGGATTTAGAGAATATACAAATATCACTCTATTTAGCAAAATGAGTAATATTGGTAATTTACCATTATCAATGGCAAGTGAAAATATGGTTTCATTAACATCAAATGTAGATATTATTGTTACTGTTTCAAAGGCAAAAAAAGATGCAATAGAAACTGAAATAATACCTGTTGAAAATCTTAATGCGCCATTTAAAAAAGGCGACGTAATTGCACAATTAAAAGTAATCATACCTAAAACTGATCCACAGTACATAGATTTGATTGCATCTAAAGATATCGACGAGGCTGGCTACATTTCATCTTTCTTTTATTATATTTATAGCTCAATATTAAGTTTATTTAATTAAACAGTTATTTTTAGATGAAATATAAGAGATTTATTACTTTTGAGGGAGGCGAGGGATCTGGCAAGTCTACACAAATTAAATTGCTGGCAAAAAAAATCGGTCAAACACAAGATGTCTGTCTGACAAGAGAGCCGGGAGGGACTAAATCTGCTGAGGAAATTCGGAAACTATTAGTAAGAGGTAAGACTGATAAATGGTCAAGTATATCTGAGTTATTATTATTATTTGCAGCTAGAAAAGATCATATTGATAATCTTATTCTTCCATCATTAAAATTAAAAAAGTGGGTACTATGTGATCGCTTTACTGACTCAACCTATGTTTATCAAGGGATGTGCGGTAAGACATCTTTAGAAGTAATAAAAAAAATTGAAAATATTGTTATTGGGCAATTTAAGCCCGAATTAACATTTTTACTTAATATTGATCCAAAAATAGGGATTCAAAGATCAAAAAGACCTGGTAATAAGGAATTAAGATATGAAAATATGGACATTAAGTTTCATAATAAAGTTTACAGATCATATTTAAAAATTGCTTCTTTAAATAAAAGAAGAATTATTATGATTGATGGAAGTAAGTCAATTATAGATATTGAGAATCAAATATGGAAAAATGTGAAAAATAAAATTTTATAATGGAATATCAAACGAAACAAATACTGGGTCATGAAAAAAATTTTATTAAGTTAAGTAAATTAATAAAAAAAAATATGATTCCTAATAGTATAATATTTCAGGGTTCCAAAGGAATTGGTAAAACTACATCAGCCTTTAGAATTGCTCAATTTATTTTTGAGCAAAAAGAAATGTCAACAAATCTATACAAATTCAATAATTCAAATATTTATCAAAAAATTTGTAATAATAGTTATCCAAATTTATTATTCATTGAAAAACCATGGCTAGAAGAAAAAAAAAGATTTAAGAATCAAATTCATAAAGATGATATAAGCGCTATAAAGAAGTTTTATTTAAACAAAGAAGAAGATGGGCAATATAGGGTATGTATTATTGATAATATTGATGATTTTACAGTCGATGCATCAAATTCATTACTTAAACTTATTGAAGAACCACCTAAAAACTCATTATTTATAATCATAAACCACAATAAATCTAAATTATTACAAACTATAAAATCTAGATCTTTTGTACTTAGTTTTTCAAATCTAAAAATTGATAATTATACTAAATTATTAAAGCTGGATAATTATCATTATAGCGACATAAATAAACTCTACGAATTAACAGCCGGTGATCTGCAATCAAGTTTTAATTATATAGATAATAATTTTGACTCTATTGACGAACATTTTAAAACTTTATTATTAGATTCATCTAAAATTAAGATAAATACAGCTGCACATTATGTATCTTTTTTTAATGATAATTCTAAATTGGAAAATAGTGACGACCTTATAAGCTATATGCTTCTTAGAATAAAAAAGACTATTTTAGAGTTATTAGCAGAAAAAAAGAGTAAAAATATATTTAATTTAATTAAATCATATTATTTTCTCGATAAAGCGTATAAAAATCAAAAAATATATAATTTAAATTTTGATCATATTTTGATTAAATTTTTTAACTACCTGAAAAATGCCTGATAAATTTTTTATTACTACACCTATTTACTATGTAAATGATATTCCACATATTGGTCATGCGTATACATCAATAGCAACAGATTTTATTGCCAGATTTAAAAGAATGACTGGTATTGATACTATTTTTTTAACTGGTACCGATGAACATGGACAAAAAATTCAAAAGGCTGCTGAAAAAAATTCAGTAGAACCAATTTCTTTATGCGATAAAAATTCTGCAAAATTTCGTGATCTAACTGAATTACTTAATCTGTCCAACGATGACTTTATTAGAACAACAGAAAAAAGGCATGTTGATGGGGCTAAATCTTTATGGAATAAATTAATGGATAATGGTGATATATATCTTGATAATTATAAGGGGTGGTACTCAGTTAGTGACGAAACTTTTTATAACGAAAAAGATTTAAATGAACAAATTGATGGATCCTTTAAAACTGTTACTGGTGGTCCCGTTGAATGGATTGAAGAAGAGTCATATTTTTTTAAACTATCTAAATATTCAGATCAACTATTAAAACTTTATGAAAATAATCCTGACTTTATTTTACCAAAATCAAGAAGGAATGAAGTTGTTAGTTTTGTAAAAAGTGGATTAAGAGATTTATCAATTTCACGTAACACTTTTAATTGGGGAATCAAGGTTCCAAATAACGATAAGCACGTGATGTATGTTTGGTTAGATGCATTAAGTAGCTATCCAAATTCACTTGGTTATATTGAAGATAAAAATTCAAAGCTTTCATCATATTGGTTAAATTCTACTCATATTATTGGCAAGGATATATTAAGACATCATGCAGTTTATTGGCCTGCATTTTTGCTGTCAGCAAAATTAGACTTACCAAAAAAAATTTTTGCTCACGGTTGGTGGACAAATGATGGAAATAAAATTTCTAAATCCTTAGGTAATGTAATTGATCCAATAGAAATTATTGACCAATATGGATTAGATCAAATAAGATATTTTTTGTTAAGAGAAATAACATTTGGAAGTGATGGTGACTTTTCTACTGATGCCTTAAAATCTAGAATAAACGCAGATCTTTCAAACGATCTTGGTAACCTATGCCAAAGATCTCTTACAATGATTATTAAGCATTGTGACGCAACCATTCCAACTAATAAAAATATTACTGAATTAGATAAAATTTTTTTATCAAGAATTTCCGGTGAATTAATTGAATTAAAATCGCATGTAGATAATCAGGAAATCAATATCTATATTAAAAAAATTTGGGACATTGTTGCTAGCGCAAATAAATACTTTAATGATAACAAGCCATGGGAACTAAAAGATACCAATAAAGAAAGTTTTGATAATATTTTATATGTTACGGCCGATATCATAAAACAAATTGGTGTAATGATTTATCCGGTAATGCCTGATACAAGTAATAGAATTTTAAATTTTTATAATATAAGTGTTAAAAATGTTACACTAGATTTGCTAAATTTTGATTTAACTAATACTAAGATAAATGAAATTAAGCCCTTATTTCCAAAGGTAGAATAAATGATCATTGATAGCCATTGCCATCTTAATTATTCTAGTGTTCATATCCCTTTGAAAGAAATTATCAGCAATGCCAGAGATAGTAACGTTGGATTAATGCTTAATATTGCTACAAATCCAAATGAATTTGACAGTATAATTCATACCTCGACTTTATACGATGAAGTTTATTTTACACTTGGAGTCCATCCTCATGAAGCAAATCACTTGAACGACGATGTTATTAATAAGATAAATATAAATGCGAATAATAAAAAATTTATTGGAATAGGGGAGACGGGCTTAGATTACTATTATAATAATTCTGAAAAATCTACTCAAATTTCATCATTTGAAAAACAAATTGAAATATCACAAAATTTATCTATTCCACTAGTGATTCATATGAGAAGTGCAGAAGATGACACTTTAAAAATAATAAGAAAAAAAATTAAAGAGAAAAAATTCAATGGGGTAATACATTGCTTTACTGGCACTAAAAAATTTGCTGATGAAATTATTGACTTAGGTTTTTATATTTCTGCTAGTGGCGTGATAACATTTAAGAAATCTTTTGATTTAAGGGATATATTTGCCACTATACCAGATGATAAAATTTTAGCTGAGACAGATTCACCATATTTATCACCTGAGCCTTTGAGAGGCAAAATGAATCAGCCTTCACATATTTTACATACATTAAAAAAACTAGCTGAAATACGTAAAACTAACTACGATAAAATAGTTGAATTAACCAAAAATAATTTTTTAAACCTTTTTCAAAAGATCGATAAATATTAAACATGCTTATAAAGATACCTGTTTCTACTGGTGAGTTAGTTGATAAAATAACTATTTTAGAAATAAAAAAAATTAAAGTTGATGATAAGTTAAAACTCATTGATATTAAAAAGGAACATAAATACCTAAAAAGTATACTTATTAAAAAAATTAAATTAGATCCATATATAAAAAGTGAAATTACAGCGTTAAAAAAAATCAATCTAAAATTGTGGAATATCGAGGATGGTAAACGTAAGGCTGAAAGAAATAAAAAGTTTGGAAAACCTTTTATATTGTTAGCTAGAAATGTTTATATTTATAATGATAAAAGAGCTAAGATTAAATTAAATATAAATAAGATTACAAATTCTGAAATTGTTGAGGTAAAATCATATGACAAATACTAAAAGAGCATTAATTACAGGTGTTACTGGACAAGACGGTGCATATTTATCAAAATTATTATTAGAAAAAGGTTATGAAGTTTATGGAACGGCAAGACGCGGTGCTTCAGAAAAATACTCTCGATTAGAATTTTTAAATGTATTAGACAATGTAAATATTATAGATTTTGATTTACTTGAACTTTCGAATATTCAAAAGACAATTCAAAATATAATGCCACATGAGATTTATAATCTTGCAGCGCAAAGTTTCGTACCAACATCGTTTAATCTTCCAATCTTGACTTCTGATATTAATGCACTTGGAACCTTAAGGATTCTTGATTCAATATTAACTATTGATAAAAATATAAGATTTTATCAAGCATCTACATCTGAAATGTTTGGCAAAGTAAAAAAGATACCTCAGGACGAGGAAACATTATTTCACCCAAGAAGCCCATATGGTGTATCAAAAACTTTCGCACACTATAGTACAATTAATTACAGAGAAAGTTATGATATGTTTGCTTGTTCTGGGATTTTATTTAACCATGAATCACCGTTAAGGGGACATGAATTTGTTACTAAGAAAATTGCTCGAACACTTGCTAAAATTAAACATGGTTCAAGTGAAGTACTTGAGGTAGGAAATGTTGAGGCGCGAAGAGATTGGGGCTTTGCAGGTGACTATGTTAAAGCAATGTACTTAATGCTAAATCATAAAGTTGCAGATGATTATGTTGTGTCAACTGGTACAAATTATTCAGTTAAGGACTTTATTTGTAAATGTTTAGAGTTACTTGATATTAAATATGAATGGTTAGGTAAGGGCATCGAGGCATCAGTCAAAGATGTGAAAACAAATAAAACTATTATTAAGGTTAATGAAAAATACTTCAGACAAGCAGAAGTTGATACATTAATCGGTAACCCTAATAAAATTAAAAATATACTTGGCTGGGAGCCTGAATATACATTCGACATGCTTGTTGAAGAAATGATTAAGTTTGAATTAGATAATAGTAATATTATTTTTTAGTAAATTCTAAAACATTATTTATTGTACTAGTAAAGTCTTCAGTTTGTATTTGAATTGAATTGATAGACTTAGGGTGCCATTTTTTTAAAAAGTTTCTATGACCTTTATAAGTCAGATCGATTATCTTTTTATTATACATGCTTGCTATGTGTGTTAATCCACCATGTTGACTAATTACTAAATCTGAAATTGAAATTAAACATGTAATTAATTCCATGCTAGTCGGTTTAATTATAAATATATTTGGAATTTTTTTAGATTGATAAATATTAAGGTCATAAGTGGTATTATATACTTTATAGAAAGCTAGCTCATTAAATATAAAGTTATTATATTCTTCAGTAAAAATACCCTCTGTTATTATTAATGATCCATAAGTATTAGAATTTACTTTTAATACAAAATTTAATAAATCTTTATTAGACCACTCTGACCGATTCCATTTTTCATCAATATGAATAATGTTAATATTTTTAATATCAACTTGAGTGTTATTAAGTATGCTAATTATGTTATTTATATCATTTTTAATATCTAACTTTTCATACTTTAAGTCATTTTCTGACAATTTTATTTCATATGAATCAAATACTACATTAAATATTTTTTTAAATAATTCAGTATAGTATTCAGACCAGTGTGTTTCTATTGAATGAATAAAATTATCAGTACAATCGATAGTTACGTAGTTATCAAGCAGATAATCTTTAATGTATCTCATTGGACGGTATTTAATTTTTCCGTTCTTAGAGGTATTTAAGGTTAGAAATCCAAAATTCTTTAAGGATCCTGATAGTTTTGCATATAAAAAGTTAATATTTTTTGAATTTAGAATAAATGTGTAGTCTGGTTTAAGTGATCTAATTAAAAAAAGAAATTTAATCTTTTTAAAAAAATTAAAATTTCCAGAGTTTAGAATAATATTATTAAATAAACCTTGTTCTTTATATAGTGATGCATACTCATAGTTTCTATTCCCACATACCAATGTAATATGGGCATCTTTATCGTATTTTTTTAATAGTTTTATTAATGGAGTAGAGATAATTAAGTCACCAATACCGTCATCTCTAAATATTATATACTTCATTTATTTATTTATTATTATTCTTTAAATTATTGTTTTTATATATATATATATCATTTGTCATAATATATATTATGCGAATTAAGTATCATAAATTCTCATAATATGTATTTGTTTTTAGCCAAAATTTAAACATACCAATACCTCTGCTGACAGGTACCCTGTTAATCATGTATTGACTGTTATTGGATGTATTATAAAGCCCTCTTTTGGTTGTAAATGCTCTTATATAGCCAGCTTTTTCAACTTTATTTGTAACTAATCTATTAAATTTACCATAAGGATAACAAAAGTTGTTAATTTTTATACCAAAATTATCTTCTAGTATTTTTTTTGAATCACCTACTTCGCTAATAATTTTATCCTCACTTAGTTTAGTCAAATCTTTATGAGACATTGAATGAGAGCCAATATTCATTCCAGCATCTAACCAGTCCTGTATTTGTTGTTTATCCATTAGTTTAAATTGTTTAGTGTCCCATGAATTAGTTTTACCAATTAAGTTGGGTACAATAAAGCATGTGGCAGTAAAATTGTATTTTTTAAGAATAGGTAGGGCGTTAATTAAATTATCCTCATATCCATCATCGAAAGAAATTCCAAAATTTGATTTTAGGCTATTTAAATCGTCACAATTAGTTCCATTTAAGTTGCGTTTATAAAGAAATTTCATTTGAGCTTCAAATTCAATGGTAGTAGAAAAGCTCTTGTAGTTTTCTTTTCCTATATTGTGGTAAAAAAGTATTGGCTTATGTTTCATGTTGTTTTGTTATTATATATAATACCTCAGTATTTTTTTTAAAAAAACCAACTGTTTGAATCAATTTTCTTATTTTTAAATCATATTTTTTTGAGAAATCTTCCAGCTCATTTATAGATAAAATATTGTTTTTGTTACTACCTGTTTGTAAAAAGTTATTAGAAACTAAATCTAGTTCAGTAGTCCAATTCATTCCTGACTCACTTGTTATTATGCTACCTCCCACCTTCAGAAAATAATAAAAATTTTTCATCATATTCTCATACATTTTGTTGGATGGGCTAAAAGACTTTAAATTTATATCAATAATATAATCAAATGAATTTGGCTTAACAATTTCAATTATTTGTTCATGATTATACTTATCAACAATATAAGTTGAATTATTTAATATGCACAGATTATCAGCCTTAGCCTTCTCTAAACCCGCTATTGTTAAACCTGTAAAAGAACTAAACTTATTTTTTAATGATTGTACACCGTGTGAACACCCTACTCCTATGTGTAAAACATTAGATTTATTATCAATGTTTTTTTTTAAATATTTGAATATAGCAAACTCTTCAGAGGTAACTTTTTTATCTTCCCAGTAACTAGATATGTTTAGATTGTTCATTTAATTTGATATAAAGCTTATTTCAGACCAATAGTTTGATGTATAATTATTATCGAAGGTTTTACCGACTATATACTGACACACATTAATACCGTTGAAATCTCTATGTGATTTAATCCAACCGTTCTCTGCAATTTTTTTTGCTTCTATTTCGTTTGATTTGTAATAAATAATTTTTTCCATTAAATCATCCTCAGTCTCATAAGAAATAAATTCATCATTTTTATAAATTGAATCAAACCCATAAGCTTTATCAATAAAAGTTAAAAGACCATTACCCATATATGTTGAAATACGGTCAGATGAATATAAATGCATTGGTAGGCCAGAGTTCAAATTTAAACCCATTAAACAATAACTTACTTCAGTTGTTAATTTATTTGCCCATATGGGCTCTATATTATTATACCCATAAAAGTTCTCATTAATTAACGGATTATTTGCAATTTTGAATAGTTTTTTTTCACGACCATCAGTCTTCCCTTTTTTCAAGCTGCCAGATGCCACACCGTGGCTCATTGCAAAGAAAATATCATATTTATAAGTACTGTTGTTAAATATTTTTAAATTATCTATAGAGCTATCAAATATATTTGGAATAAAATGAACATTCATACCATTTATAGCAGCGTCTGAAATCATTTTATCTCCTGTTGTAATAAAACATTCATCTACAAATAAAGATCTATCTTGAAGTTTGCTAAGTGTCTTATTGATAAGTAAATGATCTACATTCCACATGATAATTTTGCAATCAGGTAAAGATATTTTGATGTTTTCAAGGGTTAAATTACTAATAATATCAGAATGCCCTAATACAATCATATCGGGTCTATAGTTTTCACATGTTATTAATAATCTTTTATTTACCCTAAGCTTTCCAACCGAAGAAGACCTAATAATATTATCTCTTGCTATATCACGATCACTAAAACTTAAAACATTATGTCCTAATCTAGTTAGACCATTATTAATTCTAAATGGCATATTCCAATAAAGTCTTCCATTATGTTTTTGGACAAAGTTTGAAACGTGGAGTATCTTCATAATATGAAACTATATTATTATCTCTTTTTAGTCTTTATATTATTTTCTAACCAATCACACGCAAAGTTAGAAAAAACTAATATTAAATATGAATTAAGATTAAATATTCTTGGTGTTCATATAAAAATTGGTGAAATAAATTCATATCTAGTAACTAGCGAAAGTGATTATAACCTTAAGTTTGATTTGGAGACAGAAAAGTTAATTAATCTAGTAACAACAATAAAGGGTAGTGGCACAGCCAAAGGCACAATAAAAAATTTAATTTTATACCCAGAATTCTATCAATACAAATACACAAAGAAAAAAAAAGATAAAAATACTCAAATTTTATTTAATAATTCTAATGTACTGTCAACTTCAACAATACCCAAATTTGATATAAATAAATTAACACCTATTAATAAAAATATGCTCATTGATGTTATTGATCCAATAACAGGTATGATATATATAAGTAACTATGAATTGAATAATGAGTGTACAAATAAATATAAAATATTTGATGGAAAAAGACGTTACAATTTAACTTATACAAATAAATTTGAAAAAGATGGTTATATTATTTGTAGATTAACACAAGAAAAAATAGCTGGTTTTAAAGCATCAAATGATAAAAATGATGTATTTAAACCAGCACAAATAATTGATGCTTATTATAAAAAAATAAATGATACCTATATCCTGGAAAAAATTATAACTAAAAATAATTTTTCTAATTTATTGATTGATGTTAGCTACTTTTAATAATTTTCTGATAAAAGATCCCTTAATTCTTCTACACCAATACCATTTAACGCACTTAAATAAACTCTGCTTTTTGTATTTCTAAATTTTCTATCACCAAAAATATCAATCTTATTAAATACGGTTATCATATTTTTAATTTTATCCTCTGATACACCAGTGCTAAGTAATGTTTTTTTTGTAGTTCTGATTTTATCTCTAAAATTTATATCATTTATATCAACAACATTTATTAAAAAATCAGATTCATTAACCTCTTCTAGAGT
>ENA-ORXF01001689-ORXF01001689.1-marine-metagenome-genome-assembly--contig:-NODE-1689-length-13924-cov-3.783274_pt1 | contig 13924 bp, 14 predicted proteins | sample MGYA00237864_ERZ511476 | MGnify/ENA primary metagenome ERZ511476 (study PRJEB26306, sample SAMN06343908) | marine metagenome | isolation source: coastal waters | place: Atlantic Ocean: West Antarctic... | reverse complement strand
CTGCTTTCTCCAAGCAACCTGAATTTTTTGACCTATCTGCATTTTGGAGATATCGACCTTGACTGGTGCACCCATAGCCCTAGCTTTAGCGCTAGGATTCCATGCTGAAACAAATGGAATTGCTGCAAACGGTATACCCGAGGCCCCAACAGCTGCAGTCATACCAATAAGAACTTTTCTTCTTTGGGTAACTTTCTCTTCCATGCGGTAGAAGTTAACGTTTTGAGAACTGAGAACTCTTTCTTGCTTTCTTTAATCCAGGTTTCTTTCTTTCGACTTTTCTGTCATCTCTGGTAAGAAAACCAGCGGACTTTAGTTGAGCTCTGAGCTCTTCATTGTATTCTAGTAGTGCGCGAGATATGCCATGTCTGATTGCACCTGCTTGACCAAAACTTCCACCACCCTTAACCATAGCTTTAATATCTATCTGCTCATCTAGCTCAGTTAATTTAAGCGGCTGCATAACTAGCATTTGTGCTACTTGTCGTCCGAAGTAAGTTGAAAGCTCTTTATTGTTAACGGTGATCTTTCCTACACCCTTAGAAAGATAAACTCTTGCAGAGGATGTCTTCCTTCTACCAGTTGCATAGTGAATAGCTGTACTCATATTTTAGGCTCCCATAATTCAGGTTGTTGAGATTCATGAGGGTGCTCAGCTCCCTTGTAGACTTTTAATTTCTTAAACATTGCTTTTCCAAGCTTGTTCTTAGGAAGCATACCTTTGACAGCCTCTTCAATAATGTACTCTGGCTTACTTGCTTGAACATCTTTAAATGCTCTCGTCTTTAAACCACCAGGATAAAGTGAGTGAGTATAGTACTTCTTATCATCAAATTTTTTGCCTGTAACCTTTATTTTCTCTGCATTAATAACGACAACAAAATCGCCACCATCAGTGTGAGGAGTAAAGGTTGGCTTGTCTTTACCTCTAAGCCTATCTGCTAATTTTGTAGCTAAGCGGCCTAGAACTTTGTCAGACGCATCGACAACATACCAGTTATGTTGAGCGTCTTCTTTTCTGAGTGAAAGAGTTTTCATTAGTTTTAATATTGAAAGATAAAAATTAGATGCGAATGTTAATGTTTACGTGGTATTTAATCAATATTTTAATGCATTTAGTTTAGTTTTTCTTTAAATTCTGAAGATATTTATTGGAGTAAATTTGCTGCAATCTACTGTATGCCCTATCCCAGAGAGTTTTAAGCTGATCGCCGGTATAAAGAGAATGCAACTCCTCGGGAGTCATAAATAATTTCATTTTTTTATTTTCTTGATATGCAATGTCGATAAATGAAATGAAGCGCCTAATTGAATCCATATTCTCATCACCACATTCATAAAAATCACTGATGAATACCCAGTCAAAGTTTTTGGTGATTGCTATAAAATCAACACTTCCACTTGGTTGGCCAAAAAATCTTCTGAATGATATCCATAAGTACTGGCTTGTATAGTCGTTACAGCTGAACTCCCTTCCATTAACAATAAAAGTTTTTTGTTGTTGGCTGTTAGCTGAAAATGTGTGTGCTAAAAAAAAATTAATACTTGCATCGCTGCACTGATCAGAGTTCAGACTATCATAGCGACTTACTTCCTTCAGCCTATAATCTTCTGCACCGTCGAGATGCATCACCTCAAAATTTTTATGAATGCAATCAATGGTGGGTAAAAATTTTATTCTTTGCAAGCCATTCTTATAGAGGCTATCAGGGTCTGCATTAGAGGAGAGCATTAACTTGGTATCACGCTTAATGCACTCTTGCAGGATTGTGCCAACAATCATTGCATCCGCAATATCTTCAACCTGAAACTCATCGATAAAAATAACTTTATATTTTTTTGAGAGATCTTTTGAGATCTGAATTAACGGGTTAGAGATTGATGACATATGCTGCAGGCTCTTATGAATATCCTGCATAAACTCGATATAGTGAAAGACTCCTGCGTTGGGAAAATATACTTTTTGTATAGAGTCCAGCAACATAGTTTTACCTCTTCCTACCGGCCCCCAAAGATAGGTTCCTTTCGCGGGAGATGGACGAGCAAAAAAAGACTTTGCTGCAAAACTGGGGTGCAGTAAATCAAATAAATGCAGGAAATTTGCTTGGGCTGAATCTAACTTGAGTCCTGCAGAGGTTAAATTCTCAAGTACAATCTCTATATTCTTCATATATTTTATAGAACAAATTGATTAAAATTTTCAATAATAAACTTTCAAGAATTAATTTCTTGATTCTACTAGGTATTTTGACATATCTTTTTATAGAAGTGTCTTACGACAGTCAGGTATCTGGGATTAAAAAAGCCACACCATCGGTAGTTAATATTCACACTGGAGTATCTGCAATGGCAAAAAGTTCAGGATATCTCAAAGAAAGCATGACTGCTGGATCTGGAATCATACTATCTAGGGATGGTTACATAATTACAAATTTACATCTTATTGCTAACCAGCAAAACATAAGGGTTGAGCTTGATGGTGGTCAATTTTTTTCAGCTACATTAGTCGGTGCTGATGCAAGATCTGATTTAGCAGTAATCAAGATCGATGTAGCGAATGATCTTGTGCCCATGCAAATTGCCAATAGTGCATCTATAGAAATAGGAGATGAGGTGATAGCTATTGGAAATGCTTTTGCACTTGGAAAAACATTTACCAGCGGTATCGTAAGCGCAACAGGAAGAGATTATGGAAATCCTTATCTTGAACTCATTCAGACTGATGCTGCTATTAACCCAGGAAACTCAGGTGGTGCCCTTATCAACAAGCAGGGCAATCTTATCGGCATGAATACAAAAATTTACTCTCAAACTGGCTCTTATGCTGGCATAGGCTTTGCCTTGCCTGCTAAAAAACTTATTGACCTCTCGTCAGAAATTATTAAATATGGTTCAGTAAAAAGGTCTTGGATTGGGGATTTTAGAGTTAAACCTGTTCGTCTTTACATTAATCAACAGCTAACCTTAGGGCTAGAAATCATGGAATTAAAAAACTTTGGGCCTATCGTCAATCAAGGCCAGATTAGCACCGGGGCAATTATTATCTCTATCAATGATGGTGAAGGTACCTGGAAGAGATTGACAGAAGTCCTTGGGAGTTCATTTCCCGGTGACGAGATTGCCCTGCAAGTTCTTGAGGGACAGTCAGTAAGATCTCTTAAACTTGTCACTGAGGCTTCTTAATTTTTAATTAGGTAACCTAGTAATATCTGCACCAAGAAAAGATAGTTTTTCTTCGATCCTTTCATAACCTCGATCAATATGATAAATACGATCAACAATGGTTTCTCCCGAAGCGCATAACCCAGCCAAGATCAAGCTAGCTGAAGCCCTTAAGTCTGTTGCCATTACAGGAGCTCCGGTAATTGAAGTGACGCCCTTAATAAAAGCATTGCTGCCCTTTACTGTAATGTCACAACCCATGCGATTGAGTTCCTGGACATGCATGAATCTATTTTCAAAAACATTTTCTGTAACAATAGAGGAGCCTGCGGCTAATGCATTGAGAACAGAAAACTGTGCCTGCATATCAGTAGGAAAACCAGGAAATGGAGCAGTGTTAATATCAACAGGGATGATATTTTGCTCAGTCATATTTAATCTAATAAAGGTTTTATCAACGGTAATATCGGCTCCACATAATCTTAGCTTATCAAGAATATTATTCATTCTGTCCGGTGTGATATTTGTAATAGTAATATCCCCTCTTGTGATTGCAGCAGCAACCAAGTAAGTGCCTGCTTCAATTCTATCAGCAGGAATCTCAAACTCTGAACCCATCAGTGATGAGACGCCGTTGATAATAATTTCATCGCCACCTGCGCCAGATACATCAGCCCCCATGGAATTTAAAAACCTTGCAAGATCTACAACTTCAGGCTCTTTAGCAACATTTCTTAAAATAGTTTGACCTTCCGCCAATACAGCTGCCATCATAATATTTTCAGTGCCAGTTACAGACACACCTAGAAAATCAATTTCGCATCCAACTAACTTCTTGCAACTAGCTTCAATGTATCCATTATTTAATTCAATTTTTGCACCCATTTTTTTTAGTGCATCTAAATGGAAGTCTACTGGCCTTGTACCAATTGCACATCCACCAGGCAGTGCAATTCTTGCAAATCCATATCTCCCAACAAGGGGACCAAGAACTAAGATAGAAGCCCTCATTGTTTTTACCAGCTCATATCTGCCCTCAAAGCTAGTTAGATTTTCTGAAGAGATAATAAAATCCATGCTCTCATTTAAAGTAATATCAGCACCCATAGAACCCAGTAACTCAAACATAGTAGTAATATCTTGCAAATAAGGAAGATTCTTAAAAGTTACAGGTTTGTCTGTTAGGAGTGTTGCTGCAAGCATTGGCAAAGCTGCATTTTTTGCTCCAGAACATGAGATGGATCCAGCAAGCCTTTTTCCTCCAATAATTCTTAGTTTTTCCATGTCATCAGACCTCTGAGGGAGTTTTGGTAGACAGACTTAATGCATGGAGCTCACCTGACTGGAAGTGCTCTTTTAAAACCCCTAAAATCAATTGATGTCTTTTTACTGAGTTCAGCCCTTCAAAATCCTCAGTAATAATTTCTAGCTTAGAAGAGCAATCTTCGCCAGAGTAAGATATGGAGGCATTAGGAAATTGTGTTTTTAAGATTTGAATAATGTCCATATATAGAAGATGGTGATTAAGTTATATTTTTAAAAAAAAATGGTTAAAGCCTAAATAAGTGGCCATGGTGGCGTCTCCAGGTCAGCATCTGAAATCCAATTAGCAATGATCGCATCAAGATTTTCATCATGCTCTTCTGCCAAGGCCTGAAATTGATTGCGAAATGTGAGCCCAAGATTAATACCATTCACAATAATATTAATAATGAGCCAGTTACCTTTTCCATCGCTTCTGACTTTATAAGTTATTGGATAAGTGTTGCTCAAGGTAACTAGGTTTTGATGGACATCCTCAGTTTTCTCAAAAATAAGGCTCTCAGGAAATGTTGTTTCAATTTTTTGGTCACCCCATTGAGCTAATGTCTCAGAATAGGTATCCAGAAGAGAGGCTCTAAAAGTCTCGATGAATTGGATTCTTTGCGCGGGAGTAGCTGCTAGATAAAATTTCTTACCCATAACGCTTGCACCGACTCTTCGAAAATCGACCATAGGCTCAAAAACAACATTAATTTTTGCTTTAAATAACTCCGGTTCTGAGGTAAATAATTCTTGATTCTCTCTAATAATTTGAACCATCTTCTGAGCTTTTGCATCTATAAAAATATGTGGGTTAGTCTCTGCTAAAATAGGTAGACTCCAGACCCCTAGACATATAAGCAAACCAACAGATTTTAAAGTATTAATCATGAGTGTATTATAACATTAGTATCTAGCTAAAATTTATATATGAAAGACAGCAACTTTAAAAATTCTGCCCTGCGAACCATTCAAGTGGAAGCAGCCTCTGTCCATGCGTTAACCGAACAGCTTGATGTTAATTTTGAGAGACTATGCGAAGCAATATTGCTAAACACAGGGAAGCTAATCCTCATGGGTGTAGGAAAATCAGGGCATATTGCCCAAAAAATTTCAGCAACTCTATCAAGCACTGGCACACCCTCCTTTTTTATTCATCCAACAGAAGCTGCTCATGGCGACCTTGGGATGATCAGTAAGCATGATGCTGTGATGATTTTTTCAAATTCTGGAGAAACAAAAGAGATTATTTCAATCCTCCCAGCATTAAAAAGATGCACCAATAATATTTTTACCCTAACTAATAATTATAAATCTACCATAGGCAGGATAGGAAAAATTAATATTGTCATAAAAGCGGAGGTGGAAGCGTGCCCATTGGATTTAGCCCCCACATCATCTACGACGATTGCCCTTGTATTTGGTGACGCTCTTGCAATTGCATTGCTCGAGCATAAAGGCTTCACAAAAAATGATTTTGCTAAATCTCATCCTTCTGGGCAGCTTGGGATGAGGCTTACTACGCTTGTTAGTGATCTTGCCACTAGCGGCTCGAATGTACCTCTCGTAAATACTGAAACCTCCCTCAAAGATGCGTTAATGGAAATTACAGAAAAAAAATTAGGCATCACATTGGTTTCTGATAGAAAGGTGATTGCAGGAATTTTTACTGATGGTGATCTACGAAGGTGCTTAAATAATCAGGTCAGCATTGACTCAACTCAAATTAAAGATGTGATGACAACAAATTATAAAACAATTGAGGGGTCTTGCTTGGCCATGGAAGCCGCGCAACTCATGGAAGAAAATAAAATTTCTTCATTGGTTGTGAGCTCCAATAAAGGGCAAAATGACACTGGAATTATTACCATGTATCAACTTCTTGCCGCTGGAATTATCTAAAAACCACTCATGAATCGAATTTACATTTTTCTGCCTCTATTCTTGGTCTCACTTAACTGCATGAGCCAATCTTTTTCTCTTGATGAAGATAATAAGGTTCATCTGGATGCTGAAAAGGTAAGCATTGATAATAAAAATAACTTAATAATATTTGAAGGAGAAATTAAACTTATCATTTACGGCTCTGAAGCTATAACAATATTTGGAGATTCGGGTGCGCTGCATTCGGAAGACAGGAGTTTGATTGTCTATGGAGCACCTGCAACAATTTCATCTGGAGTATCTTTAAATGGTTATGCAGACAAGCTTATTATCTCTATAGATCGGTCCATTCAATTGATAGGTAACGCCGAGTTAGTAAATAATCACAATAAGGTATCTGCAGAGCTCATTAACTATCAAATTGATCTGAAGAAATAAGATGAATCTAGAGCTTAAAAATATACAAAAAAGTATTGAGGGAACAGAAATTCTTTCAAACATCAGTTTTTCAGTTGGGTCTAAAGAAATTGTTGGATTACTTGGACCAAATGGTGCAGGGAAAACTACAGCATTTTACATTGCAGCGGGGTTGCTTTACCCAGATAAAGGCTCTATTTTTTTAAGTGACTGCGATGTAACCAGCCATCCAATGCATAAGCGAGCAAAGGTTGGGCTAAGCTACCTCCCTCAAGAAGCTTCAATTTTTCAAGAACTGACGGTCAAAGAGAATATTATGGGCATAGCAGAGCTGGTTATTGCAAATAACTCTAAACAGCGTGAATTTTTAGAGCAAATTACTGAAGAGTTTGAGCTAGGGAAGCTTCTTAATAAAAAGGGCCGAATGCTTTCAGGCGGTCAAAGACGAAAAGTAGAAATCGCTAGAACTCTTGCTTCCAATCCCTCTATACTGCTGTTAGATGAACCTTTTGCTGGCATTGATCCCATTGCAGTTGAGGAAATCAAGCATCTGCTTTCTAAAATTATAAAAAAAGATATCTCTGTATTGATTACTGATCACAACGTCCAAGAGACACTAAAATTATGTGATCGTTCAATTATTATGAATGAAGGAAAGATTATTGCTGAGGGAAAGCCATCAGAGCTCATCCAAAATGACTTAGTGAAAAAAATATACTTTGGGAATATGTATTCGTAAGTATGGCAATTAAGCTAGTTAGAGAGTTTCAGCAAAAACAAAACATAGCCTTTACACCTCAGCTTAAAAAATCTATTGATCTTCTTCAGCTCTCCCGAGTAGAAATGATCGGCAAAATTAATGCAGAGATGGAAGATAACCCATTCCTTGAAAGAGAATCATTGGAGTTAGATGCTCCTAATTCAGACTATGAAAGCCTCATATCAAATCTGGCCTCTGATCAATCCTTGATAGATTACCTTCAGGAGCAAATTAGAGATTTGAAGTTGACAAAAGTAGAGATAGAAATTGCAGTAATGATTATTGGCAGTTTAAATGAAACGGGGATGCTTGAAATTAGCGTTACAGAGCTAGAAGATTTATTAAGCTATAAATATTCTTTTGAGGTTATTAACAATGTCCTTAAAGAAATTATTCAAAGGCTTGAACCTGCTGGAGTGGGAGGGCAATCTTTCAAAGAAATTATTTTTCTGCAGCTACAAAGATCAAACTTGGATCAACAAGAGTTGAGCCTGGTGAGAGAGATATTATTTAACCCTGACTTAAATGATCTTGATCAAGTAAGGATCGCTCTGAGAGAAAAATACTCCCTAAGTATTATAAACACAGCAATTCATGCAATAAAAAACTGTGATCTATCACCTGGGCTCGACTTTTATAAAACAAAGTTTATTCAGCCTGATTTAAAGATGCAACTTGCCAGTAGCGGCCTGGAAGTTACCTTCATACAGGATAATTTTCCAAAAGTGTGTTTAGACCAAGACTTGATAATGCTCTCTAAAGATAATCAATCGGATCTCAGTAAAGGCATGAAAGAGAAGCTGGTAAATGCTAAGTGGTTAGTTAAAGCAGTTAGCACTAGAAATGAAACCGTGCATAAAGTTGGATTTTTGATGTGCCAAAAGCAAGCTAAGTTTCTTTGTGGTGATACAACAGAGCTCTTCCCCCTATCAAATATTGAGCTTGCCAAAGAATTAAAATTAAGTCCTTCAACTGTTTCAAGAATTCTAAGAGAGAAATTCATCCAAACTCCTAAGGGCGTGCTTCAGATGAGATCTCTGTTAGCTCATTCGGTATCTAAAACTCGAAGTGTTACACCTCAAAGATTGATGGATGAAATTCAACATATAATTTTAAATGAGCCAAAAAAGCTTAGTGACCAAGCTATTTCCAATTTACTGAATCTGCGAGGCTTTAATCTTGCAAGAAGAACAATTGGAAAATACAGAAAGATGGTAAATATACCGAACTCTAGAAATAGATAAATTTAATAAGCATGAGTTAGAATTCTTACTATGGATGAAAGAAGCTCACATCAATTTCCTTCAGAGGAATTGCTCCAAAGCATTCAAGATAAAAGTGTTGAGCCATCTATTAAGGATATTAAGATCATGCTTGCTGGCATGCATCCTTCAGAGATAGCTCATACGATTGAATCACTACCTCCTAAAGGGAGAAAATTTTTGTGGTCGTTGATTGAGACGCAGGATGAGGGAGAGATTATTGCGGATCTGAATGACGAGATTCAGCAAGAGCTTATTGCTGAAATATCTACTTCTGAACTGATTGAGATTATCGGCGAACTTGAGCTTGATGAGATTGTAGATATTCTTCAGTCTCTTCCAGACACAGCTATTGAGAACATATTAAAGGCCATGTCAGAGGCTGATCGGCTGAGAATCAAAGAAGCCTTGATCTACCCAGAGGATTCTGCCGGCGGACTCATGAATACTGACATTATAAGTGTCAGACCAGAGCATAAACTTGAAGTTGTGATGAGGTATCTAAGAGCACAAAAGGAGCTCCCTCATAATACAGATCAAATATTTGTCGTTTCAAGAGAAAATCAATACCTTGGCAGTCTGTCTGTATCTAAAATCTTAGTGTCAGAGCCTATTCTGAATGTCCGTGAATTGATGGATGCTGAAATTCGGCCATTAAATGCATTTATTGATGATAAAGATGTGGCCAGGCTCTTTGAACAAAATGATTGGGTATCTGCGCCAGTGGTAGATGAAAACTTTTATTTAATAGGGCGAATTACTATTGATGATGTAGTGGATGTTATCAGAGAAGATGCTGACCAAAATTTTTTAGGGATGGCTGGTGTTGCAGAAGATACATTTGCAGGACCTGGCAGAGCTGCAAGAAGCAGAGTGGTTTGGCTGTCAATAAATTTATTTACTGCATTTATTGCCTCAATGACCATTAGCCTTTTTCAAGTGACCATAGATCAGGTAGTGTATCTAGCTATTCTCATGCCAATAGTTGCAAGCATGGGAGGAGTTGCTGCGACACAAACTCTAACCATTGTCATCAGGGGTTTAACTCTGCAACAAATCAATAGATCAAATTTATTTTGGCTATTTAAGCGAGAGTTAGTGGTTGCTCTTGTAAATGGCCTAGTCTTATCTTTGCTAGTTGGGGGTGCCACATACCTGTGGTTTGGAGAGATCATCATTTCTATGCTTATAGGCATTGCAATGATTATTAATCTTGTGGTGTCTGCAGTTGCTGGAATTTATATTCCAATGATTTTAAGAAAGCTAAATCAAGATCCAGCAATTTCTGGAAGCGTTTTGGTGACAACTGTGACCGATGTTATTGGCTTCTTTTCTTTTCTAGGCTTAGCTACAGTTTTCCTAGCTAATTAATTCTACTGAATTCAGGCTGCTTAATAGTTCCTTTGACTTGAAACTGATAACTGGAAAGCGCATCAAGGTCCTCTTTAAAAATTTCCTGAATCACTGCTGAGCCAGCCACTGCTGGAAGACCCCCCAAAAGGACTGCATACAATGGGATATTTTCATTTAGCCTAATGCGAAGGTCTAAATTGAGATCAAGGTCCTCTAATTGACCAAATCTATTTTTATTAATTTGGCCTGCCCATTTCATTTTTGCGGCATTTGTTTCAACAAAAAGTGGCTCTAACAACCTCCCTCGGTCTTTTGTGAACAAAAGATTGCCCTCTACCCTGTCTAAATGAGTGGATGTGTATTCATCAAGGGATAATTCTAGGTTAGCAAGCTTTCCAATTATGTTCTTGAGATTAAGAACTCCTAGTAAGTTTAATACTGCTGAGCTGGGGCTTGATCCTTCAACAGTCAAATCCTTTATCAAAAATCTTGCCCCACCCTCAAGATTCTTGATGGTTTTGAGATTATTCCATTGGAGACTTAGATCACTATTAAAATATGAAAACTTTGCTATATCTCTGATCCATGGGATTTCAATGGAATCTTTAAAGGTAAATTTGCCATGTGCTTTATATAAGTCTTTCTTTAAATCAATTGCAAGATAAGCTTTGGAGGAGCTAGAAGGCGCCTGGATATTGATAAGGTTTGAATCAACCATTATATTATCAAGCCTTAGAGTATTTTTATTTTTTTGAATGTAGATATCTAGATCCTTAAATTTTAGATTATCTAAAGTAGAGTTCTTGAGAGTAAATCTTGCGTTGATTGGGGGTAATATTTTAATTCTAGCAAGCAATGGCTTGCTATCTTTATTAATTTTACTGCCTAAGCCAGCAGCTAGTTGAGAATTAATAACATCTATTCTTATAAATTTAGAAGCATCTTGTTGCAATCGGATGTCGAGCTGAGATGCTTTTAAAGTAGCAAGAATACCATTTTTGGGGAGCCAGGAGATCTGTGATTTAAATAATTCATTACTCATAAAGATATTTGGGTTATTGAAGTCAGATACGTATATTTTAGTAGGCAATGTTTCATGTTGTGATTTGTTGATGTTTTTAAGGGGAGACTGCCACCCAACTCCCAGCAAGTCTGAATCAATGGTTAAGCTAAGTTCAGAACCCTTGGATTTTATGAGAGTAAAATCAAAAGAGCCCTCTCCCTTAAAGGGTAAAAATTTTACTTGAGGCAAAACTTTACTTACCTGAAGGGCAATATTTGTTTTGAGAGAAAGCTTGAAGTCTGACTGAAGGTGATGTCCGTGAAGGAACAAATCAAAACTCTTATCAAGTGAATGAGCAGATGCCGTGCCAAATAAAGATTCAAAATTCATCACAAAGATCTGCCCATTCTCTACATCTATTTCTATGTCTATAGGTCCATCCAACTGATAGGCAAATGCTGGGGTCTTCACTCTAATTGTATTGAAGAAATTCTTAGTCTCTAGTTCAAATCTACCCTTACTTAAAATGGGTAGGTTTTTATCAGATAAATTTCTATAGATATCTCTTAGCTGAGGGGGTATATCTGCAGCAGCAGTTAGCTGCCTTGTAAGGTAGTCAATATGATTGTCAGCAAAATTAAAGTTTGCATATATATTTTTGATTGGCATATTATTGAATTTTGTTTTTTCTGCACTTATAAATAAATGATTGTTCTTAATTTCAAGAAGTCCCAAATCAAATGAATAGCTCAACTCTGGGCTGTAAGTTAGATGTGCATCCGTAACCGAAAATTTTAGCTCAAAGTGAGGGGAGTTTTTTTTCGCGTTATTTTGAAAATTTAAATAAATTGAATTTTTACCAATAGATTTGAGATTATCTTCCAGATAAAACTTAACCTCTGTAAAATTGCTGGGAATGGAGGAAGTAATAAGCTGCTTTGAAATATTAGTTCCATCAACTAAAAGCTTAAGGTTTTTGCTCTCAATAAACTCTTGCTCCAGCTGAAAATTGATTGCCCCATTCACATCAATCAGCCTAGAGTGAAGGGAGAATTTAGAACCATTTAAAAAGCCACTGCCAAAAATCTGCGCTTTATTAAGCCCATCCTCAATTCCACCAAATAACACCTCACCTGAAGATACATCAAAATTTAAATCTTGACCCCTCCCCTGAAAACCGCCACTGAGGTTGTGTATTTTTTCAAAATAAAGATTCTGTAAATCTAGGTTATAAAACATGCCTGAGTAATTGGCCTCTTTTTCATGCACGGACACCAATAAATTACTAATAGAGAGCCTTTCAATAATTTTATTTTTAAAAGAAATATAAGTATCGGTAATATTTAATAATGGAATGGTGAGATATTGTTTTTTAAAATCTATAACAATGAATGAATTTAAGTCAATAAAGGGATGTAAAAGTTTATGAAATCCTAGCGCTGCTGATGACCGATTAGATACTAGCGAAAATGATCCTTGGTTAGGCTGGATGCTTAGATTGCCATATATAAATTCAGAATGGCCTAATGAACCTGTGGCATTAATTCGGTGATCCTGAAGTGTACCCAGCACACTAATAAAAAGTTCGGTATTGTCAGTTAGGCCTGCAGGGAGATCCATGCCTGGAAAAAAAGCTAGCCAATTATGGGGTTGGATATTAAGCATAAAAGCTAAGCCCTGATCATCAGAAGATACCGCAACTGTGCTGACATTGTTTCCATGCAAGATACGCAAATGGGTATTTAAGCCATTAATATTTCCATTTAAAGTAATTTTTGAATTTTGTTGAAGGATTGAAAAATCATTAAATGCTAAAGACCCAGCAGGATTAAAGTAAATTTGTCTTAGTGGTTCTTCCGAGCTCACGAGACTGCCAAGACTGACAAAGCCTTCAGCAATACTCAATGATTCAATCTGTGTTCTGAAGAGAAAATCTGAATTAATCTTAAGTTCAATAATAAGCTCTGAAGAGCTAGCTATAGTTACTTCGTTCTTGATGAAGCTAAAGTCTTGAAAAACTAATTTAGGGCGATTAATAGTGCCAATATTTTTTAGAGAAGAGTATTTGATTTGGCTATCTGCATCCAGCATATCACTCACTGATTGTAGTGTTGCATCAGGGAAGAAGAAGAGCGATGCAAGCATGAAAAAAAATAGCCAACTTGCACAAGATATAGCGAAAAGGCTTCGCAGGAGTATTTTCTTCAATACGTGCACCTAATAAAATTTGCGCCTGAAAGCTCTCAGAGAAAAATAAACAAATAGCCATGCCCCCATGTTGGCTATAAAACTAATAAATAATAAGAAATAGGAATAATGATTGGGGGAAAAAACAAGATAATGAACTGCCATAACAAAGGTTGTGATGCCTGAGAAAAAAATAGATAACTGTATGTGAGAAAACAATCTAAAGGTAAAAACATAAATATGTATCAGGTATGTCAGCAGCACAAATGATAGTGCATAAAAACCAATAGCCTGTCCTAAAAACAGATCAATTAACAAGCCATAAATTAGAGCTATAAAAGCGTGAATGCTCTCAGGAATTGCATATACCCAGTAAGAAAAGACGAGAGTACCAATCCCTAAATACACCTTAAAAGGTAAGGTAAATTGGAGTAAAAAATTTTCTAACAAGAATCCAAGAAAAATTGTTGCGAATACTAAAATTGATCTTAGGGAAATCATTTACTCGATAACTCCAAAATAATTATAATCAATAGGATCTACGATGAGCTCAATCATAATCTTAAACATTCTTTCGTCCTGTAGCTCTATTAA
>ENA-ORXF01001688-ORXF01001688.1-marine-metagenome-genome-assembly--contig:-NODE-1688-length-13924-cov-11.092150_pt1 | contig 13924 bp, 16 predicted proteins | sample MGYA00237864_ERZ511476 | MGnify/ENA primary metagenome ERZ511476 (study PRJEB26306, sample SAMN06343908) | marine metagenome | isolation source: coastal waters | place: Atlantic Ocean: West Antarctic... | reverse complement strand
CCGCCTTTACCTACGATAAAGTCTGCGGGTCCATAACCTGTTGCTGCAACATATTGCGTATGCCCACCAGCATCGGTAAAAATATTACCGTCTGAATTAATCACTAGGCCATCAGTAACAGCGCCAGTTTTGGCGGTCACATCAATAGTTTTGAAACCGTTTTCGGACCGGACTGGCCCATTAAAAGTTGAATTAGCCATAATTTCCTCCTCGGAAACTCATCTATCGTCTTGGCGAATGTCCGCTAGGTCGGTCGATAGAATCAAAAATTATCCTAGACCGGCCGAGTATAGCACCGTTTTGGAAAGTGTCAGCCATAAAAAAGGGGCCTTTCGGCCCCAAGCATAAGCTAAGTGTCAGTTTTAGGGGTTCCTGACCGGAGGATAAACGGAGCACCCAGCTAAATTAAATATAGTTTTGCATTCTACCGATAATTAGCTTTGATGCCAAGCGCCAGATCGTTGATAGAAATAGCGGGCAGAACCTGAACGTCATCAAGCGCTCGATCCAGAATTTTCTGTTTCTTCACCAAGACCTCAGCCATTCGGGCATCCAGAGATCCATCGACAACCAGATGCTGCACTAGGACCGAATCCTGCTGCCCAATCCTGTGGCAACGATCTTCAGCCTGTGAAACGTCACCAGGAACCCACGAAAGCTCTGCAAAAACCACATGGCTTGCCGCTGTCAGCGTTATTCCAACCCCAGCTGCACCGATCGTGCCGATAAAGACATCTGCTTTGGAAGCCTGAAATGTATCTACAGCATTCTGTCTGTGCGCTTGATTGCAGTCGCCGGTCAGCGTAACCACGGTTTTGCCAACCGCTTCCAAACCAAGCTTGATACCCTCAACGACATCTTTATGGTGGGCCATCACAACAACCTGATGGTCAATTTCTTTCAGGTGCTCAACCACGTCGTCAACCTTCGCCAACGCCATTTCGTGGCGAACACCAGACATTTGCTCAAAGGAAACGTCGTCGTAGGTAGTGTCTGATACCGCGTCAGCCAAAGCATCAAACTCTTTGGTAAGCTCCCCGCTGTATGCCTTGCTGGGCAAAACTATTACCTGACGCACTTTTGATGGCAGCTCTTTAAGCACTTCGTCTTTTTTTCTTCTAATCATAAAAGACTGGCGCAACCTTCTTTGCAGCTCGTCTAGGTTTGAAGAGCCACTAAAATCCCAGCCGAATCGGCTTTTATAGGCGCCAGCATACTTTCTTGCAAAATTAAAGAAATTGCCGAAAGAATCATGGTCCAAGTAACCCGCTATCGGCTGTAACTCAATTGGCCTATTGGTTATCGGGGTGCCTGTAAGCGCTAATTTGCGCTTGGCCTTGATGCTGACAGCCACAACCGTTCGCTTGGCTTTAGGATTTTTAATCTTATGCACTTCGTCCATGATTACCATGCCCCACGTCCTAGACTGAAGCGCTTTGGCGTGTTTTGTGAGGACATCATAATTAATAATAACCACGTCAGGATCATTCGGTATGTGCTCGCCACCACCGTTAACTACATTGATCGTTCGCTCAGATACAAGCCATTTGACCATTTCGTTCTTCCAGTTGAGCTTTAAAGACGCTGGGCAAACCACTAAGACCGTATTTGGATTTGTGGCGTTTATTGTGCCAATTGCCTGAATTGTTTTACCCAAACCCATCTCATCCGCAATCAAGCAGCTTTTTCTCTTCAAAGCATAAGCAATGCCAGCCTTTTGAAACGGTAGGTAAGCTAAGCCGTCTGGCACAGGTATTTCCATGTCTGAGCTAGTGGCCGCTGACTGCTCAATCGCCGCGTTGTCGTCCACAAACTGGGCGACCAGCCAAGCGTCATTAATCTTAATGACTGTGTAACCAGCTTTTCTAATGGACACTTTCTTGACCTTCCAGAGCGCCCAAAACTCAGGCGTAGGCTTGGCGGTTTTAAGCAACCGGCCGTCCGACTGCTTTTCACCTTTTGACCAATTTAGACTCAAGTCCATTTTACTGACCCGTTTAATTGAGTGAGAGCTTGATTATATAGATCGTGTCGTTATGTGCAAGTTTTTATACAAAGAGAATTTACGCATAAAAAAAGGGACCCGAAGGTCCCTTTTAGTTAGCGCTTAATGGTAATTACGCACCTTGTGAACCGTAGATTCCTCTCCAGTCACTAAAGCCGAAGCTGTAGCGCTCACGAGCTTTGTAACGAATGTTACCAGTCGTGAAGTCAGGTTCCATTGACGTTTCCATCGCGCTGCGCTGGAACATCTTGAGGCCTTCGCCAGCAGATGTCACAGACGTCAACAAGAAGAAAGCGTCTGGGTCCGTTAGATAATGATTAACTGTGTATCCGCCAGAAAGAACACCAGTGCTCTTAATTGCGTTCAAATCATTATCAGCAGTACCCGGACGTCCTTGCGAGTTTAGAATCCTGTCAGCCACAAAAACCAGTTCGCTTGGAACTACAAGTTTTTCTGCCTGAACTGAGATTGTTAACCCTCGATCGTCCTGGAAGGAACTGATGTCAATTAAGGCACTTTCAAGACTAGTCTCGTTCAAATCTGCCATTGATGTAGCTCTGTTCGCCGCTGTGCCACCGCCCGCAAGGACATGCGCAGTATTGATCAGAGAAACGCCGTCGCCGCCTGTGTGAGACGAAGAAAATGCATTGTTGAGAACATCGGCACCTTTGACTTCTTTGGTGTTAGCCATTGATTTTGCAAGGGCTTTACTGTAGCGCTTGCCCAAGGAGTCATAAAGGTTATCTTCTACTGCTTCTGCTGTCAAAGCGAATGCCAGTGCGATTGTTTCATGTGTGTAGCGTGCGGTATAGCTTTCAGTGGCTTGGTCAAAATCAACCGATCCACCTTCAGTTTTTACCGGAGCTCCACCGAAACCAGTGATCAACACCTCTTCTTCAAAGGCCCGTTGAGAGTCCTCTGTAGCAAAGATCTCAGCATACTCTTGAGTGTACTCATCATAAGAAAGGCCGAACAAGCTGTTCAGGCCAGGCTCTAGCTCTTTAGCTAATTGTGCTCTGGAAATAGCCATTACTTATTCTCCTTATGCCAGACCGGCAGACTTAACACCGAATATTGAGTTTTGAATCACGCAATATACGTTGGTGTTAGATGAGCCGACATCTTGGTTACTAGGGTCCTGAGAAATGTCAATCACTTTCAGGGGTAAAGTGGCAGTTGTTGCACCGCTGCTCACGTCAACTTCATCACCAGAAATACCAGTTTTGGTAGAGCCGGCGTTGGTCTTTATGACATCGAAATTCCCGAGCAAATCTGCTACTGGAAAGGCTTCATCAGCCTGGATCTCATACACAACGTCAGGGCTATCAATAATGAGAGCTATGATGTCTGAAGCAGCCGTACTGGCCGGGTAAAAGTTACTGAATACCTGTTCGCCCGTGGTTGGGTCCGTGTAGCTACAGCCGTTAAAAACTCCAACCAATGGTACGGTTCCGGAAACAGCATGAATCTCAATGCCGCCACCGGTTACCTGCATAACCAAGTCGCCTTGGAAAATACTCGTGCCATAAGAAGAAGCAATACGATAACGTGACTGTCCGCCATTATACGGAGCCCCACCAATCATTCTTACAGGTTTCAAACCAAAGCTAGCGTCTTTATTCGCCATTTTGTTTTCTCCTAAATAGATTATTGGTTAAGTGCAAAATGCACATTAGTTATTTCTTGCCGAAGGTCACGCTTGAATTCCGCTGGGGATCATACTTCACATAAGAGCTATCTTTCCGGCTTTGGTTGAAAACACTGTTGTCCAAAGCGGATACTGCGTCGTGAGACTTACCTTGATAATATTCACGTCGCTCTTCGACAGTTTCGTTCGGTATTTTTGCAAGCAGCAATCCTTCATTATAAACGATGCCAGCATGGCGGCTATGATCATCCGCTGTTGGAAGTTGCCATTCGCTCGGAAGATCAGTCCCTCTAACGAGTTCCCAACCTTCTCGTAAACGTCTGCTGACGTTCGCGCGATCTTCTTGTCCCAACATCGACTCCCTTATCCAGCGATATGTAAATCCTGGTGGAGCCGGCGGAGTTTCTAGCTTCCTTACTGGTCGCCATGGTTTCCTACGAGTAGTTTTATCGTGCGTCTCGGAATCACGAGAGTTTCTGCTTGGCGCTTTAATTTCCTGAGTCATTACATTGCCTCCCTAGAAGCTATTCTTTGTTTTTCAACTGCAACCCGCTTCAACCAAGCATCTTCGCTCATGTTGTGCGGCTTCAAGCCTCTAAGGCGCTCTACTTCTGACCTCGAAAATGTAACGCCATTCTTCTTGCCTTGTGTTTTTTGACGGCTACTACCAACAGTAGCTGAAGCAACTCTTTGCACAGAGGGTTTGGCTTCGGCTTGCGCGTCCTTACTTACACTTGCATTCTGCAGGTGCGGGTACACTTTGTAAACACGAGAGTTTAATTCGTCATAATATTCGTCAGAATCGGGCTCGTGCCCTTCATTTATAAGATTGTAGTGCTGGAAGTATGCAAACTGGGTAGCCTCGAGGTTACCTTTGTCGTCCGCATCTCCGTACCACTTGTTTTGCTCATACCAACCCAGAGCTTCAGTCGTCGGCTCTACAGCAGGTTGTTGTTGTTGCTGCTGTTGCGGTTGGGCAACCTGTTGCTGAACTGCCTGATTGTATTGAGCTTGTTCGGTATCCTGCCTGTTTTTTGCTAGGCGAATCTTTTCCTTCTGAATGCTCAGATCACTTTTTAAAGTGTCTGCCTTGCTCATTAAATCCGCATCGCCAGATTCGATCGCTTTCTTATAGAGATCGTCAGCTTGCGCTTCTTTGGCAACCATCGCCTCCTCTTCTTTCAAAAGGACAGTTCCTGCTTGCGCTTGAGAATGACTGCGCAAAGCCTGTATTTCGGCCTCTCGTTGGTGCGCAATCTGCTCAGCCATTTGCGCTCGCTCTTCAGCTGCTCGCGTTTTAGCGTTTAGCTTATTGATTCGCTTGGAAACCGACTTGGTGTACGTCTCCAGCTCATCGTCTTGGCTAGGCTTAGCCTCTACAACAGCATCGTCTTCGACGCTAATCTCAATTTCTTGCTCTTCAGCTTGATTGGCATTTTCTATCATAGTCACACGCTCAATATATCGTCAGGGGAAAGAATGGTAGCAATCACTTCATCGTCGTTAATTATTCGGCATTCAGCGCCATCTTCAAGCTTGAACCTAGCGCCCGAGTAACGGCCTATCAAAACCCATTGCTTTTCTTCACACCACTTCTTCTCACCATACTTGGCTTTGTCACCATAGCAAAGTGGGCCTTGTTTGACGACAAAAGCAACGACCGAGGCCAACGCTTCCTTGTCTATGGTTTCTTTTGTAAAGGCTATGCCGCCCTTTGACTCAAGTTTTCCGGCGTAAGGCAACACCAGCATTCGCCAACCTGTAGGTTGCGGCATTCGGTTTAAAACGCTTTCGTCGAGGATCGTGGGATCTAGCACGCGATCATCCGCCTCAACATACGCACTGGTTACATTCTCAAGTTTTGCCATCATCAATTACTTTTATTGCGCTCTCTGAGCTCGGTATCGATGTAGTATAGCGCAGAAAGCTCGCCATGCAAAAATTTGTAATGTTCCATATCTTTTAGTGCGCCGGACATAAGTGTTTGCGAAATCTGATTTTCGCGATCTTTGATGAGTTTCTTCACCACGTCGTAATAAGTCAGGTCGTCTTCCATATTAATTCCTGACTTTGAACTTGAGTCCCTTGGTCGCTGCTCCCTTGCCCTTCATATCCACAATGGAGGTAACACCATTATTCTTGCCGATGGCATTTGGGTTTGGCTTTTCAAACGACTTATTGCTAGGCACTTTTTTGATGGCCATAACTGTTTACTCCTATTTTTTACGTTTGATGGCCTTTGATCGGCCACTCGTACTTGGTTTCATTGCTACCACTTTCTTAGCCACTTTCTTAGCCGCTTTCTTGGCTACTGGCTTGGACTTAACCGGAGGCAGCTCTTGAGCTGGTGGCGGAGCGGGCTCTTCTGCAATCGTGATTGCTCCAACTTCTCCAGCAAAACTCGCCATTTTTTTGGCAATTCTTGCCATGTTCGCCTCGTGAGCTTTCGTTTCAGCTTCAGCTGTGGCGAGGGCTGCGTCCTCTTCGGCCTTACGATCTAATTTTTTTTGCGCTCGCAACGCCGCAACTTCTTCTACTCGGGTACTGTTCATGTTGTTAGCTCCTGGAACCTAAGCTCTCATTTTTTGCTCTAATTCAAGCAATTTTAAATCAGCTTGTTGCTTCAACCGTTGAATCGACAAATCCAGCTTATCATCCGCAACATCTTTTTGTACATTAATGCGCTGACGCTGAATTTCGCTTTCTAACAATTTCTCTTGCCCACGCTGACCTGCTTTCATCTCAAACTGGGTCTGCTCTTGATCGATTTGCTTATCTTTCAGCGACAATTCTTGCTGCCTGATTGCAACCAAAGGATCGGTTTCATCGCCCTGGCCGATTGATTGCAAAAATTCTTGTGTCAATTGCGCCAAGATAGGTGCTGAAAACTGATCCAGTAACATCTGAATTTCAATACTGGCCGCTTGAGCTTCCTCTGGCGGCATCTGCTGCATCTGTTGCTGCACGCCTTGGATGCGCTGTTGCACCTCTGGCGGTATTTGTTGCTGTGCAATCTGCGCAGACATGAACTGAAGGTGCTGCATGCAGTGACTAATAATTATTGACTGCATTTGCGGATTTTCTTTGACGACTTGTGTCAAAAACAAACTTCTGTGCGCCTCAACGTGCGATTGATGATTTTGCCCCTCAAACGCTTGTTGTGGCTGACCCATCATAAAACCACTGTTTTCCAGTCCTGAATCGATCGGTTTTGGGGTAGTGTCTGGCGGTGCTTGCAACAAGGCTTCAACATTATCAATGCCTAAAGCAGCATACATTCGTTTGTAGGCCTCGTGCATCCCCAAAGGCCCGTGAATCTCTGGATTGCTCTGAACCATTTGCAATAGCTCTTGCGCAAGCGTAATTCTCTGGCTCTGACTGAAGATATTGGGATCTGAAACCGGCACTACGTCTATGCGGTCATCAAAATCAGTTTGTTTGATGGCACTAGGACCAGTGCCTGTGTCGTACCCATAATCTGGGGGCAGATATTCGGCAAATACTTTAGCGAGCAGTTGGAACTCAAGTCGTTGCGCATAATGCAATCTTTTGTGGATAGCGCTCATCACCTTGGTGCCGCGCTCTAACAGCGCTACAGTGGTGCCAACCGGCATATTACCGCTGGCGTCACCTATGTTGGTGTCTGCTATGGCTGCAAAGCGTTTTCCAGAATCTACTAGAATGCCCAACAACTGCATCAATACATTGCTGGGCTCCTTGATGGGCAGCGGGATCAGATTATCTCTTAAAGACCCGCCACTTGTGTCAATGTCGCGGAATTCACCCGGCTGCAGCGGTTCATCCTCATCCCTGATCCGCATACCTCTAGCCTTGAAGCCAGCCGGTAGATTGGCCAATGTTCCGGCGTCAATCAGTTGTCGCAAGATCGAAGTGCTGGCCTTGGAGATGCCGCCAATCATGTGAGATAAGCCCAGACCGTAAAATCCGAGTCCTGGCAGGAACTTGTATTGAACAAAAAAGTTGATTTTATTGGCGTATAGGTCGCCTTCGTTATAATTTCTGCGGATCGATAAAACTTGCTCGGACGACTCATCGATCGTAACGATATAAGGCAGCTTCAATCCTGTAGGCTCGCCATCTTCACCAGCATCTTCAAACCCTTGCAGATCTAGAATAGTGTGAACTTCAAAGATCGTATGATCACGATCTTCAGCGTAACCCGCCTTAATCCCTTGCAATTTGTCAATTTCAGCTTCTACATCAGATTCGGTTGAATCGTAGCCGTGCTTACTGACGTCTACATCTCTATAAAAACCAGAAAGCTGCTGCTTCTTGATTTCGTTGTGCGACATATTGATAGCGTGCGTCACGCGTTCAGCACTTGATAAATCGGACGCTTCGTAGGGCACGATCAAGTCTTCTGGTGCAATAAACTTAGAAACCGCCCTATTGAGCACGTTATCGAAATAAACTTTTTTGAAGGCGCTGCCGGCCAGAGGCAGATAAAACAACAACATATCCATCTCTGGGTCGTAGTCTTTCATCACGTTCATGATGTAGAAGTTCATAAACTCCTGAACGCGATCGGCCTGTGTTTCTGTTGCTACCGTTCTGGCGCCGATTATTTGTGTTTTGACAGGACCCTTTGCCGGTAGCATTTCTTTGTATGCTTGCGCTTGAAACTGCGTAACGGCTTCGGCAAGGATTGGGTGGATGACCCCAGAACTGCCTTCAAATGGCTGACTTCTGCCTTCGTCAAACTTCATGCCCAAATATTTAAGGCCGTCCGTATAGGTTTTTTCCCAGTCTGACCGCGATTCTTTATCTTGGTTTATCGACTGAATTATGTCTCCAGCTAATGTATTTAAAACGCTGTCTTCTACCACCTCAGCTAAATTAGCCGAGAATTCCATTTCTGGCGGCTGATCTTCAAACTGCTCATCACCCAGCAAAATACTTTCTTCCGAAACGAGTATTTCTGCCGCATTTCTTATCTCATCGGAACGCGAGGGTTCTGGGAAAACCTCTACAGCAGAACCCATAACCATAATATCGGGGTCGTTTTCAGTGCCTAGTCGTCTTTCAATTGCCATTATATTTCCATTTTAACATTATATTAATAGTACACGACACGCTTTCGATTTAAAAAACTAGCTTCTTCTGGGTAATCCTCATTTAAGGATAAGAACCCGCCCTGACGAAATCGCATTAAAGCCATAGTTGCCGAGTCGCAGTAGTCGTCGTGGTCGCCGTAAGGAAAGCTGGCCATCTCTTCGATAACTTCATCGCTAAATGTCTCATCAGGCGCCCATACCATACCGCTTTCAAAGATCGGGGCAACAGAGTTCATTCGGGCCACCTTATCCTGCCCACGGCTCGGCGTATAGGCGGTAACCGGAATTCCCATTCTGCGAAGCTCTTGAGTCAATGGCGTGCCGGTAGCCTTGGCCTCAATCAGAACACAGTCGGGCTCCCAATACTTGTACTCCTCCCACGCCAGCTTTTTGAGCTCTGGGAAATCAACCCGCACGCGCTTGGCGTCTAGCAGCATTATCTGGTCAGCATCTTCATCGCCCGCAATACCTGGCTTAAAAATAGCCCATGTAGTAATTGCAGAGTAATCAGCCGTCTCTTTCTTGGAGAATGCGGTGTCATAGCTTTGAATAACGTATGAATACGGTGGCACGCCCTCTTTTTCCCAGCGATTCCACCACTCTCTCTTGACGATCGAGCCGGACTCAGCCGTCGGGTTTTGGAGCCACTGGCTGTTCCATTTTGCGATTGGTAGAGACGCTTTAACCGAAAGCAATTCCTCCTTTTTCCAAAACTCTGGCCAAAGAGGCTCTTCGGAGTCGGGCATGATGGCTGGGAACTCGACGACCTCCCATTGGTCAGCATGCTCTGCGCTTTGATTTTTCAGCACCTTACCAACCAAGTCTTTGGTGCTCCAGCGCGTCATAACTATTATTATGATTCCGCCAGGCTGTAAACGCTGTCTAGGCCCAGAGGTATACCATTCGTAGGCGGATTCCATTGCTGTCGGTGATAAGGCGTCTTGCTCGGAATGAGGGTCATCAATAATAAGCAGGTCCGCGCCACGGCCTGTTATCGCGCCACCCACGCCCGCGTAGAATGATTCACCTTCTTGGTTGGTAGTCCAGCGCCCGGCGCTTTTATTGTCCGCTTGCAGTTTTAATTCTGGAAAGATGTTTTGGTACTCAGCGCTATCAATCATGTTTCTGACTTTGCGACCAAAGCGTACAGCGAGCTCTGCCGTATGAGTCGTTTGTATTATTTTCAAATCACCGCGCAACCCCATCATCCAGCTGGGAAAATAGGTACTGGCAAACTCTGACTTAGAGTGCCTTGGGGGCAGACATACTATCAGCCGTTTCAGCTTGCCTTGCGCAATCTTGTTGAACTTTTCGCCAATGATCTTGTGATGCCGGCCCTCAATAAACTCTGGCCACAAGTGCTTCACATAGCTGATAAAGTCGCCTTGGCACTTTTCTTGTAATTCTATCTGGTCATACCGGTTTAAAAGCGCAACGGCCTCTGTCTTGTCCTGCTGAGACAGAATGTCAAAGTCTTTTAATGAGAGCTCCTGCATAGCCAAAGACTAAACTTGACCCCATTCTTTGCCTTCCCAAAGCAAAGATTCCGCTTCTCGGCGGCGAATAAGTCCCTTCAATACGTTGCCACCCGCTTTATTCCAACGCTTTATCTGCGCTGGTACTTCTGACTTTTTGCCTTCATTTAGGGCGGCCAGAAGTGAGCTTGATCTCAAATTGGTTGGGCCAAGATTAAATGTCCAAGCAACCAGAGCGTCAAATTCATTTTGCTCCAGATCCACAGTAACCAGCTTGTCCACATAGCCTTCAAATTCTTCTAGGTCATCAGTCAGCATCTGGTCTGCTTCATCTTGCGTACAACTGTCGCCATCGCTCACACCTTTGGTATGGCCATAACCGATTGTTAAGACATTAGCGCTGCAGCGATAACTCTCTAGTTCACAACCCTCAAATTTCTTAATCAGTGCTTTACCTTCCTCGGAAATTCTCATCTTAGACGTCTCCTGCCCAAACCTTAACTTTCTTGCCTCCGTGATACTCCACGGCGTGACCCTCATCAATAAGCATTTGGCAAATGTCCTGCCCATCTTCCGCATAAGGGATACCCAAAATCCTGCCGTATTTACCTTTTCCAAGTGATTTCACTTTAAAGTTGCCAACACAAAGCTCTTTCAGCCGTTCTTTTGCGGCTAGGCCAAGCTTTTTTTCAGCTAAATTTCTAGTCCTAGATTCAGGGGTGTCAATTCCGTGCAGTCTGACCCGCTGTTTGTGCAGCTTGACATCAAAGCCAAGATCAAGTACGCAATCGAACGTATCGCCATCAATTATACGGTCTAAGGTGGCGTTATAGACAAATGCATCGGGTGAACTCTTTTTCTTTGCCATAGCTACTCTTCCTTTTGAGTCGGGTCATTGTCCCGATAGTATTCAATAATATTTAGGTTCTGACGTATATACCGGCGAACATCCGCCAAGTTATTCGATAAGTTCTCATACGCCTGAGCAGTCAATCCGTAATACGCCACTGCTGGGGCATTTCCTGCATCATAATTTTCAATGTACTCACGCATGATACTGGGATTTAAAATAATCCATTCAATCTCGGCGGGTGTCAGACCCTCTGGAAGCGGCGGGTGATACATGGGCGCAGGCTCAGTAACTGTAATGATTTCAACCGGGGCCACTACGGGCACGGCTGGAGATCCACCAAACAAGCCGCCCAACGTAGAGCAGCCGCTCAACAACAAAACACTACTCAGGACTAGGAGTTTCATCAAACTGCCTTGGGTTAGTTAAGTCAATAAACTGCTGGTGAACCTTTGCGGTTCCTCGATTAACAATTTTCTCAATCAGTCCTGGCTTTGCGATAGCCAGATTGTTCAGGTCGTGCCGCGCAAAAGTATTCCTAAGCTGGTTGACTTCTTGGCGCGCCTCATCATTAGCCTCTGAAAGCTCTGATATGAGAGCCTGATTCTGACGCTGAGACTCAAGCTGCTCCTGCATTTGAGTATTCTGCTGGGCAATCGCGCCTTCCAAGACAGCTTGGTTGTTAACTGCTGTTTGAAGCTCTACTTCGAGCTGAGCTATTTGCGCTTTTTGTGTGCTGATATAGAAATAACTGCCTCCAGCAGTAGCAATCAACAAGAAACCAAGAACAAGACTAATCTGCATATGTGTACACCTTCAAAGGCTCGCTTTTGCCCTTCACTCTTATGGGTTTCAATGATTTTAGCAAAAATTTGCAATTTAGTGCAGTTTCTTCTCCAATTAGCGTCCCAACCCCGACTTCTTTGGTCGCTGATTCCAATCGGGCGGCGATATTGCACGGGTCGCCGATCAAACTGAACGCAAATCTATCTGTTGCACCAAAGTTACCCGCAATACAAACACCGCTATTGACACCCACGCCGATCGCTATTTCTGGGATGCCTTCTTCAGTAAAGCGCACATTAAGATCAGCAATGTTGCTTTCTATTTCCTTCGCTGCGGCTAATGCAAGGTCGTGATGGTCGGGCTGTGGGATTATAGTGTTGAAGTGGAACATTCCTGCGTCGCCAATAAACTTATCCGTCACGCCGCCGAACTTATTAACAGCTTTTACCTGCACATCCAACACGTTGTTCATTATGTAGGTCACCATTTCAGGCTCTACCGATTCGGACAGGCTCGTGAACCCTCTTAAATCTGTGAATATGATGCTGCAATCTACTCTCGCGCCGTTAACTTGGCACAATTCAGGGTTGTCTTGCAGCTTTTTGACCATTCGCGGGTCAAGGTATTTCCCAAATTGCTGCTTAATAAGCTGCCTGAGCCGGTATTGGGTTCGGAAATTAAGGTAAAACGCCCCAGAAGCGCTTACAAACTGGGAAATCAGAGCCCAAGTAACGTCTAAAAGCACCCCTTGTTGTATGGAATAAGCCCCATACGCGCCCGTAGAGACAAAAATAGCGAAAAACGACACTACCCCAAGGGTAACGCCTAATTTTGTCACCAAGACCCAAACAAGCGCTACTGTGAGCACCAAAATGGCTAATTCTGCCGCCAACGACCAATCAGGGATTCTTGGACTATCGGTGATGAGTATTGATTCAGCCAAGGCAGCTTGGATTTTGTGTGGCTCGAGCAATCCAACAGGCGTAGCCAGTTGCGGCATAATCCCCATAGCGTCAGTGCCGATAAAAACGAAACGGTCTTTTACATCCATCTCAGCAAGCGTCGCCTGGTGTGTGTTCACCCAGCTAATCCACTTGCGGCCCAACGAATCAGTCGCTACTGGCGGCAATCCTTGCACAATGATCTCTTCAATGCCGTTTGGGTTTGTCCTGATGAGGTAGGTATTTGCGTTAGCCAGAACCTTTAAAACCTGTGTGCCAAACGCCGGAACCCAACCGTCGGGTGTTTTCATCAACAAGGGCATACGACGCACTAACTGGTCTACTTCTACTGGCGCTGAAGCGATTCCTTGTGATGCTGCATTACGCAACACCTCGATATTTTGCACAACCCCTAAAGCAGAGTAGCCTCCGACCGGATTCCCGATAATGACCGTACCAACGGTTTCTGGAAAGCCAGAGCCTTCATTTTCGTACATTGCAAGGACGCTGTTACTGCCCTGCAACGAGCGGGCAAACTCTTCATCGCCACCGAGTCTGTCGGGCTGCGGGAAAGCCACTGACCAGCCCACTCCCAGAGCGCCTTTTTGCATTAAATCATCTTGTATCTCTGCTAAACGAGCTCTGGGCAACGGCCAGCCGCCTTCGCGCTCAATATCTTCTTCTGTAATATTCAGCACAGCAAAATAATTGCTTTGCTCGTACTCGGCCACAAAATAATCAAACGTCCTGAGCTTTAGAATCTCGGTGAGCGTTGATTGGAAGAGTAACGGCAGTGAAAGGACCGCAACAAGCGCTACCGTTTTAAGCGCAAACTTCATTAGTCGAACTGATTCACTGTAACAGTTTTGTTACAATTTGCGGTGCAGTCCAAAATTACCGTGTACGCCTTGGCGCTAACACCCGTTTGGGTAGCGTTTACCGTGTAATCTCCTTGCTCAACTCTGATATTTCCAACGTGAGCGCCATCCCCACTCTGCGTCAGGTTCACCGTTGAGTTATCGGCAGGATTGTTTCTGAACTCTATATCACCGTCTTTAGCGCCACTGCCTGACTGCGTAATGGTGGCATCGTTGTTGTTACAGTTACCACAGGACTTGATGTAAGCATTGTGGTTGCCCGATCC
>ENA-ORXF01001687-ORXF01001687.1-marine-metagenome-genome-assembly--contig:-NODE-1687-length-13937-cov-18.560390_pt1 | contig 13937 bp, 8 predicted proteins | sample MGYA00237864_ERZ511476 | MGnify/ENA primary metagenome ERZ511476 (study PRJEB26306, sample SAMN06343908) | marine metagenome | isolation source: coastal waters | place: Atlantic Ocean: West Antarctic... | reverse complement strand
CTGGATAGCGCATCTGACTACGAATCAGAAGGTTACAGGTTCGAATCTTGTCAGGGTCACAATTATAAAACGCAACTACCTACTAAATAAGGAGTTGCGTTTTTTTTATATGGCTACTTTCCCACTATGTTCCCCCAAAACAACAAAAAACATATTTTCTTACACCAACTTATGATGATTAAAGCATCTGTTTTATTGCCTTTATGCGCTTCATTGCGTTAACCATTTTCAAAAAGTAGATTTCTTTTAATACTTTTTCAGGAATCAATAATCACTTTCTAAAGCATCAATGATCCGAGAATAGGCTATAACATCAGTTAAAAATTAAGATATATCGAGGTCTCACTAACAATAAGTTGGAATGTAGTCTAAGAAAAGTCAAAAAATCCAGCTAAAAGTCTTTTATCACTACCCCCCCATTCTTAATTATAACCGTTTTCTTTTGAGGGGTAGTCTTCCCGTAATGATATATTACCCCCTAGCTCTAGATGTGTGAATCTTTTAAAAAAAAGCTCAGCTACCATTACACACCTATAAAATCATGTAAACTACCGAAAACAAAAGAATAAGTAATTTATCTTGTATATGTTTTGTTTAGAGTCACAAACCACCATAGAAAGGTTGCCCTTTGTCTCTTGGTGAAAGCTGCTTTATTGTCTTATGAGAAACTCCTTAAAAAAGTTAGAAACCCTTGAACCACCTTTTTAGTTTTGTTATAATTACTAGATTTATTATTAATGTCACCTTCTAGGTAAAGTTCTCTGTTTACCTCAAGCATAATTGACTTCACCCGTTTTTCCTTCTGGTAATATTCCATAGGTACAATAGAACCACTATAAGGCCAATCAATACCGACAGTATATCCAAGTGCTGTAAAGTAATCTTCAGATTTTTTTACTAAATCTAAAGGAGTATGAAACTTATCAATTCCAATATTAAAATCAGGTCTATTTCCTCGCTGATCTAAACCTTTAAATATTGGTGTTTTAGGGAACGAATGGCAGTCAATAATAAAACAATTTTCTTGCTCTTTTAATTGCTTTAAAACAGCCTTACTGAAGCCTTGATGATGTGGCCAGTAGTAGTTGTCTAAAATTTCTTTCCTTAAATCTGAAGTTACGATCCTGGATAAAGTATTGTCATCACATCTTGTGTATAAAGCCCCCATGCCAAGTTTAAACATTTCTTCTTGACTATCGTCTGAGAAACGCTCTACATCGCAAAATACTCTAGAAAAGGGGGCAATGATTTGCGTGTCTACTTCAGAATAAAATAGATCATCGGTGAACCAATCAGTGAGTTTTATAATTTCTTCTTTAATTTTTGTGTCATCTATTACAAAGCCTTTCTTGAAAGGAATGTTTTCAGAAGCGTGTGGAATGTGTAAAATTAAGTGCTGCATACAAATAGTTTTTATTTGTATTTCGATATTAGTTTATTTTTGACCTTACGTCCGCATTGTTTTACCACCGTGGTGTCTTCACTCGGTTGGTATTCATATTGAATTCGAAATACGTGGTAAAAGTAATACTTATTTAAGTCTTTAAGGATGATTTACTCTTGTATAGGAAAACCGCATTTTTAATTGCGGTTTTTCACTTTTTTTATTAAAAAAAAAAGGTATTTTTAAGGAAAATTAATATTATTACTTTGCATGTAATAAATAGTAAATACGATATTTTATGCCTTTAGAAACTTCTATGGAATATGAGGAAGCAATGCCTAACCCTGAACATTTAATAAAATCTATAGCAGAGCAAGGATATACGCTTGAAACAGCTCTTGCAGATTTGTTAGATAATTCTATATCTGCCAATGCTCAGAATATTGAGATAATGTCTACTAATTTAGAAAATAAGTTAAAGGTTTTTATTACTGATAATGGAGAAGGAATGAGCGAGTTTGATCTTTCTTCAAATATGATGTTCCCAAGTAAAAGTGTTGATAGTAGTCGCTCTGTAACTGATCTTGGTCGTTTTGGGTTAGGAATGAAAACAGCATCTTTTTCACAAACTAGAAAATTCACAGTGCTTTCTAGAAAAAAAGGAACAGTAAGTTTTTCTGGAAGAACTTGGGATGTTAGTTATTTGAAACAATGTGGAAAATGGCGAATTTTAGTAAATAGTGAATCTGAAATATTAGAATTATTAAAAGCATATGAAAATGTTTCTGCAAATCATTTAAAATCTTTTGAAAACTATATACCTAACACAATAATCATTTGGGATGGTCTTTATAAGTTTGAAAACTATATAGATCCAAAAAATCAATATAAACATTTCAAAGAACAAATTAACACAGAAACTAGAGAATACTTGGGTATTGTTTTTCATAAGTTCATGACACAACAAAGTAATTCTCTGCAAATCCGTGTTAATAATTTGAGAGTTGGGGCGTTTGACCCTTTTGTAGCAATAAATGGAGACTCTGCTCGGAGTTTGGGGGAGAAAGAAATGAAATTTGGTGAGGATGTTTTAAAAATGAATGCCTTTGTGCTACCTGTTGAGGCCTGTGAAGATGAAGCTAATTGGACTACAGAGAAAAAAAATCTAATGGATCTAGAAGGTCTTTATATTTATAGAGGCAAGAGAATTATTTTTTTTGGGGGATGGAATGGGATAATAAAAAAAGAAACAAAACTTAAACTAGCGAGATTAAAAATAGAATTTGAAAATATTAATGATGATAAACTTCAATTAAATGTTTCTAAATCTAAAATAGAAATCCCCTATGAATTAAAAATTGGGGTTCTTAGATATTTAATAGAATTAAGAGAACAAGCAAAGAAGGAATATAATAACAGAGGATTAAAGCAAAGTAAATCTAAAACAGTTGTCAGTACAATAGATTTATTGACAAGAGTGCCAACAACAAAAGGTGTTTTTTATAAAATAAACAATGAATTCCCTGTCTTAAATGAAATTAATTTAAGTCTAAGCGAAATACAAAAGAAAAAATTACAACTTTTATTAAGAGCGATTAATTTTAAAATAAATAAACAGAGACACGCAGAAACCGACTATATAGATTACATAGAGAAAACTGAGCCAATTGATATAAATTCTTTGAGTGATGTTATTTCTAAAGTATTAAAAATGGGTGTTGATAAAAAAAATATTTTCAATTTAATACTTAAAGATTTGGGGTATTCCCAAGAAAATATTCCCGAGAAAATAAAAAAAATGCTAAAAAAATAATAGAGGTTATGATTGAAAAAATAATTGAAATAATTGATATAGAAGTTAAAAATTTAAAAAAGAAAGGAGAAGTAATTAAGGAAGAGTTTTACTCTGATGGATTGAAAGAAATAGCAAAGAATTACATATTAATGTTAAGCCAATTTCATGAAAAGTTTAAATTAGAATTGGATAAATTCGATGATAGGTACAATGTTGCTGTAAAACAGCATAGAGCAAAAACTCCGATTACTATTGAGAGAAGTCGTACTATAAGAAAAAAATCACCTCAATGGCTTACTAAGCAAAGACAAGAGTCTATTGGTTGGGAAAATGACTCTAAAGTCACATACAGAGGTAGGTATTTCAAATATTTAAAAAAAGTTGGTAGATCAAAGGATATAATACTAGAAACTGAAAGATCCACTTTAAATATTGTAAAAAATCTTGGAGACCCAAATAGTCGTAAAGCATTTTATAAAAAAGGGATGGTTGTTGGTAGCGTCCAATCGGGTAAAACTGCTAATTTTAACGGCGTTATTAATACCGCTATTGATGCCGGATATAAAATGGTTATTGTTTTATCTGGTTTAATGGAAGATCTAAGAGTACAAACCCAAAAAAGGATTGAGCTAGATGTTGTAGGTCCTAAAAAAGGCGGTGTTGGTGTTGGTGTTGGTAAGGGGTATCCTATAACAGACAATTATGTAAATACAATTACATCAATAGAAAGTGATTTCAGTAGAAACTTATTAGAGGCTGATTTTGATAAATATAGCACTACTAAAATTTTAATTTGTAAAAAAAATGTTTCTATCTTAAGAAATATTTTACTTTGGTTAAACGAATCTATTTCTGAAGAACATCCATTAATTGATGATTTACCTCTTTTGATTATTGATGATGAAGCAGATAATGCTTCATTAAATAATCTAGGTTACAAGGGGGTTGAGTTTGCTACGAGAACAAATAAAGAAATACGATCAATCTTGGCTTTGTTTTCCAAAAAATCTTACCTAGGTTATACTGCTACACCTTTTGCGAATGTTTTACAAGATCGAAATGAAATATTAGACACTAAAAATATATTCACTCATAAAAAAGAAAATTATAATTTTGAGATGGTTCCTAATTTATTTCCTGATGATTTTATAGAGTTGTTAACTCCACCTTCAAATTATGTAGGAATAAAAAACTTTTTCGAAACAAGAATAGAGAAACGTAATCAAAATGGTGAAATAGAAAATCTAAAGATTGAAAATATAGTTGCAGATGCGATAGATATCGACGATCCTAATTATTATTTAAAAATTCCACCAAGGTTTAATAAAGAAACTGGTCTACCTACAACTTTTAAAGGAAAAGGTACAAGGTCTGCAAACTTGCGCGACAATTACCCTAGTAGACAGGATGGATTACCTAAGTCTCTAAAAGAAGCTATCCAGTGTTTTATTCTAAGTATTGCTATAAGACTAAGTAGGGAATCAGAATTAAAAGAAACCCCTTTTTACCATAAACATCATACTATGTTAATCCATATTTCTTTATTTGCGGTTTGGCAAGACCGTTTGAAAATTTTAGTTGAAGATTATGTGAAAAAAATAACAGAAAATCTAAATAATGACGGGTTAGATGCGCCTGTATGGAGTGAATTTGAACGAGTATGGATAAAGCATTATTCATATATTGTAAACAATATTAAAAATCATTTAAACTCGGGTTATAATGATCCATATTTAACACCACAAGACTTTCATAAAGACATAAAAATTCTTTTAACTGAGGCCGTTAAAAATATAGAAATTCCTTCTGTTAATTCTAAATCAGGTGAAAGTTTAGATTATGGAAAGGAACCAAAAAAATATATTGCTATTGGAGGAAATAGACTATCTAGAGGGTTCACGCTTGAAGGATTAACTGTTAATTACTTTCTTAGAAAGGCAAACACAATTGATACATTGATGCAAATGGGTAGGTGGTTTGGTTACCGACCCGGTTATATAGATTGTTGTAAATTATTTACAACAAGTGATAATATTGAAAAATTTAACCAAGCCTCTATAACAATGGAGGATTTGGAAGAAAAATTTGCATACCTAGCGGGACTAGATGATAGAACCCCAAGAGACTATACTTTATGGATACAAAATAACCCTGACGTAATTAAGTTAACTAGGACAAATTTCTTAAAAGGGTTGACGTTTAAGAATTTAGATTTTAGTGATACAGTGCAACAATCTACTCAGTTTAAGATTGACAAGGAAATGATAGAGAAATCTATAACTAGTTTTAAAAAACATGTAAGTACTCGGATTTGGGATGAAATAAAAAACAAAAAAGGAGCCGTAGAGTTTTTAAAATATGACACCAATCAGAAAGGTTTAAAAGAATTTTTAGAGCTACCTAACACAATGTTAAATTTAGATACAAATGGCCTTTATGAATATCTTGAGGAGTGTGAGAAAAAAAATAAGCTAGTAAGTTGGACAATTGCGCTTAAAGTAATAAATGAAAAAGAAAGAGACACTTTTTGTTTTACAAGTAATGGCACTAACTACAATATACCAATGATTAAGAGATCTGGGCCAACAATAGGTAGTGATGAGAATCGACCTAGTAGAAATTTTAACTCATTGATTAATAATGATATTTTTAAAGCAAGAAACAGCACTATTATTAGTCCTTCAGATTTTTCTGTTACATTAAAACCGGAAGTGAAAAACAAGGCTGAAATAGATTTTAAAAGCAGAAAAGGTAATTCAAAGAAATCAGTACCCGATAGTGCGTATCGAGAAAAAATGGATGAAAGTAAAGGGTTGTTAGTCGTGTATTTAATGGATATTAATAATATATTACATATTGATGGAGATGGACAAAGCGAGACTAATAAGCAGCTAGATGAGTATAAAAATAAAAAAAATCTTAACAATTTAAAAGGAGTACCTATAATTGGATGTGCTTTAGGGTTTCCTAAAATTACAGGTATAATAGGAGGGAAATATATTACTCAACATGATTTTCCTGAAATTAATAAGATGACATTGGAACAATTGAAAGAATTTGTAGTAGTACAAGATTATGATATTGATTTAGAAGAGACAGAATGGACTAGAAAAGAATTATTTACAGAAATAGAAGATATTGACAAGGAGTTAGAAGATGAATTGAATCGTGATGAATAACAATTATATGGGAATGAATATAGAACTATTAAAAAATAAATGGCAAAGTATCGAAGACACTTATAATAACGATAACCCTTGGGTATTCATTGTCTTAGATGAGGTATGTGTGCCACATTTAAATATTGCTATAAATGACAAAAAAAATCGCTGTATTTTATTAAAAACAAATAGTAGTAGCAGTCAAAATATAAAGACTGTAATTAAAGAAAATATTAAGTTTAGTTATTCTAAAGTATACAAACAGTTTGTTTTAGAACTTTTAGATGATTCCTTTTTAGATTTATTTGATGATTTGATTATTTCAATTTATAATAAAATTCATCAAGAAACAAATGATAGAGAAGCAGCTTCTATTTTTACTGATACTATAGTTAAGTGGATGAATTTTTTTATAAAAGGCGGTAACGACAAACTTTCGGAATCAATTATTCGTGGGCTTTTTGGTGAATTAATTGTATTGAAAGATTACTTAACTACCCTAGACAAATTACATGTTAATGAAGTTTTAAAAGCTTGGCAGGGGCCATATAATTCACCGACAGACTTTGTTTTCGATAATGCACTAGTGGAAGTTAAGACAAAAAGAAGTGATGCCTCTATTGTAAAAATATCTAGTGAATTTCAACTCGAGGAGGTTAGTGGGAAAAGCCTTATTTTAAAAGTTGTTTCAATTGAAACTATAGAGGGGTCTATAGCAACAATATCTTCAATTTTTACAGAAATAAAGGAGGTTATAAGAGCTAAAGGAGGAGATTTGGGAATTTTTATGTCTGCAATGAACGGCTTAGGGATAAATATAAGTACGATTAAGCTTTATGATCATTATTGCTATACACCAAATCAAATTGAAGACTATGACTGTTTGTTAGAGCACGAAGGTTTAGGGTTCCCTAAGCTTGTGAATGCTAGTTTGCCAAACCAAATCACGAAAGTAAAATATGATTTAAACCTACATACTTTAGAAAGGTATAGGATTAAGTTAAAAGAAATATAAAATGGAAGTAAAGGAATATTTTAAGTTAAGAACAGATTTGATTGAAGAGTCAATTGACGAAGATGGGGTTTTCTCAAAAGAGGGTTTCTTGTCCAACATTTTACCCGACTTAGTTGAGACTAAGTTGTTAGATTCAGAAGATTTTACACCATCATATTTCAATGGTACACTTGACAAGCATAAGTTGAAAATTAATGGCTACACTATTAATGAAACAGGTGAACGGTTGCAAATATTCATCCTTAATGAAGATGCAACAAGTTTAAAAGTTAAAGAGACTGAATTAATTATAAAACTAAAAGAAGTCTATCAGAATTTATTTTCAGAAGGACTCCGATTTATTAAGAGTTCTGTCAAACGACATTTGGAATTACAAGATTCTGACCCAGCAAGTTTTCTAGTACACAACTTGGGTAATTCAAACTTCATGAAATTAATAGATGTTGTTGAAATTTTTGTTATCAGCCCTACTTTGACAGTTGAAGCGAGAGGTCTGGAAATGTCAACAAAACAAATGGAATTCCGTGATGAGTATTTCACGATAAACTATACTGTTGACAGAGAGAAAAGAACTAAAGAGATACTAGTAGATAAGAAATTAATTGATTTAAATTATCTGTACGATATTTCCATATCTAATGGTGCAAAATACGCCTTAAAGGTCGATTTCAGCGAGTACTTCGATAGAAAAATTGAAGTATTGAAAGCCGCTGATGAAAAGAACTTTGAATCTTATTTATGTGTACTTCCTGCTGAGGGGCTTGCCAAATTATATAAAAAAAACAGCACTCGATTACTAGAGAAAAATGTTCGTTCTTTTTTAAATTTTAAGGTAGAAGCAAATTCTGAAATGCGAAAAACAATAAGAAATGAACCGGAAAAATTTATCGCTTATAACAATGGGTTGACAATTACAGCAACTGATAAGGATTTAATTGAAGAAAATGGGAGATACTACTTACAGTCTTTAACAGACTTTCAAATTGTAAATGGTGGACAAACTACAGCAAGTATATTCTTTTCTAAAAGAGATAATTTGGATGTTAGTAAAATTAATTTAATGGCGAAAATTAATATAGCTAAGGATCTTTCTGAAGAGGATTTGAATGATTTAATTAGTAATATTAGTTTGTATTCCAATACGCAATCCAAAGTTTCAAAAGTAGACTTAAAGTCTAGAAACCCTCAAATAGATAAGATCAAAATTATATCATTAGGAGTTACTACACCTCTAGGGTATAAATGGTTTTTTGAGAAATCACGAGGGGAATTTAGTACTATGGTTAAATTAAGTGGAGCTAACAAAAAGAAAATAGAACAGAAATTTCCAAGACAAAGACGATTAACAAAAGTAGATTTAGGAAAATACTATACTGCTTGGGGTAATCAACCTTGGCTAGTAAAAAAAGGAGGAGAAAAAGTCTTCAGGTTTTTTATAGAGAAGTTATCCGGGGATGGTGAAAAAATTAAATCCATGGATGTTAATCGTGAATTTTATGAGGAGTTAATTGCGAAAGCAATATTGTTTAGAGAACTGGAAATACTACATGGAGCTAGATCTGCAGCAATTGGTCAATTGAGATCGGCCGTTGTACCTTATTCTTTATCAATTTTATTTGAAATGTTCGGAGGAACAGACAAGAGAACCGCAAACTTCAATCTTGAAAAGATATGGGTGAAACAAAAAATAGATGATGCTTTACTTATCTTCATGAAAGAGTTAATGATACTTTTATATACTCTCATAAAAAAATATGCGAGCAGTGATGATTTAGGGGAGAATACAAAAAAGGAAGTTTTATGGCTTGACATTAGTAAATCTCTTGAAATAAAAAACTTTACATCTACTCCAGATGCTATTAAAATCATAAGTTTATTTACTGCAGAAAAGAAAAAAAAGAAAGTCTATAAGGAAGTAGATTTTAGTCATATCTCTGACTCTGTTGACTTAATTGCTAAAGGGAAAGCCTTTTATGATGATCTTTATTCGCAGCTATCTATAACAGACAAAGAGATAGATTTTAAACCGGAAACCTTTAGAACTTTTACTAGCAGCATGTTCCCTTCAGGAAAAGCTCCCAAAGATCTATCTGATTATAGATTGAAATATATAAAGAGGTTGCTTAATGAAATAAGAGAAAAAGCACCTGAGATATATGACAATGTTAAAGAGAATAAAAGTGAATCAGCTTTAAAAATAACGTTAGATAAAATTATTGAAAAATATAATAATGTAATTACTGAAAAATCTGATATAAGATCTGAATTTGATGCTCTTTCTGAACTCGCTAATTACAAAAAAATTGATTTCGCAAGCTCAATTGCTAGTATTGGAAGGAAATTAGCAAATGGAGAACCTCCACTACTTAAAGAATTACACCAATCATCTAATTATTTTGCTTTAAAACAGTCTTTTAAAAAAAAAAACGTAAAAGCTGAAATAGTTAGTGATCAATATTCAGAATCCATACATAATTCATCGAATCTTAAATATTGTAAGCTTATCTGTAATCAGGATCTAAATAGAACCCCTTCTGTAGGCAGAAATATAGTTGAAAACTTTTTTAATCTGAATTTGGAGCATGGTGAATCTAAACAAATGCTTTTCTCATTCAAGGATGAAAATTTTGAAGTTGAAATTAATAAACGAAAAACGAGAAGTGAATATCGGTTTTTTCTAAATAGAGTAAGAGATAAAATAGGCTTTAATGTTGATGATATTCTTGTTGTGTTTAGGGAGGAAGATGTGTTTTTTATAGAAGTGTTAAGAAATAATAATGTAGAACAAAAATCAGATTATTATAAAACATTAGATAAGATGAATGGGAAATTACATGCTTTATTATAAAGTAAAGTCTTAATGATTACGGTTTTTAGCTAAAATTTTTACTTTTTTCTGATTTTCACTACTAAGTCTCTTAAAATAAATTAGTTAAAAAAAATCACCGTTCCTATTATATTTTCCAAGAATCAATGTATTTTTAACAACTTTATGAAGAACAAAAACAAATACACTTATATAGATTTATTCGCAGGAGCCGGTGGTTTAACCATTGGTTTTGGAAACAAGGGTTTTCACCTTGAAATGGCTAATGATATTGCAGAACCGGCCTTGAATACCTTGAAAAATAATCTTATAAAAACGCATCCTGACACTGATCAAGATCGTGTGATTCTTGGAGATATTAAAGAACTTTACGAGCATCTTGGTAATGGAGATGTAACTTATGATATACAGGGTCATATGGTTGTGGAAACGAATAAAGAAGTTGAACTTCGAAAAAAGACACCGTCTGTTAGAGGTAATGATGCAATAAAGAATATTCTTTCTGGAATAAGTCATGTCGATGTACTTGCAGGGGGGCCTCCTTGTCAAGGATTTTCCATGATAGGGCGCTCAAAAAAAGCTACTTTAGTCGAGCGTACAAAAGGGTTTATCGACGACCCAAGAAATCAACTTTTTAAGTATTACTTAAAGTTTGCGGAAAAACTATCGCCTAAACTTGTGCTGATTGAAAATGTAAAAGGTTTAGCTTCGGCTTCAGGGTATAGGGACTTGATTGAGAAATCTTTAACAGATACGGGGGAGTATGGATATGATACATCTTCTTATATCTTAAATGCAAAAGATTTTGGACTTGCTCAAAACAGAGAGCGGATTTTCTTTATTGGTATTCGAAAAGATTTAGCAGAAAAATATGATATCAATGCTTCTGAGATTTTTGATGAAATTATTAAAGCAAAAAAAGATCCATTAAAATTAAAAGATGCTATTTATGATTTACCACAGATAAAGGCAAATCCTAAGCCCAATAATTACAAAGAGGAATCAGAGATTTCATTTAATAAAACGAAGGTTTGTTTTGGGAAAAACATTTCTGATGAGCCTTATAAAGAATTACTAAGCAACAAGGCTGATAATAAATATATTAAGGCGATAAATACCTACAACGGTGTCTTAAAAATACCTAAATTTCTATTTAATCATAAATCAAGATATCATAACGAGCGTGATTTATTTATTTATAAAAATCTTATAGCTGGAAAATACTTAAATGATCCTGTTAATGAAAAAGCATTGTCAAAAGTTACCTACGGTGTTGTTATTGATGAAAATGGAAATAAAAAAGTAAAAGGTTTTGGGGATAAGTATTTTAAGCTAGATCCTGAAAGTGTTTCGAAAACAATTATTGCTCATTTGGAAACCGATGGAAATTCATATGTGCACCCGGGTGAATTTCCTAGAAGTATTACTCCTAGAGAAGCTGCTAGAATTCAATCTTTCCCTGATTGGTATTTCTTTACAGGAAGCACTAGAAATCAATTAAAGCAGATAGGAAATGCCGTGCCGCCAATGTTAGGCGGGGTGTTTGCAGAACAATTTAAAAATATATTAGATCATATAGCCGAAAATGAAAAATAAAAAATTAACCTTTATTGATTTATTTGCAGGTTGTGGGGGCTTATCTGAAGGGTTTATAATGTCTGGAAAATATGATGCGCTTGCACATGTTGAATGGGAGATTCCCATGGTAAGAACTCTTAGATCTAGACTTGAAAAAAAATGGAAGCATTCTAACGAAGATGCCTTTAAAAGAGTTTTACATTTTGATATTCAGAAAACAGATGAATTAATTAATGGTAATTGGGGAGAAGAAGCTATTAAAGTTTTTGGTAAAACGAATCACAAGGCAGTTATAGATAAAGGGTTAAGAGGCCTTGTTGGCAAAAGAGTAGTAGATCTTGTAATTGGAGGACCTCCTTGTCAAGCATACTCTGTTGCAGGAAGAGCACAAGATAAAAATTCGATGAAAGATGATTATCGAAATTATCTTTTTGAAAGTTTTACTAAAGTTGTAGAAGAGTTTCAGCCATCCGTTTTCGTGTTTGAAAATGTTCCAGGAATGTTAAGTGCTTCTCCTGGTAATAAAAAAGTTACTGAAAGAATTTTTGAGTATTTCGATGAACATGGATATGATATAAAAAGACCTGAAGAACTTAAAAGCGTTGTTCAATCTGCTAGTGATTTTGGAGTTCCACAGAAAAGAAATAGAGTAATTATTGTGGGGATAAGAAGAGGTTCTAAAACTGAAGATTTCAATTTAAAAAAGATCTATAGTGCAATTGATCGTCAGAAAATAAAAACACCTACAACACTAAGGCAAGCGATTAGTCATTTACCAAAATTTAAGCCTAGTAAAGAAATTGTAAAAAGAAATGGCAAAAAATTCTCACACATACCTATTAATAAAGATGAATTTATAGAAGAAAACCATAATCCGAGATTTCACAATTATCGCGATGTTAAAGTCTTTGAAGAATGGGTTTTAAAAAACATGAATAAGCGTTCTATGGATGAACGAATTCAGTTTTATAATTCTCTATTAGGAAAGAGCTCTAAGCATGCCAAATATAGAAACTTGGAATGGGATAAACCATCTCAGACAATTGTAGCACATTTATACAAAGATGGATTGATGTTTATTCATCCTGATGCCGATCAAGCAAGAAGTATTACCGTCAAGGAAGCTGCACTTATACAATCTTTCCCTAATGATTTTGAGTTTACAGAAAGTATGGGTTACAGCTATAAAATGATTGGTAATGCTGTTCCACCTTTGATGGCTGAAAAAATTGCATTGGCAATTGCTGAGATTTTGACATCTAATTAATCCTTTCATATATAGTTCAACTTTATCTGTGATAATTTAGGCATATCTTCTTTTTTTAATTCAGTTATTTCTAAACCTATTAAATAGGTTAAACTTATATTTAAAGAAAAATGTCCCACATCTTTTTGTAGTGCAAAGATAAATTTAATATACTTGTTTTGTATTTCGAATTCAATATGAATACCAACCGAGTGAAAGACACCACGGTGGTAAAACAATACGGGCTTAAGGTCAAAATAAACTACCTACAATCCTTATCGAAGTACAAATAAAACATATTTGTATAAAAAATTTAGCACTACAATTTATTAATCAAAAAGTTTTCATTTTAGAAACTTTAGAGACTATGTATGACATTTCTGTAAGCTTATTTTTAGTTAAAGGAACTGAGGAAGTAAAGCTTTGTTACAGAACTGGGAACGAAGGCGGATATATAAAAACCAAATATGCTTTAAAAATGACAGCTATTCTTAATAAAAAGGAAGTGTTTGAACTTGTTAAAGAATACTTTTCTTCAAGTATACGTTGGCATGGATTGCCAAGATTTTATGCTACAGGTTATTTAAACCAAAAAGATTTAAACGATATTATTTCAGCGTTAGAGATAAAAACTAGAGAATTCAAAGATGAAGGAAAAAAAACAGCATCCTCGCATTACCAAAAGGGCTTATGAACTCTTTTAAACACGATTTAATTCTTGATAAACTTTCGACTGGAAAGCACACCTTCTGAAGTATGAATGGCATATAAACCGCTTAGCAATGCTTGCACATTGCTATTTTTTATATTTTTTTTCTGCAGAAAGCACTTCTTTCCCCAGATACATTCCGAAATTAAAAAAAAAGAATACTATTTTAAATTCAAACACGCGATATCCTTTAAAAAAGTACCTTGGATATATCAAAATGAT
>ENA-ORXF01001686-ORXF01001686.1-marine-metagenome-genome-assembly--contig:-NODE-1686-length-13938-cov-6.465623_pt1 | contig 13938 bp, 17 predicted proteins | sample MGYA00237864_ERZ511476 | MGnify/ENA primary metagenome ERZ511476 (study PRJEB26306, sample SAMN06343908) | marine metagenome | isolation source: coastal waters | place: Atlantic Ocean: West Antarctic... | reverse complement strand
GTAGATAGTTGTATCAATGGTGTACTAATAACTGTAATGATACTGGCAGGGATAGGAGCAACCATTGCCCTTCTCTACGTAATAGGTTCACAACAAGGTAAATGGTAACTGCTTGACGAGAATAAACTTTTACTTTAAAATAAAGTAATGCAAATAGATAATAACAAAGCCCTTGCTGATGGATTAGAATTATTTAAACAAAGTAAATGGCACAGAGTTTACAATGTAAATGACATATACAGATACTTAGTAGCTCCAATTAAATACAATAGAATAAAATTATACTATCAAGAAGATATACCAATAGGATTAGTTACTTGGTGTTGGTTAAATAAAGAAGATGGTAATAATTTTTTACATAATAAATACTACATAACAGAAGATGATTACATTACAGACAACAAAGAAGAACTTTGGGGCATAGAGTTTATAACACCTTATGGAAATGCAAGACAAGTAATGTCTTTAATACTTAAACACCATAAAGAACTTTACCAAAGAGAAGAAAAAATTAATTGGCGTAGACTACATGATCCTGCCAAGAGACATACAAGAGAGTTTAAAAAATGAGCCACAGTCTTTATAATCCATTTATGCCTAGCCGCCACTTAAACCCTAGAGCTTCAGGTCTTATAGTATTCGGTGGGGGTGGCGAAGAAGGTTATGCAGAGGGTGGTAATGTTGGTGATGCATACAGAGATACAATAAATAGAGATAGAGCAAATGATTTAAGTGTAAAAAAACAAACTCTACGTGAAGCAAATGAACTCCTTGCTGACGAAAAAGCTCAAAGAGCAAAAGCAGTTGCTGATGGCACACCTGATAATGCAGATGGTGAAGCTGCGGCACAAAGAAAAGTTGATAGTGCTAATAAAGCCGTTACTACAGCGTCAGGTGATCTTGGTATTCGTATGCAGAATCAAATCACAAAGAAATCAATTTCAGCATTAACTGATCCAGAATCAATAATTAAAAAAGCAAGCGTAGCTACAATAGATTCAGATGCAGCAGGTACTAGTATTGCTGATACCGCAGGTAAAGCTGTAGGTACTGCAGAACAGATGGCTGTTCCTCTTAGTGGTAGTGAAGAGATTACTAGAGGGGGAGATCGTCCACCTGCAGCAGCACAGGCTGGCGCACCTGATGCATTAACAGCTAATACATATGATGCCACAAAAACATTAGAAGATAGCAAGAAAAATTTAGAAAATATAGATACCTTAACAGGTACAGTAAGCAAAGACTCTGAAGCAGTAGCAGCTACTCAAGATCCAGAGACTACTGCAGTTAAAGATATTGAAGCTGCACAAGGTGAATCTGTTATATTAAATAATGATACTAAACGTGAGATACTAGATGGAGAACTTGTTGACCCTGTAGCTAATGCTGAAAAAGCATCTAAGTACACAGAACAGATACAAGCTGCAACGGCTACTCCTTCAGACAAAGCTACTGTAAAAGGACAACTCGCTGAGTTGATGCAAGACTTTGATGGTGGTGAAACACCTGCATGGGCTTCAGGAGCATTGAGAGCAGCTACATCAGCTATGGCTGCACGTGGGCTAGGTTCTAGTAGCATGGCAGGACAAGCTATTGTACAGGCTGCTATGGAATCTGCATTACCTATTGCTATGGCTGATGCAAAAACAATTGCAAGTTTTGAAGCACAGAACTTGTCAAACGTACAACAACGTGCTATGCTTGCAGCAGAACAACGTGCTGCCTTTATAGGTCAAGAGTTTGACCAAGGGTTCCAAGCAAAAGTTCAAAGAGCATCTAAGATTGGTGAAGTAGCCAATATGAACTTTACTGCTGATCAACAGATTGCTTTAGAGAATAGTCGCACTGCTAATACTATGGAGCTTGCTAACCTTGACAGCAAGAGTGCTATGGTTATGGCAACTGCTGCCGCTGTATCAGGTTTAGAAACACAGAACTTAACTAACATACAGCAAGCAGCAGTACAAAAAGCTCAGGCATTCTTAGGTATAGACATGGCTAACTTTGATGCTGCACAACAGACTGAGTTGTTTAAAGCTCAAGCAGTACAGCAAGCACTATTAACGGATGGTGCTGCAGATAATGCATCTAAACAATTTAATGCCAGTAGTAAAAATCAAACAGATCAATTTATGGAAAACCTTGGTAGTCAAGTAGATCAGTTTAATGCTACCCAAAAGAATGCTCTAACTACATTTAGAGAAGGTGAGACAAATGCCGCCACTAAATTTAATGCTACACTAAGAGAACAGAGAGTTCAGTTTAATGCTAGTAATGCTTTAGTCGTAGCACAAGCTAATGCTTTATGGAGACAAAATACAGAAACAATAGATACTGCTGCACAAAATTCTTCTAACACACAGTTTGCTAAAGAAACTAATGGTATCACTAATAAAGTATTAGATGAAACTTATCAGAGAGAAAGGGATATGATGGATATGTATTTCAACTCTCAAGAAAAAATGAAAGATAGAATAACAAGTTTACTGATAGGTGACAAGGATGTTGAAGCAGCTAACGTAGCTGCACAGGCTGGTGATAATGCAGCTAAAGCAAACCTACTACTTAATCTTTTTTGGCCTTTTTAAATTAGGAAATAATAATGGTAACTGAAAACAAAAGAATTTATACAGGTACTAAACAAGGTATTGGTATTCAACGTATGAGTGGAAGCGCACAAAAAGCTTCTCAGAATACAAAGGCAACAATTGCTGACACTATTGGTGCATATGATACATATATAACAGAGCAATTTAATTTTAAAGATATTAAATCTAAAAACTCTACTAACTTTTTAGAGAGGGATACACCCCCAATTAAAAATACTAAGGCTCCTGTGAAAAATACAGAGTCTAATTGGGAAGATACTACATACAATTTACTTCGTGAAGTAGAAGGTTTTGAATCTAATGCGTATCTTGATAAGAGTATCTCTGGTACAAAAGATGGATTTAGGGTAGGTTTTGGTAGCGGTACAGTTACAAAAGGTGATAACATTACTAATGTTACTAGTGATTCTACTGTAACTAGGGCAGAAGCAGAAGCAGATTTAAAACGTAGGGTTATAGAAGAGTTTGGACCTAGAGCAAAATCTCAATCGGGGTCAGCATGGGATACCTTTAGTAATAATTCTAAGGCAGCAATAACATCTATTGTTTATAATGCTGGTCGCATCCCTAAGAATATAAGGGAAGCTATAAAAACTGGAGACAATGCAGCAATTGCGGCTGCTATAAAAGCTAATGGTGTTGGTAATAAACTTACAAGCAGACGCACCAGAGAAGCAACTCTTTTTTTATCACCTGATACTAAGACTTCATTTGTACAAAGAAGGAAAATATAAATGCCTTTAAAAAATACAGCCCCAATACCCGGACAGTCTTTAACAAAAGAACCGGGCAATGCTCCTTACGAAAGACCTCCAGAAATTTCTGATCCTGAACAAGCTTTGATGGGTTACATTAGTTATTTAAATGACCCTAAAGTTTTAGAAGGTATGGTAGGTCTATTAGATACAGAAGGTTATGATGTTACAACTTTAGTTGAAGGTCTTCTTAGAGGTGGGGTAGCAGAAGGTTATCATAGTATAGATGTAAGTCTTAGTATTAAGAAACCTATTATTAATTTTGTAACTAAAATTATGGATGCAACAGGCATCGACTATAAAGTAGGTGATGAAGAAAAAGATAATGATGATGACTTTATGGATGATATTGATTTCATGGATGATGATGATGCTATAGATCAGGTTGCTAGAGATATTGAAGAAGAAGAAGTTGAGCTTCTAAGTGGACTAGATGATAGTGAAGAACCTGTAGAAGAAGATGGACCGAGTAAGGGTCTTATGGAAAGAGGACAGTAGTTATGGCAGTAGGTTATTGGCAAGGTGCAAATCAATTTTTTAGTGACAGGAGAGATAAAAAAGCTGCTGATGAAAGATTTATGGCAGAGCAACTTACTAGAACAAAAGAGATTGTTATCCCAGAACTTTTAAGAAGGTTAGATGAGCAAAGAACAAGAAGGTCAACACGTAAGGCAAGAGTATCAAGTGCAGTAGGACTTGGCTTTGACAGAGATATTGCTATTGCTTTAGAAAAAAGTGGTCAATTAGAAAGACAGATAGGAAGAATTAATGAACTTGATAAAAAAGGAAAACTTGATGAGGGGTATGTAGAGTTATTAAATACTTACATCAAAACTAAAGTAGAAGGTAATGAAAATTTATTAAATGCTGTGGCCCAAGGCTTAGACAGTAATTCTTTTGTTACAGAAGATGAGCAATTAGAAGGATTACTTAAAGCTGTAAGTTCTACAAATGAAGAAGACTTTTCTAGTGCTGTTAAACTCCTCCAGCCTTCTGAGGGTAAGCAGATGATACCTGTAGATTTATTTGACTATGGTAAATTTAAAGGTAGAAGTGTAAGTCCAACTGAAAGAGATAAAATAATAAGTAGATTAGGTGTATCATTATCTAGCAGTCTTAAAAAAGAATATAAAGTAATGGGTAGTGGTGAAGGTGTATTCTTACAATTTGATGACCCTCAAGTAAATACTTTTTTATCTGAGATAACAGACAATATTATTAAATATGATTTAGCTGTTGATAATCATCTAACGCAGGAAACATTAATCGAAGAAGCTACAGATCTTGTACAAGCTTTACCTAATGCTTTTAAAGGAAGTGGATTTACTTTTGCATCTTCAGATCCGGGTCAACCATTTGGTTTAGGTTGGGCAGGAAGTAATTTTGCTGATGCATTTGCTTTAAAGATACAAAATCCTGATAGAGAAGATAGGGCTGTTTGGAATCCATTTATACGTGTAGGTCCAAACGATACCCCTCCGTTAGATGCTGATGATTTAAGTAACCTACTGCCTCCAACTTTTTAAACGCATAATAAAAGAGATAATATATGGCAAATTATATAAATGAAGCATCAGAAAAAAATTTCACCGACTTAGTGGGAGATAATACTTTTGAAGAAGATTTAAAATCTTTTTTTACTGGTGGTAGATATAACTATACTCCAGAAGAAATGAGTAACATTGGTACTGGGCAATTAGCAAATGACTTTGTTGAGCATATGAGGTATCAAACTATTAACGAAGCAACAGCAGCAAAAGATTTACTTTATGTTTCAAGAAACTATCGTACTGACCCTAACATAAATCGTAACTTAGATGCAGAAATAGAACGGTATAAAATGCTTTATGCTACTGCACAAAAAGAAGATAAGTTAACTGGGGGAAATCGTGCTGCAATGATATTCAACCCTGAAAAAAATACTAAACGTAAAAGAAGTAGTATAGCGGAAGCTCAGGCAAGGGATATAAAATTTGCAGAAGGTAAGGCAGCTTTCGGTAGGTTAATGCTTGCCTATGACAGCAGTCAAGGTGGTGGTACTAGTAATATGGAAACTGCTGGTGATTATCTTAGGGGATTTGTAACTGCACCGTCTACCGTAGGTACAGCAGTAACTGTTGGTTTCGGTGTAGGTGGTAAAATTGCTGCTATTGCTTCGGGAAAAGCTACTCAACTAAGTATAAGAGCAATCATGGCAAAGCAATTAAAGTCTAATGTTGCACATACAATTGTTAAAGAAGGTGTCAAGAAAAAATTTGGGCGTGAAATTGCAAAAACTGCTGCAGGAACATTTGCATTTGAAGGCGCTGTAGGGGCAGCAGCTTCTTATGCTAGAAATCAAACTAGAGATGAAGTTATTGAAGGTTATGAATACACAAAAGGAGATGTAACTAGAGATGCAATTATAGATGGAAGTATTGGTTCTTCTCTTGGATCAGTACTTAAAATATTTGATGTTAAGTCATTTAACAGGGCATCAGAAATGATCTTTGAACAAGTTAGAAATGGTGAGAAACTAAGAAGAAAAGGATTAAAATCTGCTAATGAAACAATTAAAAATGCTACACCAGTAGCCTTAAAAGAATCAACAGATGATGTTGTAGAAGTAGTTAGTATACTACAGGCCAGAGAAAAAGGTGTGAAGTTAAATCAATTAGATCCAGAACTTGTATCTATTGGAGATGGAATAAGAAGTTTAATACTTACAGGTAAACCTAACAAAGAACTTGCAACTACTTTAAGTCTTGAATCTATTAAAGGTATTACTGCCGCATCATTAGAGATTAAAAAACTTTTAAAATTAAAACCCGGACAAAGAATTAGTTCAGGTATAGCAGAGGCAATAGAAAGGGGTGACGTAGTAACACCTGATATTGTAGCTATAAAAAAGAGATACAATTTAAGTAATGAAATGTTCTCTTACATATATTTATCAGATCTATCAAGGGCTGGTAAGGTTCTGGGGCAAGGTTCTTTAATCTCAAAGAGTCTTAAAGACTCACAAGGTTCTTTAATCTCAAAGAGTCTTACAAATATAAAACTATTAGCTCAAGAAGGTTTGTCTTCTATATCTGAGACAGAAGCAGCAGATATATTTTCTAGTATTGGTGGTGAAGTACCGGGAATAGCTGCAAAGCAACGTAGAAGTAAATTTGCAGAAGGTGCAAGTCAAGCAGATAATCTTCGTATTGCTCATATGACTTCTCAACTGGGTACAACTGCAGCTAACGTAGGTACAGGTGTAGGCAATACTTTTATAGATATGTCAGATAGATTTTGGAAGAATACTATTAGGTTAGCTGTAGGAGAAACACTAGAAGATGGTACATATAATAGACGTTGGGTAGGTGGTACATTATCTACACTAAAAGGTTTGTCTTGGAATAAAGCAGAAGCAATAGTAGTAAAAGATATGTTGATGGATGAAGCTCCATTACAGTTCAGAGATTTGTTTTATGAAACTGTAAAGGGTATGGATGTTAGTGGCAGTAATTCTTTATTACCTAAGATAGGAAGATTTTTAAATACTTTAAACATAGCTACTGATGGAGTATTTAAAGAGGCTGCACTTTATTCTGGACTTGATCGCAGGTTACGTGACTTAAATAATTCGGACATAGGTACTAACTTAGGTGAATTTTTATCGAAGAAAAAATCTGATGGCTCCAACATGAAGTTAGATGACCTACCCCCCGGTGTTATGGATTACGCTATTGATGCAGCCCAAAGGTTTACTTTTCAAAAACCATTTAAAAAAGATACTTCATTGTTTGGTCATGGCGCAAGAGCAGTACAGAACTTACACCATAAAGTACCCTTTCTTATTTCTGTTGGTGCTGACGTACCCTTTCCAAGATACATAGCTAATCACCTAGAGTATGTTAATGACTACAGTCCTATTGGTATTGCAACAGGTGGTATACAAGCATTAGATGATATGATGGGTGGCTTCAGCAAAGTTCGTAAGATAACGTTAGTTGGGGGTGACCCTAACAAAACACTGATAGATAGAACTTCCAGACAAATAACTGGTGCTATGCTTACACTAGGTGGATTTGGACTAGCTGCAAGTAAAGAAGGTAAAATTGATTTCGATAGGTACGTTCAGACAACAAAGTCTGAGACTGATCTTAGTCGTATGGCAGGGCCATTTGCTATTAACCTTTTATTAGGAGATCAATTGTATAGGTACTCAACTGGACTTCCTTGGAATGATACAGCTACCCTTGATAACTTTAGAGAAATCTTAGGTGGTGTACCTGATCTGAGAACTGGTGCATTTAAATTTGAGTTTGATTTAGTTACGAATATGTTTGCTTCTGCAAAAGCAGGGACTGCAACACCTGAACTAGAGAAAAACTTAGGTAATATTATTTCTACGTTTACTTATCCCCCAACTTTTTCAAGAGATTTTTACAGTCAATTTGATTATGATTCCGCTGGTAATCCTTTCACTAGGGATATGATGCCCGGTAGAACTGTTGGCGAAAGAAACATGTTGGAAGATATAATCTACAGTAATCTTTTAAAGAATCAAGCAGCAAGATTCTTAATGGACACTCCAATGTTTAGTTATAATCAGTCGTACACTAAAGGTGAAAGAAAGGGTTATGATTTTAAACTGTATTCAATATTTAATCCTGAACCTATTGGTGCTTGGAACCCTATGACTAAAAGTTTTGGGGCTGTTGAAGAACCACCTAGTAGTGCTATCCAACAAGAGATGACACTGTTAGGTATGCAAGACTATAAAATATTTAGTTCAAAGGATTCACCTAACCCCAGTGTAGAATATCAACTAAGGTATATGCTTTCACAGAAAATGCCTACAATGTTTCAAGCGTTTAAGAAAAGCCCACTCCCCGGTGCTTTTGCTGGTCAGACATATGATCAACTTGACTTTGAAAAGAAACGATTTGCTTTAGAAACATTTATTAAAGAGTCAGTAAAATTTGAAAGTAAAGCTGTTGTCGAAGGATTTGACATAATGCTTAAAGACCCTGAGACTAAAGGTGGAGCTATTGGGTACATAAGAAACATGTATGATTTAGAGAAGGCTGTATTTGAAAGGGCTTACGGAGACTTAAATAAATTAATTAAGTACTTTCCAACAGAGTTTGAAGGTGCTGAATCTTCTAAAGAATATTTAGAAAATGCTGGCTCCATTGAAGAAGAGATCAACAGACGCCAGCATGTAATATCTTTCATACCTAAGTATGATTTTAAAAGCGGTCAGAAATTACCGACAGAAAGATCTATGACATACTACGACTAGTTATCATCGTCTAACATATAGTCTGCCCATTCATATGCTGATCTTTTTATCTCAGGCATTTGACGCCCCTTACTATTAGGTAGTAATCCAGCAAGAGCTTGTCCTGCTAGATACCGCCTAGTTGTAAGGGGCTTCATTGCTTTAGAGGTGTGTTTCTTTTTCTTGTAGTTCTTTGCTTCGTTCTCTAGTTCTTTGCTCATTATCTTTTACTTTTTTTAAGTTAGAGAAGTATGCAGTATTAAATCCATACTCCCAGCTTCTGTTGTTATTACTATTTAATGAGTAAGGATTGCCTATCTTACCTACCCTAAATGATTTCTGCCCTTCGTCATAGGGGTTCATTTGTGTACCTCTTTCATTGTTTCCATCATCTTATTCATGTACCAACTTGCCTTCTCCATATCTTCTACAGGTTTTTGTTTGTACCTGTGTCGGTGCTGATACTTAATCATGTTGCCTTGGCAGTAAGCAATGAAACCTTCATTGCCTAACACCTGCTTGATGTAGTCTATACATTCTATATCACCTGTGTTGTAGTGAAAAGGTTTGCTCACAGAATTGTACTGAGCAATAAGGGTTTCGTCTGGCATCCTTGCGGGTTTAATCATAACTCAATTAACTCCGCATCAGTATAAGGTATGTGAAAAAACAACTCACCTTTTCTAATTCGTCTGCTACCTTTTACTTCAGCAAGACTTTCTTTTGTTAGGCAAGTATCTTTAATACGCCATGCCTTCTTCATGTCTCCACGAAAGACATAGAAATTTAATACACCATTCTCACCTTCGTATTTATCTAGTAGCCTTTGCTTTCTTTCTGGTATCCGTATTTCTTTCCAGTGATCAGGCCAATCACCCTTCCACTGAGACTTTACTTCTGCTTCGTTGAAGTATGTATAACCATTTTTCTCTGACACTACATCTGCATAGTAATCTTCTTTACTATTAATGATAGTATGTCCCTTACTTTCTAGGTGGGTTACTAAAGTTTCTTTAGCAATACCATCAAACATTTGATACATTGCTTTGTTAAAAGGTTTTCTTACAGCCATTTTATTGCTCCAAATATTTCTATTGTGGTAATAATACCAGTTGAGTTTAAGTGTGTAAACCCCCCTTGATAGGGGGATATACTATTATGTAATGTCAACCATCTCACAAACATCACCGCTACAGGCTAACGTTTGCATACCAGATGTATTGTCTTCTACTTCATACTCTGACAGTTTAGTCCAGTCAATTTTCTTAGGCATAATCTCTAGTAAACTTTCGTATGTATGTTGATAACCTATCAATACATCTGGGTCAGTCCATTCATTACGGGCATACTCATACACAGGTATCTTATCACCACTCTTTTCTACATCTTGGTAGGGTGCTTGTTTATATGTATGCTCATTAAAGGGTAGGAAGGATACACCAGACATTTCATCAAAGTGTTTGTATACAAATGCTCCTACTTCAAACCATTCATCTTGTTTAACATTACAAGTGATACTTGGTTTGTGTTCACACCAGTGACGTTGATAAGCTAACCACATCTCAAGTTGTTCAATGGCTGTCATATCAGCAGTAACCACTGCACCTTCTGGTGCTTTCATAGGGAAGCTAAATACTGTAGTAGCATCAGGCTTCATAACATCTGGCTCACTAGGTACGCCTTGATCTATCATAAACTTTGTTAATGGATCTTTATTGTCACCCCGTACAGTCCTAATATAATAGTTACTATAACGAGCATGTATGCCAGAACTTGAATCCACCAACTGAGAGACTGTCCCGGAGGGCTTGACACAACTAATAGCTGTAGCCACAGGAATATCAAGATACTTTGCATACTTAACATTAGTAGTAACAGCCACATCTTTTAAGTACTCCAGTGTCTCAGACAAACCTTTGTTAGCAGTAGTCATCAAAGGGTTATCCATTATGCCAGTGAGTGAGACACCAAGCAATCTTTCTTCAGCAGTATTAGTTTGCCATATCTTACGTAGATAAGGGAAGTTAGTGTAAGTACTTTGGATTGTGCCCAAGATCGTGGCGATGCGGATTTTACGTGCAATATCTTCTACTGCATCTGTTGCACGTATAACTACCTCGGATAAATTACAGAACTGATTTGGTCGCAAAATTATCTCGCTGCAAGGATTTGTTCCGAAGTCATAGTTAGGATCACGCCTACCATTCTTTGCTGCCTGTTTCTTAGATGCTTCTCTATTAAAGATACCTCTCTCACCTGACTTACTCTCAATTAAGGATAGCCACTCACGCATAAAGAACTCAGCGGCTGGTTTCTCTGTATAACTAACAGAGTTATTAGCTAAAGCACGTTGCTTATCATTCTCCCACCATGCACCAGACTTTGCATGACGCATACGATCATCAGATAGATTACTCAAGGAGATCATAGCTGACCTACGTACACCACCTACTACCACTACCTCACCAATCTTACACATAAGATCATGGCACTCTATAGTAGATAGGTTACGTCCTTGTGCAGATTTAAATGTACTGATTGCGAACATAAACAAATCAACTAAAGGTGCAGGGCCACTGGCTCTACCACCAAATGTCTTTAGTCTTGCACCAGCAGGGCGTACCTTACTAACGTCCCACTTAGGAATTTCACCAGCCCATAGGAGAGCAAGAACTTGCCTGAGACCTTTAGCCCATCCTTCCTTACTGTCCTTGATGACAACACAAGTGTCGCTCTCAAAGAGCTTTGGCACATCTGGGAGCTTACTGATGAACTGGCGTTCTACACTGAAGCCAACACCAGTACCACAGAGCAAGATAAACATAGCCTCATCGAATGATTTCGGATCATTCACAGGTAAGTAAGAACAGTTGTACATACATGTGTTATCACGTTGTGCTGCCTTACCTGCCGTCATTAGTGATCTCATACTTGGCATTACTTCTAGTGATAGAATGCTGTCACGTATTTCATCCACATCTTTTTTTGTTTTAAGTAGTGGCTTAACTATATTAGTCATATAACGTTCAACAGTTTCTCCCCATGTCTCCCGTCTTCCTTCCTCTTCTAACCATCGTGCATATCTGCTAGTGGCAATAAAGGTTTGATAGTCTGTAGGTAGGTAGTTACTACTCATCTGTTGTCTCCACTTCCTTGTATTACTCCACGTGCCATACGGCTGTTGAGTTTATCTAAGTTACGTTGTGCAATGTTTTCCATACCAAGACCTAAGTCAGTACAGATATTAGCTATGTACCACAGGCAATCCCCCACTTCATCACCGAGAGATTCTCTCTGTTCAGGGGACATCATACCGTTGTGGTCACGCAGTATTTTTTTATACTTACCTGCAACCTCTCCCACCTCTGAACATAATCCAAAGATGGGATACATTACAACATCAGCCTCAGAATATACAGCAGTCTTAACTGCTTGTGTTTGATAGTCTTCAAACTTCATTTTTATCCTCTACTACTTCTATTGCCAGAGAAGTCTTTAGTTTGTTTGTAAGCAAATCCCGAAGGACGTTTAAGCTATGTAGTTGGTACTGCACATTTGCAGAAACTCCATTGTTATTCTTTAGCTGATTAAGCAAATCGTTTTGCTCTTCATTAAAGTTTTCGGTGTCATATTCCGTATCGTCTATTGTTACCTTAGTCATATTTAATTACCTCACATTGTACGACTGTTATATCATCTATGTCAAACATAGCATTCAAAGTTAATTCTTCTAGTATCTCAGAATGATTGTCCATATCAACCTCTAAGAAGTTGGCATTTTCATCCACCTTTATTTTTAAGTTTAGTTCATACTCCAAAGTTAAAGCCCTCAGTTATACTCATAAAGAACATAATGTCAATCACTATGTTCCACCTCAATAGGATCAATGCTTGATGTAAAATGTTTTACCATGTCATATGCCTCATCCATATTTTGAAAATAATATTCTACATGTTCTATCTTACCTTTGATCTCTACCTTACAAAGGTTCATGTATACTTCTTCTTCTACCTCTTCCGGGTCTTCAACTCTTATCGGCCCCTCTATCACCCCCCATATTTTCTCCTTTGTTTTTACTTGTAGTTCCGTTTGAACGCACATCTTTTTTATACTCCCTTAATAGATTTAAGTAATGCTCCAAGTTTACAACCACTAACCAAGGCTGTCTGTCTGACCTGTAGAAAACAACAGGTGGGCCTTTGCTATGATTGGTTGCTTGATCCATCCAACCATAAACTGTTTTTAGTCCTGACTTTCTTCGTTTAACTTCTATAGATATAGGGATAATCTTTTGTGCTTTAGGTGACAGTTGTACATCAGCACCAGTATCTCCCATGATTGTAGACTTAACATCATCAGGCTCAAGCTCTGTGAATTTTTCAAGCAAGGCATCTCTTATCTCTTGCTGTCCAAGTCTACCTTTTTGTTTACCTTGTTTACTCAATCTATTAGCTCCTCTACTTTGGGCTTCTTAACCACATCAATGAGGTACTCTTTACCAGATGAGTACTTAAACACTCTAGCTTCAGGCCAGCATATCCTTCTGAACTCACACCCTGCACAAGCAAATGCTAACTTTGTATTCTCTGAAGTAGGAGATTGCTTAATAGGTTTGATACGTTCATCAGGTATTGATCCTAGTACTATTGATTTTATGTCTGCTATTAGCGTATTTAATAAATCTGTATTCTAAAATCCTTAACCTCTCTGTCTAATTTTTTAGCATTCCCAGAAACGACGTCTAAGAGCTGCCAAAAAGATTTACTATGATTTTTAATCTTAGTATGGACCAATTCGTGCAGTATAACATAGTCAACAAGGTAATTAGGTAATCGCATTAAGTGAAGGCTTAGGTTGATGTTATTATCAAAAGAGCAGCTTCCCCATCTTGTTTTAGAATTCTTTACCGCAACTTTTTTATAATCAAACTTGTGCTTTGACGCCAACTCTTCAACTCTTTTTGGGAGGTACTCCTTAGCTTCTTTTCTCCAGGCTCGCTCTATCGCTTTTCTAATTTCATTTTGAACCTCAGCGTCTTCTACTTTATTGGATTGAGGTATTGTGACTATAATTTTATTATTTCTTACAACAGATTTTAGCGGGTCTTTGTCTGAAACCTTTAGCCCTAAATGATGCGACCTGGTTTGAAATGTAGTGTCTAAATTAAAAACAGTAAATTGATCTTCTGCCTTTTGCATCTTAGACAAATGAGACTTGATCCAGTCAATGCGGCCTTCTGTTGCTTGTTTTGCTTTTTTAAAACTAACTGAAACAGGAACAGATACACGAACACCAGTAAATGGTTTGATAGTTATGTTT
>ENA-ORXF01001684-ORXF01001684.1-marine-metagenome-genome-assembly--contig:-NODE-1684-length-13942-cov-15.353552_pt1 | contig 13942 bp, 11 predicted proteins | sample MGYA00237864_ERZ511476 | MGnify/ENA primary metagenome ERZ511476 (study PRJEB26306, sample SAMN06343908) | marine metagenome | isolation source: coastal waters | place: Atlantic Ocean: West Antarctic... | reverse complement strand
CCTGGAGCATTTACATTACCACTAATAACGATCTGATTTTTTTGCTTAGCTAATATTCCTTTAACAGTCACCTGATCTCCGTCGGTTAACTGAAAATTTTTCTTTTTATTATTTTGAAGATTTCCAAAATTAATGGTTGTTAAAAAACGATCAAAAACTAATTCCTGTTTTCTATCGTCAAAAGGTTTGATTCTTGAAATATTCACATTATTTAATGAAGCCTCTGGGGATAAACCTCCTGAGAATTTAAATAAATCTTTTAAAGATTCATTCGCCTTTAATTCATAAATCGCAGATTTTTTTACTTTTCCGCTCAAAGTAATAGAAGACAGTCTAGGGCCTACAAATAAAATATCATTATTTGATAATCGAATGTCTTGATCTATATTTCCTTGGGTGATATAATCATATAAATCGATTGTCTTAATGAGCTTATTATTTCGATATACTTTGACATCCCTTAGAGTTCCTGATGTATTGACCCCACCTGAGGCGTATAAGGCATTTAGTACTGTAGCCATACCACTCACTAAGTGAGGACCCGGTGTATTAACGTTTCCTAAAACAGAAACCTTCACTGGTCTGATTTGGGTTAAAGAAACATCTAAAAATGATCGTGATGGAGAAGATAGTAATCCACTATAATATTTTCCTAAAAATATTTTTACTCTCTTTTTTAAAGTTGCAAAAGAATTACCAGCTGCAAAAAACATCCCTTTATTAGGAAATGATATGTTCCCGTTTAAATCTATTTTTGAGACAATTTCTAAATTATTATCTCCAAAAACAGTTATTCTTAGCTCATCTCCTGGAGCTAAAATATATCCTTCATCAATATTACCAAGAAGATACTCTTTTTGACCAAATGGATTATTTACAAATATTTCGTATCCAAAATAGCTCTCGATTTTATTTTCTTCTTTTACTATTAGTGAAGGGACTATTACTGATGGTAGTGTATCCATTTTCATCTCAGTAACCACATCGGTAGCTGCTGCATTAGGAATCACTGTTTTTGTTGCGCCACCTGAGTTTAAATATTCTGCTAAAGCAGTATCGTAATCAATTCCTCTCAATTTAGCTATTTTCCTAATCTGAGTCTCGCTAATCCCCTTACTGTTTAAAGCATTAATAGCTTCTTGTTTTGAGCTTATCTTAAGACGGTTTGCCTCTGATATTGCATCTTGCTTGGTTTGTGACTGTAATTGCAACAAACTAAAAGCTGTGATTACTATGATTAAAATTTTACGCACTTTTTTTTCTTTTTAATAGTTTAACTTTTTCACTGCAAAGATACCATTTTTATCATATTACAAAAAGGTAGTCCTTATAAGATTGCTTTAGACTGTTAAAGATATTTCAAAAATACCTTAATTGGTAATTTATACGATTACTTTGATCCGTTTAAGCCCTATATTTTTATTTCAAAAATGGGTGTTTCTCACCTATATTGGTTAGAGATGAATTTCTTATATCATGCACTATATCAATAGATTGACGAGCCTCTAAAAGACCATATCCCTCTCCTTTTAAAATCTTCTGATAACTTTGAGTATGCAGCTCTGTAAAGCCTCCACTAAATTCTATCTCCTGCTTATCGATTGTAATAGATCGATACGTCCTTTTATTATCTAACTGAACCTGTTTTGGTAAATCATGCTCATCAATAGATAAATACCAACGAACTCGAGCATTTTTAAATTCTAAATAGCCAGCTGCTTTATTCTTTTCTCTTAAATGTACTTTATTTTCTTGAACCTCCCCGAATACCCATGAAAGCATGTCGTAAAAATGAACGCCTATATTCGTTGCTATTCCTCCGGATTTAGAAGCATCGCCTTTCCAAGAAATATCATACCAACTTCCTCTTGAGGTGATGTAAGTCAAATCAACATCATATTTTCCTTGCTTATTCTCAAGCGCTACTTTGTTTTTAAGATCAATTAAACTTTGATGCAACCGCAACTGTAATATGGTGTTTATTTTTTGCCCAGATTCTTTTTCAATATCTAATAAAGCGTCTACATTCCAAGGATTTAAAACTAAAGGCTTCTCACAAATTGCGTCTGCCCCTCTTCTCAAAGCCATTCTGATATGTGAATCATGCAAGTAATTTGGGGTACAAATACTAACATAATCTAAGTGTATTTGTTTTCTTTTCAATTTTTCAAGATGCCTATCAAATCTTTCAAACTCAACAAAAAAATCAGCTTTTGGAAAATAACTATCCATAATCCCAACAGAATCAAACTTATCTAGAGCAGCTATTAGATTATTATTGGTGTCTTTAATTGCTTTTAAATGTCTAGGCGCTATATATCCTGCGGCACCAATCAATGCAAAATTTTTCATTATTATAATATTTTATCTACAATTTTTGATGAGAGAAAACCCTTTACATCATAAATAATATTTGTATCTTTTTGAAGACCTTGTAGGTCTAAATCTTTAAATTCTTTGTGACCAACAGCCAATACAATCCCATCAAACTTTTTCTCTGGGCAGTTTCTTTGTGTGATGATTCCGTGTTCTTTCCAAACTTTTTCTGGAGCTGCACAAGGGTCGTAAATAGTTACTTTGGTTCCAAAATCTTCCAATTCTTTCACAATATCAACTACTCGTGTATTTCTTACATCCGAGCAATTTTCTTTAAAAGTAATCCCTAAAACTAATATTTCAGCATCTTTAACCTCAACCCCTTTCTTGATCATTAATTTAGTAACCTCTGCCGCTACATATATTCCCATGCTATCGTTAACTCTTCTTCCTGCTAAAATAATCTCAGGATGATAGCCAAATTCTTGTGCCTTGTGAGCTAAATAATAAGGATCTACTCCTATACAATGACCTCCAACCAAACCGGGTTTAAAAGGGAGAAAATTCCATTTTGTACTTGCAGCCTTTAAAACATCGTGGGTATTAATACCCATTAAGTTAAATATTTTTGCCAACTCGTTTACAAAAGCAATGTTAATATCTCGCTGAGAGTTCTCGATTACCTTAGCAGCTTCCGCTACTTTGATAGATGGCGCTAAATGAGTTCCAGCTGTTACTACTGAAGCATATAAATCATCTACTTTTTTTGCAATAGCAGGTGTTGATCCAGAAGTAATCTTTAAAATTTTATCAATCGTGTTTACTTTATCTCCAGGATTTATTCGCTCTGGCGAATATCCTGCAAAAAAATCATGATTAAACACAAGTCCAGATTCTTTCTCTAGAACAGGAATACAGTCTTCTTCAGTGGCCCCAGGATATACTGTTGACTCATAAACGACAATATCTCCTTTTTTTAATACTTTAGCAACTGTTCTACTCGCAGCTAATAAAGGGACTAAAACTGGGGTGTTGTTTTTATCTACCGGAGTAGGCATCGTAATGATATAGTAATTACAATCTTTTATTTTTTCAATGTTAGTAGAGCAAAACAATCCTTTTCCTTTAGAGAATTCATCTACCAAAACTGCTTTTAGATCTTCATCTCCAATCTCCAGAGTAGCGTCTCTGCCAGACATTAATTCAGTTACCCGTTGCTGATCTATATCAAAACCAACCACCGTATATTTTGTTGCAAAGAGCCTTGCCAGCGGCAAACCTACATACCCCAAACCTATAACTGCAATTTTTATCTCTTTCATGTATTTTTCTTTTAGCTTTCAAAAAAATATTCATTTTAGATAAAGCTTTTCTCAATAAGGCTAATTTAATATAATTTTAGCTTCCAGATACTATAACCAGTATACGGTTTAACATTTTTTTAAAGCTAGGTTAATTATTTACCCAATTAAATAAAATATCTTGAGTATGATCTTTACCGAATAAACAAAAAACCGTAGGTCTTTATAATAAAAAAATCCTGTCGAAAATTCGACAGGATTTTAATTTAAGTGGGCAATGAGGGATTCGAACCCCCGACCCTCTCGGTGTAAACGAGATGCTCTGAACCAACTGAGCTAATTGCCCTAAAAGGATTGCAAATATAGTATGGTTTTTTAATCTACCAAACAAAATTTGAAATTTTATTTAAATAACTTCTGCTACAACAAATGTGCTTCCTCCAATGAAGATCATATCATTCTGATTAGCATTAAGTAAGGCACTTGCATAGGCTTTTTCTACAGAAGAATATTTATCTCCAAATAACTCAAACTCATTTGCGGCGTGCTCTAAAAGATCTTCTGAGAGACCTCTTGGAATATTGGGCTTACAAAAATAATAGCGAGCTTGTTTTGGAAAAAGAGATAATAAACTGTCTAAATCTTTATCTGAGACTACTCCCAAAACAATATGTAACAGTTTATATTCTTGATTACTCAACTGATTTAAAACCAATAACAAACCCTCTTTGTTATGAGCAGTGTCACAAATTACCTTAGGAGCTTGTTCAAGAACTTGCCAGCGACCTTTTAGATTCGTCTTTTTTACAATATTCAAAAGACCTTGTTTAATATTTTTATCAGAAACATCAAAACCCTTAAGTTGTGAGATTACAGTTGCGGCTGTTCGTGAATTATTTTTTTGATAATCGCCTAGTAAATCCGTTTTAAATTTAAAATCCCTTTCACAGGCAAAGAAGATACTAGAGTTATTCTCTAATGCTTTATTTATAAAAACATCTTTAACCTCTACTTGTTCCTCCCCTATGATTACGGGAATATTTTCTTTTATGATTCCTGCCTTTTCGTAGGCTATTTCGGGTAATGTTTCCCCTAAAAATTGGGTGTGATCCAAACCAATATTTGTAATTACAGAGAGTTCTGGCTTAATAATATTTGTAGAATCTAACCTACCCCCAAGACCAACTTCTATAATTGCAATATCTACTTTTTCATTTGCGAAATAATCAAATGCTAATCCTACAGTCATTTCGAAAAAAGATAATTTTTGACTTTCTAAAAATGATTTGTTTTCATTAATAAATGAGATTACTTTTTTCTTTGGAATTTCCTGACCATTGATTCGAATTCTTTCAGTGAAGTTTTTTAGATGTGGAGAGGTATATAAACCGACTTTATATCCTGCTTCTTGTAGAATCGAAGAAAGCATATGACTAGTAGAACCTTTACCGTTTGTTCCCCCTACATGAATTGATTTAAATTTTTTTTCCGGAAAGTTAAGTTTTCTTGAAAATGCTAAAATATTAGTTAGATCTTTTTTAAATGCAGTTTCCCCCTGTCTTTGATACATCGGTAATTGAGCAAACATCCAATCTAAAGTTTGTTGGTAATTCATAAGACAAAAATAGTTGATTATTTGGACAACGAAAACTTATAAATAATAGTTCCTGTTTGTTTTATTGGAGCCTTATTATCAGAATTCCATTTTGTTTTTAAAGCGGCTTCTTGAGCTGGTTTTAATAAACAAACTGCTGTATTTGTACTACCTTTCACCCCCGGAATAGCGCTAGTTACCCTACCTGTTTTATCAACAGTAATTCTAACGACAACAATCCCTTCCTCTTCACAATCTGGTTGTTCTTTTGGTTTTGTTAAAGCCTCTCTACCTGTTAAATTATAGTTTCCACTAAAACCATTCGCTTTATTAGCATAATAATTATTAGAATCTGAATCTCCATTTTCTTTTCCTTTTACCCCATTAATATTATCATCTCCTTCACCAATTATTTTTCCATCTGAGGAGTTTCCATTTAACAAATTATTAAGCGCTTCTTGGGTTTCTTTTGAAGGCTTCGGTTTTGGTTTTTCTTTTGGAGTTATTATTTTAAAAACTTCTTTTATTGGTTCTTTTTTGACTTGTTTAACCTTCTCTATTACAGGAACTTCTTTAGAGTTATCATCCGTTAAAATCTGCTCTTTTATTGATTCTGTTTGAGGTTTTTGTAATTCTTTTACCTCCTCTTTTTTTTCTACAACATTAGAAGTTGACGTTTTTGTTGTTTTTTTAATAGGATCTCCATTACCAAAATCTGAAGTACCTATATTAATTGCTAATCCATATTCTTGAGGCGGGTCTAAATAACTCATGCCAAAATTAAATATACCAAAGAGCAACAACAGAAGAATAAATATTGTTATTGCTGCAGATTTACGTTTATGTTTAGTGCTTGAAATTGACATTTTATTTGCCTTTTACAGCTAAAATCATTTTTAATTTGTTCTTGTTTGCGATATCTATAACGCGCATTACATTTTTGTAAGGTGCGTCTTTATCTCCTCGAATGATGACCGTTTTCTTTTTATCTGACCCTACCTTACTTAAAATTTCACTTTCTAATCTTGACGCACTTACTTTTGTTTTATCAATATAAAATAGCGACTTATTTGTTATTGTAACTGCTACAGATTTATTGTTTTCTGTTTTCCCACCCGCTTTAGGTAGTAAAACATCGATAGCACTTACGGTTACTAAAGTAGAAGTAAGCATGAAAAATATCAGCAATAAAAAGACAATATCTGTCATTGATGACATATTAAATGTTGGATCTATTTTATTTCTTCCTCTTAAATTCATTTTATACTGGCTCGTTTAATAAATCTAAAAATTCTACAGATTTTGCTTCCATTTGATAAACCACCTTATCTGTTCTTACCACTAAGTGATTATAAGTGATATAGGCAATGATACCGACAATAAGACCCGCTACAGTAGTTGTCATAGCGGTATACAATCCGTCAGAAAGCATTTTAATATCTATTTGACCGCCTGCGTTTGCGATTTCATGAATCGCTATAATCATTCCAATCACAGTTCCCAAGAATCCAATCATTGGAGCAACTCCTGCTATGGTCGCTAACACACTGACATTTTTCTCTAATTGATATACCTCTAATTTACCAGCAGTTTCAATTGCTGTATTTATATCTTCTAATGGTTTTCCAATTCTAGAAATCCCTTTCTCAATTAATCGTGAGGTTGGTGTGTTCTTACTTTTACAAAGGGAATCTGCAGATATTAAATTCCCGTTAGATATATGATCTTTTATTTGATTCATAAAATTCTCATCAATTTTAGAGGCAGATTTTATTGCAAAAAATCGCTCAAAATAGATATACAATGCAACTGCTAATAATACAAAAAGTATTGTAATAATTATTTGACCTCCTAATCCACCATCTACTATTAAATTATAAATAGAAAGTGTTTTTTCTTTAGGAACTAATTCACCTACAACTTCTTTACTCTCTTGAAAAAATGACACCATTTAATTACTTTTTAAATTCTACAATATTAACGGACATTTTTATTTAAAATTGCCTCTGACTTTATAAACTAAAAATGCCATTCTGTTAAAATACAAAATGACAATTTTTTAAATTAATTTATATTCTAAATAAATATTCTTATACCTACAAAGGATAAGGAACCTACTAAAAAACCGATCAATGCTAGCCAAGATATTTTCTTTAAATACCAGAAGAAATCTATTTTCTCCATTCCCATTGCTACAACTCCTGCCGCTGAACCTATAATTAACATACTTCCTCCAGTACCTGCAGAAAATGCAATAAAGTGCCATAAAGGGTTGTCTAGAGGTTCTGAGAACATTCCTAAACTTGCTGCCACTAGAGGTACATTATCTATTACTGCGGAGCCAATTCCTAGTAAAATAACAACTAAATCAGAGACTAATGTTCCATCTAACTCAGATCCTAATAAAGGAATTCCTTGTTTTAAACTATCTGCAAAGTTGAATAAAATTCCTAATGACTCTAGAGCTGCTACTGCCATTAAGATTCCTAAAAAAAATAAAATACTTGGCATTTCTATTTTTGCTAATGAAGAGTGAACTGGGCTATAATGTGCCTGCTGTGAATGCCCCTCTGCTTGATCACCATCAATACTTGAAATAGAAAATTTTGATCTACTATAAATTTCTGCAAAAGCTGCTACAATTCCTAAAGAAAGCATCATTCCAACATAAGGCGGTAAGTGGGTCACTGTCTTAAAAAATGGCACAAATAATATCGCTCCTAATCCAAGATATAACATTCTGGCACTATACTGACTTTTTGGTTTTTCAACTTCAGAAACATCAAAATCAATATCCCCTTTAAAAGCAGGTAAGTATGTCGCTATAAAAGTTGGTACTATCATACATAAAAGAGAAGGAATAAATAAATATTTAAATAACATCACTGTACTTACTTTATCACCAATCCAAAGCATTGTCGTTGTAACATCTCCGATAGGTGAAAATGCTCCACCTGCATTTGCAGCAATAATAATTAAACCTGTAAACCAAATCCTATCTTCTTTTGCTTTAACGATTTTCTGTAGAATAGAAATTAGAACTATAGTAGCTGTTAGATTGTCTATGATTGCAGATAAAATAAAGGCTAATCCTGAAAACATCCATAGTAGTTTCTTTTTACTTTTAAAGTTAACATACCCTTTGATTGTAGAGAAACCGTCAAAATAATCTATGATTTCTACAATGGTCATTGCCCCTAAAAGGAATACTAAAATCTCAGCTGTTTTACCCAAGTGATGTAATAATGTTTCTTCTAATAAATGCAATTTATCGTCATGTAACATTGATGAAAACCCTTCGACTAATGCGTGCTTACTAGAGTCAAACCAGTTAGAGAAACTATCAATACCTAAGGCCACTAAAGCCCAACAAATCGCCATCATTACCAAAGCGGGTATTAGCTTATCTATTTTTATATTATGCTCTAATGTGATTGCTAAATAACCAATAATAAATACAATTATAATAACTGATTCCATATATTTAGATTAATTCTTTAAGTGCGATTTCAAATGCTGTTGAGCAAATTTTTGTTTTTGATTCACTTTTATTAAAAGTTCTTTGTAGTGCTTTTTTAATTGTATTTGATGTATCATCAAAAATAGCTTTATCCTTCATAGGTAGGACAACTCTTCCCTCCATTAAGTATGCAAAAACTCTTGCGATACCACAATTGGAAATAAAATCTGGCAATAAACTTATATGTTTATCAGCATACTCCATGATAGGGCCAAAGAAAATTTCTTTATCTGCAAATGGAACATTTGCTCCTGGTGAAATTACTTCTAAACCAGCATCGATCATTTTTTGAACTTGATCTTGAGAGACCAATCTAGAGGCTGCGGCTGGGATAAATATCTCTGCAGGTAAATTCCAGATTTTAGTATTTATTTCGTCAAAGGATATCATTTTTTCTGAAACTAATTGATTCCCATCTTTTAATAAAAATAAATTAGTCATTTCTTTCATAGAAAATCCTTCTTCACTGACTATACCTCCTTCTCTATCTATAATACCAACAACTTTGACTCCTAATTTTGTCAAGTAATAAGCTGCGGCTGAACCTACGTTCCCGAAACCTTGAACAATCGCTCTTTTCCCTTGAATATTCCCTCCGTATATGTCATAATAATGCTTTACCGCTTCAGCAACGCCAAAACCTGTTAACATATCTGCTACAGTATATTTTCTTGATAAATCGGGTGAATATTGGGTGTCTTCTATAACTTTTATAACTCCAAGGCGTAACTGACCAATTCTATTTATTTTATCTGCTTCAGTTGGTTTAAAATGACCATTAAAAATACCTTCTTGCGGATGCCAAACACCACAATCTTCTGTGATTGGAATTACATCTTTATCAGCATCTACATTTAAATCACCACCAGTTCCATAATAATGTTTTAGAAGTGGTGTAACTGCCTTATACCAACGCTCCAAAACACCTCTTTTTCTTGAGTCATTTGGATCAAAGTTAATTCCAGACTTTGCTCCTCCAATAGCAGGACCAGAGACCGTAAACTTTACCTCCATTGTTTTTGCTAAAGACATCACTTCATTTTGGTCTAAACCTTTTCGCATTCTTGTGCCCCCTCCCGCGGCTCCACCTCTAAGAGAGTTAATAACCACCCAACCTTCTGCTTCAGTCTGTGCATCTTTCCAATGAAAAACAATTTCTGGCTGTTTATTTTCGTATTTTTTTAATAATTCTTTCATCTTATCTGTTTTTAATATCAACTATTATTATTATTCCTTAAAGTCATTTATGCTTTTATTTCAATTGATTTAAGTTGAGCTAAAGTTGATTCATTTTTAAAATTTAAAGATTTTTATTATCAGAATTATTGCTGGCAAATTTACAGTAAAATTATCATTTTTCAATTTATTTATTTCAAAAACTATGACTTAAAAATCACGCCAGATGAATGATCTTTATTAGCCCCGGTAACACTTTTTAAACAATTATTTTTATTCTCAATTCTTAACAATCCCAATAAAGAAAAAATTAGTGCTTCTTTATAATTAATTATTTTTTTTGAAGTTATTATTACCTTATTGGCAGATAGAATAGATATTCTATTCATTAGAAAAGAGTTAAAAACACCTCCACCTGTAAAAAGAATAGAGCTATTCTGGTCAACAATATTTGAAATCTGAATGGCAATATGCTCAACTAAAGTTCTTAAAATATGAATGTGATTCTTTTCCATAGAATCGATTAAAGGATAAACTTCGTTTTGAACCCATTCTAAACCTAAAGATTTTGGATATTGTTTCTTATAAAAATCCAATTCATTAAGCTTACTTAAAAGTTGATTATTTATTTTTCCTTGTGAAGCTAAATCTCCATTTTTATCATATTGAAATCCCAATTTTGATGCATAAAAATTCATTACTATATTAACTGGACAAATATCAAAAGCAATTCTTTTATTTTTTTCGCGATATGATATGTTAGAAAAACCTCCAAGATTTATACAGTAATCATACTCAGGAAAAAGAAGTTCATCACCAATTGGAACTAATGGAGCTCCTTGACCCCCCAATTTCACATCTTGAGTTCTAAAATCACACACCACTTTTTGCTTTGTTATTTTAGATATTATTTGTCCATTTCCTATTTGAAGTGTAATTCCTTTTTCTGGTTGATGTAAAACGGTATGGCCATGGGAGGAAATAAAATCGATATTTTTTATTGAATATTTAATGATAAATTCATTTACTCTTTCAGCCAAAAACTTCCCATATTTAATATCTAAATCATTTAAATCATCAGCAGAGAATTCGATCGATTTTTGTAAAATTATTTTCCATTTCTCTGAGTAAGGAATGGTATCTGCATGAATAATTTGAAAATCTTTATAACTATTATTATTAAATTTTACATAAACTAAATCTAATCCATCTAAAGAAGTACCAGACATCAAACCAATACTATAATTATAAAAAACATCCATATGTGTAAAATTAATAAAAGTCTATTGATAATATGTTACGAAATCGATATCTTTGCCTAGTAATTTTACGAATTTAATAAAAATATATAATGGATTTTAGTTTAACTGAAGAACACCTAATGATTCAAGAAGCGGCAAGAGACTTTGCACAGAATGAACTATTACCCGGAGTGATTGAAAGAGATAATAAGCAAGAATTTCCTGATGAATTAGTCAAGAAAATGGGAGAACTAGGGTTTATGGGAATTATGGTAGACCCTAAGTATGGCGGTAGTGGAATGGATACTATTTCCTATGTTTTAATTATGGAAGAATTATCTAAAATAGATGCATCTGCATCTGTAATTGTCTCTGTAAATAACTCTTTAGTTTGTTACGGTCTAGAATCTTATGGTAACGAAGAGCAAAAACAAAAATATTTAACAAAATTAGCTACAGGAGAATTTGTTGGCGCCTTTTGTTTAAGTGAACCTGAGGCAGGATCTGACGCTACATCTCAAGCAACTACTGCAGAAGATAAAGGTGATCATTATATTATTAATGGAACAAAGAACTGGATTACAAGTGGTGGACGTGCAGATGTTTACCTAGTAGTTGCTCAAACAGATAGAGCAAAAGGTCACAAAGGGATTAACGTTTTTATTGTCGAGAAAGGAACTCCAGGTTTTCATATTGGCCCAAAAGAAGATAAATTAGGAATACGAGGTTCCGATACACATACACTTCAGTTCAACGATGTGAGAGTGCCAAAAGAAAATAGAATAGGTGAAGATGGGTTTGGTTTCAAATTTGCAATGAAAACACTCTCTGGCGGGAGAATTGGAATTGCTGCACAAGCTCTAGGAATTGCCGCAGGAGGATATGAATTGTCTTTAAAATACTCCAAAGAGCGTAAAGCGTTTGGAACAGAAATATGCAATCATCAGGCAGTTGCATTTAAACTAGCTGACATGCATACAGATATTTCTGCTGCAAGGATGTTAGTGATGAAAGCTGCATGGGATAAAGATCAGGGCAACAATTACGATATGTCTTCAGCAATGGCTAAGTTATATGCATCAAAAATAGCAATGGAACACACTGTAGAAGCTGTTCAAATTCACGGTGGAAATGGATTTGTGAAAGAATACCATGTAGAGCGTTTAATGCGTGATGCAAAAATCACTCAAATATATGAGGGTACTTCTGAAATTCAAAAAATTGTAATTTCAAGAGGTGTTATAAAAGGGTAATAAAATCAATACAATTATAATAATTTATTAGATTTCAAAAAAATTGAATTCTTATGAAATTTAATCAGGTAACCCTTTTTGGTGCGAGTGGACTTATTGGAAGCTATTTATTAAAATACCTACTAAAAGATTCTGAGGTTCATCTAATAAATATCATTAGCAGAAAACCGTTTTACTTAAAACATGATAAAATTAATAACATCGTTATTGATTTTACAGATCTAAACTCTTTTTCTATTTGTACAAAAAAAAGTGATGCTGTTTTTGTATCTATCGGTACAACAATGGCCAAAGTCAATGGAAATAAATCTGAATATCGAAAAATAGATTTTGATATAATTTTTAATATTGCCAAAGCCTGTAAGAAAAATAGTGTTAAAAATCTATTATTTGTCTCATCATTGGGTGCAGATTCGAACGCCTCTTCTTTTTATCTTTCATTAAAGGGGGACATTGAAGACGCAGTAGAGAAATTAAAGTTAACATCTACCTCGATTTTTCGTCCGTCTGTATTATTAGGCAATAGAAATGAAGCAAGATTTATGGAAAGAATAGCTCAGATTATAATGTCCTATTTAATAATTTTTATTCCCTCTAAATATAAACCTATTGATGCAGATATTGTAGCTAAGTCCATGGTCAATACATCTAAAAATCCTAAACCAGGATTTAACCTCTATCATTATAAGGAAATAAAAGATCAACTTCTCAATTAATTTTTTATTTATGATTGTGTTTTAAAATCAATATCAAACAATTGCAATCCAGATCCTGGCGCAACATTTCGTAAATATTCTTTATCGTTATTCTCTTTTAAAGAATCCTCTATAAATTTTAGCGATAAATTCTCTTTACCTAATTCAAAAAGAGTTGCCATCATTAAGCGAATTTGATATCTTAGAAAACCTTTTCCTTTTACTTTTAATACATAACTCGTTTCAGGGAAAAAATTAGCAGTCAAAATATTGTTTTCAATAATTTCACAAGAATCTATCGTTCTCTTAAAAATAGTATTAGATGAAGGCTTTGTACAATATTTATTAAAATAATGTTCCCCTTGAAATAGTTTAGCCCCAGATTTCATTAAATTAATATTTAAATCTTCTTGCAAGCCTGCCATAAAAGGAGCAGCAAACGGATGATTTTTATCTCCAAATGAAAAATAATAATGATATTCTTTAATCTTTTCAGAATTAATCAAATTAAAATCTTCGTTCAATTCCCTAAAAGAGACTGATTTTAAATCTGCAGGAGCATTTTTATTAAAATCCTCAAGGAAATTATCTTTATTAACTTCAAATCTTGTAAAAAGGTTAATGAAATAGGTGTTTGCAGATACTTTAGCATCCGTCCTTCCAACTCCAATTGTTTTATAATCTTCATTTTTAAATACAAAATGGAGACTTTTATCAACTATATCGTGTAAAGTTTTGACATCATTTTGCTTTTGCCATCCGTGAAAACGAAAACCTAAAAACTGGATTTTAACTAAATAAGAAAAAGGATATTTCATAATATCAAAAATACAACAAAATGAAGTT
>ENA-ORXF01001683-ORXF01001683.1-marine-metagenome-genome-assembly--contig:-NODE-1683-length-13945-cov-5.613282_pt1 | contig 13945 bp, 13 predicted proteins | sample MGYA00237864_ERZ511476 | MGnify/ENA primary metagenome ERZ511476 (study PRJEB26306, sample SAMN06343908) | marine metagenome | isolation source: coastal waters | place: Atlantic Ocean: West Antarctic... | reverse complement strand
AAGAAAAGTAAATTATATCGTTTTATCATTGATAAAAATAATATATTAAAAAAAAAAAAAAAACCAGGAGGATTTGATAAATCTAAATGGCTAGAATTTATGGTTGATAATTATACATTATTTCATAATAATAAAGAATTATGGACATACTTCTTAAAAAAATTAGAATATTATTATATGTTAAATAATAATAAATATCCAACTAGTGGAACTCTGTACGATTGGTATGATTTTCAAAAGAAAAATATGAATTTGATAAACTCTGGTAAAACATACTATGTTATCGGTGAACTCGAATATCAAAATATTTTGAAAATCTTTTTCAAAAACCATTCTTAAATATTAACATATTCTTAAATATTTATAATTATTATATTTTTATAATAATTATAAATTTTATATTTTTCTAATAATTATAATTTTATATATGTTTGTTGAATTTGAGAAATAAAATTTAAATAAAATTTTAAATATAAATTATTAATTGTAAATTATTAATTGTAAATTATTAATTGTAAATTATTAATTGTAAATTATTAATTGTAAATTATTAATTTACAATTATTATTTTTTTTAATGGTTGTAGTATGAATAAATAATTATTTGATTATTTACGTTGACATTGACGTTTTGACCGACGTAACGATGTGATTAGCGGAGGGTTCGTTCTCTTTTTTTTGTAATCAATTTTCAGTTGGTGTTCATCAATTTTCAGTTGGTGTTCATCAATTTTCAGTTGGTGTTCATCAATTTTCTTTTGTTGTTCATCCATTCTCTTTTGTTGTTCATCCACTCTCTTTTGTTGTTCATCCACTCTCTTTTGTTGGTAATCTATTCTTTTTTTGTGTTCATCCATTTTCTTTTGTTGATGTTTATCTATCTCATCAATTTTCAGTTTGTGTTCATCCATTTTATTTCGTTGATGTTTATCTCTCTTATCAATTAATAATTTAAACATATCGGATTCTCTTATTTGCTGTTCTAGAGATTTAGATTGTTCATTTTTGTTTTTTTTTAAAAAATCTTGCATATTTAATAGTTTTAATTCTAATTCACGGAAAGCATTAATACTAATATTTCCTGATTGACTTGTGGTTTCATTAACATTTGTAGATGCTGATACAGTATTACAGGATTGATTTTTTGGAATGATTTCGGTGATTTTCATAATAATGAATCGTTTTCCATAACTGGATTTCTTCGAATCTATATCATAAATACATTTAAAACTACAATTACTCAAATTGATACTGTCGAAATTAATCTTATTTTGTTTTAAATAAGATTCAACTATATTCCAAGAAACAAAAAATTCGTCTTTCCCATCGTTAGTAATAATGAATTTACCTATTTCACTATAAGAATGGTACACGCTTGTATATCTACATCTTTCCAAATCATGACAATGATTACATTCGTCATATGTACATCCTTGTGGTGTACATAGATAATAACAGAGTTTTTTTGAGATTTTTTTTGAGATTATTGTTGACATTTATATAAAAACTATATGATTGAGTTAAAATAAATCATTTTTTTGTTAATTTTTACTTTATATTTAAATTATTATTAATATCTATCATATCTTATATTTATCATATCTTATATTTATCTTTCAATTAAAAAGAGATTTTTATTTTTCAATAAACAAATAAGTGTATAAAAAGGATTTTTCTTTATATTTTTATTCCATTCTGAATGAATTTGACGGAAAGCTCGTGTTTTACGGATTCGTTTTTTTAATTCATAATTGATTTCATCAGAATCCTTCCATTTTACAAAATAATAAAAATATTCTTCGCCAATAATTATTTCTGGAATATGTAATATTTCTTTTTTTCGATGATCGGGTTTTATAATAGATTTTAATTGCTTTCTCGTATCAACAGAATATCTTTTAACTTGTTTTCTATTTCTCTTTATATCCATTCTTTAATATAATTCAAATATTTATAAATGATTTTAATAAATCATTTTTTTATTAAAGTATAAAGTATTAAGTATAAAGTATTAAGTATAAAGTATTAAGTATTAAGTATTAATTATAAAGTATTAAAGTATAATATATGAACTTCTCGATAGAATAATAAGTAGAATAATATTACTATATTTTTATATAAAAATATATTCATAATATTAATTTAGAATGTGTGGAATCTATGCATATATAACAAAAAATAATTTAAATGTCGAACAAATCTTAAATAATGGATTAAAAATTAAACATCGAGGACCAGATAATACAAGTGAATATATTCTTAAAATTGGAGAATATAATATATATTTAATGTTTCATAGATTAGTAATTAATGGTTTAACTGAACATGGAAATCAACCAATGAAAATTAATAATAAAATTTTAATTTGTAATGGTGAAATTTATAATTATAAAGAATTGGCAAAAAACTACGATATTGATTTATATACGGGAAGTGATTGTGAAATCATACCTTATTTATATGAAAAAATTGGTATTGATATGATAAATGTGTTAGATGGTGTTTTTTCATTTATTTTAATTGATATTAATAATGGAACTATGTTTATCGGGCATGATCCAATTGGGATCCGTAGTTTATATTATGAAGTAAATGAAAATCAAATCGGATTTGCATCAGAATTAAAATCATTAAATAGTCAATTTAAGAATGTTGAAATGTATCCACCTGGAACATATGGTAAGTTTGATTTTTTAACAAATAGTTATAAAGAATTTAAATATTTTAATTTAGATTTCAATATTATCCATTATAATGAAAATGAAATTATAAAAAATATTAAATCATTATTAAATAAAGCAGTTAAAAAACGATTATTAAGTGATAAACCAATATGTTGTTTGTTATCAGGTGGTTTAGATAGTAGTATAATAACTGCTTTAACAGTTAAATCAATCGGAAAAGAGAATGTCCGGACTTTTTCAATTGGTTTGAAAGATTCACCAGATATTATTGCTGCGCAAAAAGTAGCCGATTATTTAGGAACGAATCATACAAGTGTTATATTATCTGTTGAACAGATGATAAATGGAATTGAAGATACAATATATCAGATTGAATCATTTGATATAACAACAATCCGGGCATCAACACCAATGTTTTTATTATCAAGATATATATCAGAGAATACAAATATAAAAGTGGTATTGAGCGGAGAAGGTAGTGATGAAGCATCTGGGTCTTATTTATATTTTCATAATGCACCATCATCAGGTGATTTTCAAGACGAATGTATCAGGTTAATTAAAGATGTTCAATATTTTGATGTTTTAAGAGGAGATAAAACAACTGCTGGGGCCGGATTAGAAATTAGGGTTCCTTTTTTTGATAAAGAATTTATAAATTATTATATGAGTATAGATCCCAATATGAAAATGGTCAGAAATAATCATGAGAAATTTCTCTTAAGAAAAGCATTTGAAGGTGAATTACCGGATGAAATTGTTTGGAGAAGAAAAGAAGGTTTTTCAGATGGTGTATCGAAAATTGAATTGCCATTGTATAAAATTATTGAAAATTATACTCAATCAACCTTTAACTTAAACGAAAAAGATTGGTATAAAAAAGTATTTAATAAGTTTTATTCAAATAACGAGCATATAATTCCATATTATTGGATGCCAAAATGGAGTGGTGATTTGGATAATCCATCTGGGCGATTGATAATTGATAATTAAATATATTATTATTAAAGATTTAATATATTAAAGATTTAATATATTATTATTTTAATTTTTTTTTTTATTATATTTTTTTAAATTATATTTGTTTTTAATTTTCTTTTTTATTATATTTGTTTTAAATTATATTTGTTTTAAATTATATTTGTTTTATATTATATTTGTTTTAAATTATATTTGTTTTAAATTATATTTTTTTAATTATATTTTTTAAATTTAGTGAATCAGTTCATTTAGTAAATCGATTTAATAAATGAACTGATACTTTCCGGTATACTTGTCAGCATGCTTCGTGATCATAGACTTCATTGTGCTAAAGTAAAAGTCGGCATCGTCCTTACTAATCACATACAGAACTTGTAGTGTATCAAAGAAAATAATAGGTTGGCAATGAGCCACTGCGAATGAATAACACGCGACTGGTTGTCCCTTGTCATTCAGTTCATATGCTTGACACCTGAGACCAATCTTGCGATTGATGTCTGATGACAGGAGATTCTTGTAAATGTTTTGAAAGCGTATTTCTTCTTCATTGAATGACTTATTTTCGAGGGCAGTCATTGCAAACTGATATTCAAGCTTACAAATCTGCTTTGCAAATTTCTGAATATGAATCCCAAAATTTTCAAGAATGTGAGGATTGCAGAATAGGTTTAGTAGACCCTTAATAAAGATATTGCCAAGGGCAAATGCTTCGCCCCCAGTCAACCCATTCTGCATAGGACCAGGGTTTGCCTCATAATAAATGGAATAATCTAGTATGTCGCTAACATGATTAGTGAACTTTAGAAATTTAGGAACACCACCTACATTAGCGAACGCGGGATTCTTGCTCAAAAGAGCAAGTTTTTCGCCAGTAAATGTACCTCCATTTAGAACAGATACTTGGATTTGTTCAGCCAGACGAGCCATCTCCGTCTGAAAAGGGTGGTCTGGGCGAGCAAACAGGCTTCTAAATGAAGCTGAATCTTCGAGCAACCATTCTTCTATCAATGCAGCTGTCATCTGGGAGGGGGGCGCAACGGCAGCTGTCATCTTGGAGGAAGCCATCTTGGAGGAAGCCATCTTGGAGGAAGCCATCTGTTATTTAAAATATAAGTATTCAATATTTTAGTATCAATTTTTATTATCAGGTGGTTAGATAGTAGTATTACAAATATAAAATGGTATTGAGTGGTAATTTTATTATTTAAGTTATTTTTTATAAGATATGTTGTATAATTTATCTTAAATAATTTATCTTAAATAATTTATCTTAAATAATTTATCTTAATAATTTATCTAAATAAACTAAAGTTAACAACTTTAATACCATATTTATGAACATTATCATAATATTCTTTATTTTTTTCATTTGTTGAAAAATCAACTTTATATTCATTTAAATCTTTAAATGTTTGAACTTTATTTACTTTAGTATTAATAATTTCATTATTATATTCCCATTGAATTATAGTAGATAAGTTAATTTTTTTATAAAAACATTTATTAAAAAAAATTTTTTCTAACATTTTATTATTTTTATTATTTTTAATTGAATTAAAAGTATTTTTATTTACTTTTATTTTTAACATTATTTATTATTAATTATTAATTATTAATTATTTATATAAATTTAATATAATTAAAAACCTAATTTTTCCTTTAATATAATTAAAAAGCTAAATTATCTTTAATAAATTTATTAATATTAAAATCATTTAGATTTTTAATTTTAAGAGATTTTTTATTTTTTGTAAATTCAAATGTAGATTTTCTAATTAATTTTACTTTCCAACCACTTAAAATTGCATTATATATAAATATCATTTCATAAAATGTTTTATAATTTATCATTTAATAATTTATTAATTTTAATTATTTGGATAAAAATCCGTATTATTATTTAAAGATAATTTTAAGGATAAATTAAATGAAGTCATCAAAAAGTAATACTATTGATGCAATTCATAATTCTATAATTTCTAATTTGAAAGATGAAAATAATAATAAGGGGGGGTTATTAAAAGAAATCAGCTTAGAAAAAGAAAAATGTTTAGAATTTAAAAAAAAAACTAAAAAAAATTTAAGTATTGAAGAAATAGATGAATATTTAAATTTAAAAGATAGTATAAAATTAAAAAAAAAAAAATTAAATCAAATAATAGATAGAAAAGAAATAATTGATTATTATTTAGATAATACTAACATTTTAACAGAATATTATTTAAATAAAAAAAATATAGAATCAAATAATTATAAAACAGATATTTCAAATAATTATAAAAAAAATATTTTAAATAATTTAGATTTTAATAAAAAAAAAATAATTAATAATACAGAATTATTAGATAATTATTTAATAATAAATAATAAAAATCATATTAAAAATAAAAAAAAGAATGTTGATACTAATACATGTCAACATTGTAATATTGAAATGACAATCTATAATATAGAATCTATTACTGTATGCCCGAAATGTGGTAAAATTAATTATATTATTTTAGATTCAACTAAACCCAGTTATAAAGATCCTCCACCCGAGATTTCTTATTTTGCTTATAAAAGGATTAATCATTTTAATGAATGGTTATGTCAATTTCAAGGTAAAGAAACAACTGATATACCTGAAGAAATATATAATAAAATTTTATTAGAAATTAAAAAGGAAAGAATTACTGATATGAGTTTAGTAACACCAATAAAAGTAAGGCAATATCTAAAAAAATTAAAACTAAATAAATATTATGAACATACTACGCATATAATAAATAGATTAAATTCGACTACATCCGGAATTTTAAATAAAGAAACTGAAAATAAATTAAGACGAATGTTTAGAGATATTCAAGAACCATTTATTCAAGTTTGTCCAAAAAATAGGAAAAACTTTTTATCATATTCATATGTTCTAAATAAATTTGTCGAATTATTACAAATGTCAGAATTAAAACAATATTTCCCACTTTTAAAGAGTAGAGAAAAATTACATCAACAAGACATGATTTGGAAAGATATATGTAAAATATTAGATTGGCCTTATCATAAATCGATTTAATAATATTTTTTTATATTTTAATTATCTTTATATTTTTAAATATTTTTTTTTATATTTTAATTATCTTTATATTTTTAAATATTTTTATATTTAATCTTTAATTTCCATAAACGGTATTTAACTGCTGTGATACTCTTATAAATGTAGTATTAAAATATAAGTCTTTTAAATATCGTGTATTTGTATATGTACAAGTTGAACGTATTCCTCCTAATATATTTAATATTGTATTTTTAAGTTCGCCCTTATATTCAATCAATACCTCTTTGCCTTCACTTGATTTATAATTTGATAATCCACCATTATAATTATTATTTGCTTTTAAACTTGACATCCCATAAAATGATTTAAATTGCTTATCATCTTTAACGATTAATTCCCCCAAACATTCTTTATGACCCGCAAACATACCACCACTCATTACAAAATCACCACCTGCTCCATATGCCTTACTAAAATCACCGGGACATGTGCAACCACCATCTGATAAAATATATCCTCCTAATGCCTTTGCGATATTAGAACATTCAATAACACAACTTAATTGAGGATATCCAATCGCGGTTTGTTTTCTTGTTGTACAAACTGACCCGGACCCAATACCAACTTTAACAATATCTACACCAGCTCTAATATATTTCTCAACAATTTCAGGTGTGACAACACTACCGGCTATTAAAATTTGATTGGGATATTTATACCTTATTTTTTCAATAATTTTAAAAAATTTATCAATGTATCCATTTGCAATATCTAAATGAATAAATTTTATATTTGGTAACATTTCTAATATTTTATCTAACTTATCTAAATCACTCTCGGAAATTCCAGATGTGACTGTGATATAATCATATATAAATTTGTTTTCACTAAATTCACTTATATTATTTATAAAATTCTTCCAATCCTCAATTGAATAATGTTTATGAATAGATGTTAGAATCTTATATTTTGAAGCCTCAATTGCCATCTCAAATGTTCCTGTTGTATCCATATTTGAAATTATAATAGGTACACCTTTCCAATATTGATTGTTCCTAAATGTAAATTCTCTTTCAAGATTTACGTCTGAACGACTATTTAAATTTGATTCAACCGGTTTAATTAATACATCTTTAAAGTCTAGTTTTATTTCTGTTTCGATTTTCATTATACTAAATATTTATAGTTTATAAAATATATTTTAACTTAAAATATATTTCTTAAGTAATTTTAAGTATAATTTTTTTAAGAATATATGAAAAAAAATATAATACTTTTTAAAAATAATAATTTTAAAGATAATAAAATATTTTTATCTAACATAATTTATTTATAAATTTATTTTTTAATTTATTTATAAATTTATTTTTAAATTTATTTTTTAATTTATTTTTAAATGTTAAAAAATATTAATTCTTAAGGAAAGAATTAACATTTTACAAAAGCATCTCGACAATAGAGATTTCCAAATCAGAAGGAATTTGAAAATTTTTCAACAACCTGTGAAAAAATAATTTTATCTTTACAACTGATAATGGATATTTTTCATTGAAACAATCAAGACAAAAATCAAAATGTATTGTTTCATTGGGATCAGCACAGTATCCACAAGTTGAAACCAAAAAATCATCTGGGTATCGTGTTGTAACAAATGGACGAAAAATGTAAGGACTATCATATTCATCTGAATGTTTCATATCACAAAGGTCTCTGTGTAGAGCAGCATCCCAACCCTGATCACCTTGTTGTCCATCCGGATAACCTGGTGGAAAATCATAACTTCCTAAAAAAGTTAGTTTAGGATTAGGGTCTGGTTCAATTGTGCTTGCTGCTTCACAACCACATCCGTCACAACAATATTTATTGTCAATAAATACCTTTCGAAAAATATTTTTATCACTATTAATTTGGATTTGTTCTCCATCATTCATCTGATAGGTTATTATCGCATTTTCTACAAAGTATTTATGTTTGCTAGTGAACACAATATTACCTTGTGGGGGATAATCTTCAACTTGCTTATGAGTCAGTGTTAATTCTTTTGAACTAAAACATATTTTTTGAATATGATCAAGAAAAGAAGTAGAATCACTTGACGAAACTTCAATATCAAAACATAAACTCTTATGATATTTAATTTCAGCATTTTTTTTTTGTTCTTCTTCATCAATAATCATTTCAGAAAAGATTTCATATTCAGATTCATAATCTGAATCAGTATTCTCTTCGGAAAGATGTCTGTAATAATCAAAAGTAAAATCAGACATTTGTTTCATCTTCTTAGACAAACGAAGACACATTTGATTATCACTAATAAAATCACTTGTTTGTTTAGTCGTTTGAGACTTGGACTGATGCTTAACCTTTTTGTGAGGATGTCTATTCACCCGATGTTTACTCCCCCCTCCTCTCTTTTGCTTACGAGAACAGTAAGAAAAATTTTTCAAGTATCCTCGGGGCATATTTGTCTAAAGTAAAGTATTTATATCAAATGTATACTTTAATATTAATTAATATAAAAAATTGTATCATTTTTTTTATATAGTTTATTAATTAAAACTTAATAAAGAAAATGAATAATAACAATCAATTCATTTCTTAAGTAATTTTAATATATTTCTTAAGTAATTTTAATATTATTCATATTATTCATATTATTCATATTATTCATATTATCCACATTATCCATATTATCCATATTATGTATATTATCCATATTATTAAAAATTGATTTTTAATTGGTATATAAGTAAAAATCTATACCAAATATGCCAAGAATATGTAAATGTGGAAAAGCACACACAATTTATAATGAACCTAATGAAACAAAACCTATATGTTGTTTTAAATGTAAAACAGATACAATGATTGATGTTAAATCTAAAAAATGTAAATGTGGAAAAGCGATACCTTATTTTAATTTTGAAGGTGAAACAAAAGCGATTTGTTGCTCTAAATGTAAAGAACCAGATATGATTGATATTAAAAATAAAAAATGTAAATGTGGGAAAGCACAACCTAATTTTAATTTTGAAGGTGAAACAAAACCGATTTGTTGCTCTAAATGTAAAGAACCAGATATGATTGATATTAAAAATAAAAAATGTGGGAAAGCACAACCTAATTTTAATTTTGAAGGTGAAACAAAACCGATTTGTTGCTCTAAATGTAAAAAACCAGATATGATTGATATTAAAAATAAAAAATGTAAATGTGGGAAAATACCTAGTTTTAATTTTAAAGGTGAAACAAAAGCTATTTGTTTATCTAACTGTAAAACCCCCAATATGATTCATAGTAACATTTATAAAAGACCCGCAATGGCGCAAAGCGCCCGCGAGATGAGATTTTTTAGAGGTGTAAAAATAAAAGAAGAAAAACAACAATATTATAGTGAATATAATATTGATGTTTTTGAAACAGAAAATGCTATATTGAATACATACGAGGTAAAATTAAAATTAAATAAAAATACTTGGGTTATGAAAATTATTGATACTTTTCGAATATTTTCAATGAGAAATGACTGTTTAATATTTAAAGTAAAAGATATTGCCGATGAATTAGAAGATAATTTTACCGATGAATATCTTGCTAATATGAAACTTAATAATATAAAATGGAAGGCTAACTTTAACTCTTTTTTTACAAGATCTAAATTATTTTATCAAGTCAAATTAACATCAGGTAAACATGGTTATTGGATATTATATGATAAGTATTTTCAATATAAATCTTGTTTTGAGTTATTAAATGATAACAAAATTATTATGAAAAATGATTGTTACGAAATATTAAAATCATATAAATCATCTAAAAGAAAATTCGATGAAATCCTTTACACCGAAAGTAATGATTTATCTAATGATTTATCTAATGATTTATCTAATGATAATCCAATGATTAAAACCGAAAGAATTGAACCAGATGAATTTGATTCAACAGTTGCTATTAAAACTGAAATCATCATTCCTTTATCATTTGATCCGGATGGTTTAATAAGTAATATGGAATACTTAACAGGGAATAATCAAGAGCCACCTTCTTTTGAAGAGAATGATAGTTTAAGGACATGCCCGATGTGTAGTTTTCCAGTAGCAATTAATGATAATAATAGAGGTTGTAATCGAGTAATTTGTTTTAGATTCAATTGTAACACAGAATTTTGTCGATATTGTAAGAAGATATCTGATAAAGATAGTCGTCATATGAGATGTGATTGCCAACGATAATTACAGATTATATTATAATAATATTTTCATAAAGAATTTTATAAAAAAAAAATGATTAATAAATATAACTTATAAATATAATAAATTATGATGAAAAGAAAAGCAATTTTTTTAGATAATGAATCTTCATCTGAATATGAATATTCGTCAGATGATGATTCGTCAGATGATGATTCGTCAGATGAGAATGATGAAGCTGATAAGAAAATTAATATGATGATGATATGTCAAGGAAAAACAGATGCATCTGATGATGAATCAAATGAAGAAGAATATATTAGAAAAGAAGGCCCGGAAGCACAATATTTAAGTAGAGAACATCGAGCTTCTAAAAGGTATTATGGTATAAATAAAACTTTAAAATCAGATGAAATTATTGAATTAAGTGATGATGATGACTCAACAGATGTTGATAAATTAACAGATTATGTTGACTCAACAGATGTTGATAAATTAACAGATTACGTTGACTCAAATCATAATAAAGACTTAACTATTCGAAAAAGAAATAGTGATGAATTAGACAAATTAGATGTATCTATTTTAAGAGAAATTCTACTTGATAGATTAGATGAAAAAAATTTACAAATAAAACTAACATCCTAATATTTAAAATTAAAATTACAACATTTAATAAATTCAATTTTTAATAATATTTATTTACTTATCTGAATAATTTATTAATAATATTATTAACTTATCTGAATAATTTTTTAATAATTTTTAAATAATATATAATTTTTAAATAATATATAATTTTTAAATTATATATATATATATATGAATTTGACAGGAGGTAGTGAACATTATCGTTATTTTAAAACAATTTCTGTTAATAATAAAAAAGTAAAAGAAGATAATGAAGGTAGATATAAAACTAAAACTTCTCCAAGTCATGCGGCTAAAAAAGCTTTTACACAATTATCAAAAATACATAAAACAAATAAATTAACATTTAGTATTAAAGAAATTACACAAGGTTCTTCTAAAAAAGAATATGGCCCTTATGTTGGTGAAAAAGTTAAGTTAAAAAAACCATTAGAAGTTAAATATAAAGGGACGAAAACACCAGTTTTAATTGAATATGAAACTAAAATTCATTTAGTAAAAACACATAAACAAAAAGGAGGTAATAAACAAAAAGGAGGTAATAAACAAAAAGGAGGTAATAAACAAAAAGGAGGTAATAAACAAAAAGGAGGTGGTCAAAAACTATATAGATTATGTTTAATAAGACATGGTTTATCTACATCAAATATGTGTGGAATATATAATTCTTTAATCAATTCCTCAAAAAGGAATTTTTTAAATAGACAAATGACAGACAAATTTGGTGTTTCTACTTTAATGATGTATTTAGTTAAAGATGTTCCATTAGCAAATATAGGTATATGTCAAGCAATTAGCAATTATAATGAATATTATAAAAATATAAAATCAAATGTGTTGCCGTCCCCCACTCCTGCAATTTCATCTAATATGCTTAGAGCAATTCAAACAGCTATATTTTTATCACCAAACAGTACAATATATATATATCCGTTTATAAGTGAAGTTCCACAACCCGGGATGGAAAGACGCTTAACATCTGATTCACGTGGTTTTCAATATTATAAAGTAACCGAATATTACATTGAACATTTTATTCAAGTTTTAAAAAGTAGTAGTACAGAAGCGAATAGACACGAGTTATTTGATATATTTCAAGATGATACTTTTACTGTGAACAAAATTTTAGAATTAAAAGAACAAACTAGTAATTTTGCGGGATTAAATGTTAATTGGGATGTTTTCAAAACAGCTTACCAAAATAATGAAGATACTACTATACCTAGAGTTGATAGATTTTTTGAGTTATTTCATGATAATTTTCATGAATTTATTAATGGAAATGGAAATGGAAATGAAAATGAAAATGGAAATGAAAATGGACTTGAATTTTTTAATGTTGATGAATTTGTTGGTGAAAATGAAAATGAAAATGAAAATGAAAATGAAAATGAAAATGAAAATGGACTTGAATTTTTTAATGTTGATGAATTTGTTGGTGGAAATGGAAATGAAAATGAAAATGAAAATGAAAATGAAAATGGATTTTTTAATGAAAATGAACTTGATTTTTTTAATGAAAATGAATCTGTTAATGAAACACCCACTATTATGGTGGTTAGTCATGGTTATACTATTCTTGCTGAACAAGAAAGGCAAGTAATGGGTTGGTTTTATTATCTATTTGAAAATTCGATTAAATCTTTAAATAAATTAAGTGGTATCGATTATAATGAATTAAAATTGATTGAAAATATAGTTTATAAAAAAAAATCTAAAAAAAAAACTAAATATAGTTTCGATAATACTGCTTCAGTTATGTGTTTATTAAGAACAATTGAAGCCAACAATGTAAGTTCTAATAATATAGTACAGCTTAATACAGGGAGTATAAAAAGTGTATGTGAAAATATCAAACTTTTTGTAAAAAGTGGTATTCCATTTGAATATGATCACTATACCTTGATTAATCATTATAATCATAATGGAAGTGTCGTTTCTTTTTTAGAAAAAGAGTATAAAGACATGTTTGGTGGTAAGATAAGTGCCAATAATATGCCATATATTATTAAAAATAATAAATATCGTAATATAAGTCAGATGGATACTTTTATTAATCTAATATGTGAATCAATTAAAGATAAAGTATTTAATTATAACACTGCAAAAAAAAACACCATTCATGCAAATAATAATAATAATAATGAAATTCTAACAATTAAAGAATTTATTGAAAAACATATAGTATTTATAAAGAATAAAAAAAAACATTTCAAAAATAATGGAAATAATTTTGAAAAACACTTTCTCAAGGATTTTTTAAACCGAAATATTTCACTTTGGTATTATTTTAATAATTTATATCATAATAAATTATTTCGGTTTAAAAAATAATGGAAATAATTTTGAAAAACACTTTCTCAAGGATTTTTTAAACCGAAATATTTCACTTTGGTATTATTT
>ENA-ORXF01001681-ORXF01001681.1-marine-metagenome-genome-assembly--contig:-NODE-1681-length-13957-cov-9.517507_pt1 | contig 13957 bp, 16 predicted proteins | sample MGYA00237864_ERZ511476 | MGnify/ENA primary metagenome ERZ511476 (study PRJEB26306, sample SAMN06343908) | marine metagenome | isolation source: coastal waters | place: Atlantic Ocean: West Antarctic... | reverse complement strand
CCCCTATTAAGCGTCAGCAAATGGTGTTACTAAAGTTCCTGAACCAAGTAGCTGTGCTGCAACATGGTATTTAGCGCTTGCCATTGCAGTAATAACTACAATGCTTCCTACTAAACCGCCTTTAGTTGTGCCGTTTTGTGTAAAGGTATCGTTAGACGACGCAGAAATAAAAGTCTTCCCTGCTGCACTGTCATCAATACCGGTATAAGCGCCACCGACATATTTGTCAGTGCCATCGGTTGTGATGTCCATGTCCGTTGCTGCCGTTACGACAATAAAAGTGAATTGAGCTCCTAGATTACATAACTGGTTTGGATCCCCTTTGTCCGTAGGTTCTGTAACAACAATGCTGGGAAGTGTAAACACCCCGTCCGCATCATTGCACAATAATACCTTACCGGCATGAGAAGCCACCGTTATGGTCGTGTTAGCTGTTAAACTAACAACTGAGCTATAGCCTGCTCCAATAAATCCAGCGAGGGATCTTACAGGTCCTGAAAAGGTTGATTTTGCCATAATTTTTTCTCCTGAAAAAATAAGTCCTATTGTCTTGGCTTGTCTGCTAGGTCAGTCGATAGGACAAGTTAACCCTAGGTACACTAAACATATTACTTGGAAAAAATACAAAAAGAAAGAAAAAAGGGGCCGAAGCCCCTTTCTCTGTAATACTGAGTAAGAAAGTGTATTACGACTTCCAATTTAGCTTATTGCTTATGCTCCGGGGCTGCCAAAGACTGCTCGGGGGTCAGACCACCCAAACGAATATCTTTCGCGAGCCTTGTATCGTACATTACCAGTATCAAAATCCGCTTCCATTGAAGTCTTGATTGGTGAACGGTTAAACATTTTGAACCCGTTCGGACAATCAGTCTTAATGAACCACGCATCTGTATCAGTAAGATAATGATTTACGGTATAGCCTTCTGGGACCATGCCCATATTGCGTATAGCGTTAATATCATTATCAGAAGTACCCACACGTCCTTGAGTTTCCATTAAACGATCAGCGGTGAATTGAAGCTCTTTAGGAAGAATTAGTCTCATTCCTTGGAGAGCAACTTTTAGTCCCCGCTCATCAGTAAAGGCCGCAATGTCGATTAATGCTTGTTCTAATGAAGTTTCATTAAGGTCAGCAGACGTTGAAAGCTCGTTACGCAAATTAGCGCCACCCACAGTTGGATGGTCTGTTGCGCAAAGTTCTTTCGTGTCGCCGCCTGGATAACTTGAATTGAACGCCCTATTAAGGACAGAGGCTGCTTTTACTTGCTTGGTGTTCGACATACTTCTAGCGAGCGCACGAGTGTATCTTGCTGACAATTTGTCATAAAGATTATCCTCGATAGCTTCTTCAGTAATGCTGAATGCCAATGCAATCGTTTCATGGGTATATCTAGACGTAAAGGCTTCTTGTGCTTGATCGAATGCCACTCCGGCTCCTTCTGATTTAACAGGTGCTGTATCGAAACCAGTGAGCATAACCTCTTCTTCAAAAGCCCGGTCACTAGACTCAGTATCATAAATTGCTTCATGTTCTTGGTCATAGCGACTGTACTCTAGTCCAAAGAGAGCATTTAAGCCAGGTAGCAATTCTTTTACGAGTTGCGCTCTACTTATAGCCATTATTTACTCCTTATGTTCCAGCTACAGGACCTCTATAAGCGTGCTCATTGATTATTACAACCAAATTTGCATTATTCGCTGTGAGATCCCCGTTAGTATCATCTTGAACCGCACCCATAATCTTAAGCTGTAAAGCTTGGGTGGTGTTTATTGTGCTTGAATCAAGCTCTCGAGTGCTTACGCCCGTTGTTGTACTACCGCCAATACCGTCTGTGTCTGCATTTCTGCCTACACAAGTTACTGCTGAGGCACCATCTGCTTGTATTACAAACATTTGGTTAGGGTCGTCATAGATATATGCTTCTATGGCGCCACTTCCGAGTGCAGTCGTATCCGCTGGGTAATAATTCTTAAAGGTCGGAGTGCCGTCAGATGCAACATAGTAGCAATGTGAAAATACGCCAACAATGTTAGCAGAACTAGCTGCTGCCCTGTTGATATAACCACCTGCGAATATAACGATATCACCTTGAAAGATGCTTGTATCATATCCAGCGGGTGCAATATTGTATTTGTTTGCTTCTTGTACAGCCGAACCAACATTAAGACCTTTGTACGGACGAAGCCCGAAGGCTTTATCTACGTTAGCCATTTATTTAGTCTCCTAAATAACGATGAATTATTAATATTACCGATAAAAGATTAGTTGTCGTCAACTGCTCTCTTACCGCCCAAAGTTACACGAGTTTGTCGATTTGGTTTTGAAACCGACATGGAGGGATGCGAGCCGTCTCTAAAGTAGTCGTTATCAACAGCGTCCATTTGTCCTTCAGTTCTTGAATCGAAATGGTGTTGCCGTTCTTTTACGGTTTCTTCAGGTATACGAGCTAATATCAGCCCTCCTACCCCAATACATCCTGCGTGTTTGCCGTCTTCAATGGTGGGAGCTTCAAAGTCCGGATATTCGTCTGCTCTCACAGGTTCGTATCCTTCACGGAGTCTTGCTGACATGTTTTTTGTGTCAGATTGTCCGCGGACCTCTGTTCTTACCCATCTATGTCGATAACCTTCAGGGGCTGGGGGTGCATCCAGTGCGGATGGTGGAGACCAAGGTCTACGCCGAGATTTTTTTTCTCGGGTATCGGTCTCGCGTGAAGCTCGAGTTGTTTCTTTTACGTCTGTTGTGGTTTTATCCATTTTTTACTCCTTCACGTATTTTGCGTACTCTTCTAGTGGCACACCTAATTTTTTGGCGATTGCAACCTGTGATGGTGTGAGTCTCACAGTGGTCTTACCGCGCCCTTTTTTCGCGCTGCGTGTTGCAGATGCGACCGTTTGAGCGGGACGGTTGTCTTGTAGATTAGAGCCTCCATTAAACTTATGTGGAAACTCATCTCTCATTCGTTTATCTATCTCATCATAGTACTGATCTTCGCTTGCGTCAAACCCTTCTTCTTCAGTGAGCTGTCGATGAATTACAAAACTGGTCATGGTCATAGCCGTATCACTACCAAACCAGTTATTTTTTTCTGCCCATGCTTCCGCTTTTGGATCAGGTGGCGTAGGGGCTGTAGGGACAGAGGCCGTATCCACAGGAGTATTAATTAACCCTTTTTTAGTGGCTTCGGATATAGCTCGGCTCTGCTTTCTTTGTATGTTCATAGCCTTAAGGTTTTGGGCCTCAACTGCTAATCGTGCTAGTTTTTGTTGTGCCTCAACTTGGTTTTCAACATCGTCCATTTCAGTTGCTGCTTTAAGCGCTGCTTTTGCGGCTTCTGTTTCTGTGGTGATCCTGTTGGCAAACTCCACAATATAATTTCCATCCAGCGCAGAATTTCTTGTTCTTAGTTTCGTGTTCTCTGTTTTTACGTTTTGCGCATACTCTGTAGCGGCTTTCTCTCTTCGTTCAGCCTCTCTTAGTTTCCCGGTTAGTTTGTTAATCCGGGTTTTAACGCTTTTACTGTAGCTTTCAAGCTCATCGGATTTTTCTTGCTCTACCTCTATGACCTTTACTTGGGGTATTTGTTCTTCCTTAACCGTTTCTTGTTCGACTTCGGTTATTATGGCTCCTTCTTGTGGTAGTTCGACGTCGACGGCAGGGCCGGAAACATCCAGGTCCACCATTTTTTCTTCATCTGTTTGTGTTAGTTCTTGTGCTGGCATGATTTAATCCTCATGTTAATAATTATGCAGAATTGCTTCTGGGTCGGTTACTTTCGCAATGATTTCGTCATCGTTCAATATTTTGACTTCTCCGCCTTCTATTTCAAAGCGAGAGCCAGCATATCGTCCGAACAAAACCCAATCCCCGGCTTCACACCAAGGACCTGTTGGAAATTTATTTTCATCTTGATAAGCGAGTTCACCTGTTTTTAACACATAACCAAGGACCGTGGCTATTTGTTGCCGTTCTACGGTTTTCTCTGTTAGATATATGCCTCCCTCTGTGCGGGCTTGACCGCGGTAAGGAAGAATAAGGATACGCCAACCGGTTGGTTCAGGAAGCTGGTTTAATAGATCAGAAGATAGTTTTTCCGGATTTAGTTTTTCTTCATCCGTTTTCTTGTTGCCAACTTTTTCATAGGCTTTTTGTAAAGGGGCCTTATTGGCCTCTTCCTGCGCCCATTTCTGTTCAAGGGCGGAATTTGCGTCACTCACAGGTTTAGTCTCCTTGTTTATCTAGTAACGTGTTTATCTCGGTCTTCACATAAGCCAAGGCTTCTGTTTGTCCGGTCAAGTGTCGATAATGCTCCCAGTTCTTAACTTCACCGTTAAGCATCATCATTTTTACTCGTTCTTGTTTCTCTTCAACTATTTTTAATAGTTTATAAGCAAAATCTATAGTGTCAATAATTTTATCTCCTGTCTAGCCTATTCCGGAAGGATATAAATCCACCCCTAGTGTTGTGGGTATATCAAAATTGTATTGTGCAGGGTCTCCAAGGTTTAGTGTCCCTAATCCTGTTGGCGTTTCTGCGCCCGTTGTTGATCCACCACTATAAGGAGTGGTTCCGGCAAACTGTCCGTACATTAGTTGATAAGGGTTTACGTCTCCATAAGGGTTTGTTGGAAAATTCCCAGGAGTATAGGGTTGTGTAAAATTCATGCCTGTGTCTACAGGATCGTCAGGGGGTGTTGTTTGGCCGCCACCAGCCCCTTGCAGAGCTGAGGCTATTGCAGAGTTAATTGATCCGCCTTCACCTAAAGCAGCGTCCAATGCCGCTTGTACTGAAGAGTCAACGCCTTCTTGTCCTAAGTATCCAGCTCCTTCTAATTGGCTTGTAAGGGCATCAATCCTACTCCCTGATTCCCCTAGTAAAGAATTGATTTGATCCACTGTCATATAACCTGAGTCCAATAGCGCTTGAATATCTTCCTGAGACATTCCCTCTATGCCTGTCTCTCCTGTTTGAGAGGCGGCGATTGCAGCATCTATTAACTGCTGAATAGTGGCTTCGTCTAAGGCTCCGCCTGTGGCGTCGGCAATCAGCGCTTGTATTTCTTCTGCGGTCAATCCATTAGCCAGACCCTCAGTAATCATAGCCTGTATTTCAGCTTCGGTTAGTCCGCCCAAAGATTCAAGAGACGCCTGTGCCTCAGCTATCAGAGTTTGTATTTCTTCTGGGGTTAGAGTTCCGCCTGTGGCGTCATCAATCATGGTTTGTATGTCTTCCGGGCTCATTCCATTAGCCAGACCCTCAGTAATCATGGTCTGTATCTGTTCTTGGGTTAGTCCGCCCAAAGATTCAAGAGACGCTTGTGCATCCGTGATCATAGTCTGTATATCTTCTGGGGTTAGGGTTCCGCCTGTGGCATCATTAATCATAGTCTGTATGTCTTCCGGACTCATTCCATTAGCCAGACCCTCAGTAATCATCTGTTGTATTTGAGATTCGGTTAGTCCACCTAGAGCCTCAAGAGACGCCTGTGAGTCTGTGATCATCCGTTGTATTTCGGCCGGGTCCATAGGACCGCCATATTCCTCAATCATCTGTTGTACGGCTTCCACACTCATGCCGTCAGCAAGTCCTTTATCAATCATCTGTTGAACCACGTCTGCCGTCATATACTGACTCAGGTCCGTGTTAGGCATGAAATCCTCTCCCCATAGTTTCATGGCGTCGCCTATTTGATCATCTATATTAAAACCCTGCATGGCTGCTGCTATAGCTGCGTTCATATCTCCTGTTTGAGCGTAGCCGCTTAAATCGGGTCCCGCTTGTCCGGCAAGCGCCGCTTCAATGGCTGTCTCTATGTCCCCGGATTGAGCGTACCCACTTAAATCGGGTCCCCCTTGTCCGGCAAGCGCTGCTTCAATAGCTGTCTCTATGTCTCCTGTTTGAGCGTAGCCGCTTAAATCGGGCCCCTCTTGTCCGGCAAGCGCTGCTGCTATGGCTGCGTTCATATCCCCGGATTCAGCGTAGCCGCTTAAATCGGGTCCCCCTTGTCCGGCTAGCGCTGCTGCTATAGCTTTCTCTATGTCTCCCTGTTCAGCGTAGCCACTTAAATCGGGTCCCTCTTGTCCGGCGAGAGCCGCGTCAATGGCTGATTGTATGTCTCCCTGTTGAGCGTACCCGCTTAAATCGGGTCCCTCTTGTTCGGCGAGAGCCGCGTCAATGGCTGATTGTATGTCTCCCTGTTCAGCGTACCCGCTTAAATCGGGTCCCTCTTGTCCGGCAAGCGATGCATCGATCAAACTTTGTATGTCTGCTGTTTGAGCGTAGCCACTTAAATCGGGCTGTTCTCCCATAAGGGATTGAAAATAAGGAGAGCTCCCCATTTGCTCCGTGATTTGTTTTAGGTAATCTTCTTTTAAGGTACCGTCTGGGTTTAAAAACGTTTCCGTTGGAGTAGTTGGAGTAGTTGAATCCGGTTGTCCTTGTGGTATGGCCTCTAAAGTGTTTGGATCCCTTAATCCTTTATCTATTTGTTGTGCCCAAATCGTGTCTTGTATTGATAGCTTACCGTCTTTGTTAATATCATAATCTTCTCTGTACTCAGGATTACTACCTGAAACAAGGTATTGGGCAATTTGTTCCCCTAAAGATATGTTCCCAGGTGGATTTGGGGTTGTCTGCTTGTCTTTATCCTCTTTAGGCGGATCATATAACGGATCGTCAAAAGGATTATTTTTGTCTCCTGGTGGCATTATTTTCCTTTAGGTTGGTTCATTTTTTCACGGGAGATAGAGGCTCTGAGCGCTGCGATGTCTTCCTGACTTCGCATCTTCTCTTCGTCGGTTTCTTCCCGTACTTCCATCTTTTCTCGCTCAAGAGCTAATTTGTCTTCAGCGATACGTTTATCGTCTTCGTTCTCTTGTGATCTTATCATAAGTTCTTTTTGTTTCAATTCCAAGACACCTTCGTTGTCTTGAGGAAGGTCCATTACTTCATTAACCCTTGGCATAAGTTCTTCGAGTAGATTAGCTTCCGTTTGGGCTTTAATTTGTTCTCTTACAGGGTTAGGCGGCATAGGTTGTGGTGGCATCCCGCCTTGTTGAGCCATCATTTGTTGTTGCTGCATCATCTGTTGCTCTTGCATCAGTTGTTGCTGTAATTGCGGGTCTTGTTGCGCCATTTGTTGTAACTGTTGTTCGGCTATCTCCTCTGCTTTAAAAGCAACGTGTTGAAGAATATCTGTTAGTAAAGAGGTGGCTACAGGAGGATTCATAGACGCCATCGGGTTTTCTAAAAACGTGATGTGCGATTCAATGTGGGCATCATGGTCCTGATCCGGGAACGCCTGCAAAGGGGCACCCATCAAAGCTGCTGCATTTTCCAGTGCCGGACTTGTCGGTTGTGGTGGCGGTGGATCAGGTAAGAGTAGCGTTTCAATGTTCTGTGAACCAAGGGCCGTGTACATTCGACGATAGGCTTCTTTAATATTGTGTATGTCCGGGTTGCTTTGCACCAGTTGCAGTTCTTGTTGTGCCAAAGAAATTCGTTGGGCAAAAGAGAAAAAGTTTGGATCAGAGACCGGAATAACATCAATACGACCATCAAAGTCTTGTTGCTTGATCATCTGGTCTCCACCAACAACCTGATAAGGATACTCTGGTGGAAGGAACTCTGAGAACACTCTGGCTAATATTCTAAATTCTGTTTTTTGGGCATAGTGCAATCGTTTGTGGACCGCGGACATGACCTTGGTCCCCTGTTCAAGAAGTGCCAAAGTGGTACCAACAGCCGCCTGTTCATTGCCCTCACCCACTTGCATGTCGGTCACAGCGGCAAAGCGTTGTCCGGCTTCAACACAAAAACCCATTAATTGAAATAAAGTAGCGCTTGGTTCCTTATAAGGTAGCGGCATCAGTGCATCTTTTAAAGCTCCGCCGGGTGCGTCTACGTCTCTAAATTCTCCGGGCTGTAATGGTGTTTCGTCATCTCTTATTCTTATGCCTCTGGCTTTAAAACCAGCGGGGAGATTGGCCAGGGTTCCTGCGTCTATGAGTTGTCTGAGGGCCGCTGTTGCGGTTCTGGAGAGTCCCCCGATCATGTGAATTAAACCAAAGCCGTAGAAACCCAGTCCTGGGAGAAACTTGTAGTGTACAAAATAAGGGATTTTCTTTTTTTGTGCGTCGTCTTCATAATAGTTACGTCGAATGGATAAAACCTGACTTGAGGTTCTATCAATAGTAATGATGAACGGTAGATGTAACCCGTCAGGGTCTTCAAAGCCGACCAGTTCCATGGCCACATGAAACTCCAGAAGTTCATACATCATGTCATTGCCCGAACCGCTAATGCCTTCTAGTTCTTCTACCTTATCTTGGGTGGTGGTTTGGGTGGTGATGTAGGTTGGAGTAATTTCAATGTCTCTATAAAATCCGGACAATTGTTGATTGCGGATTTCGTTGTAGGTCATCTTTACAATGTGAGTGATTCTTGTGCAGGTTCCCAAATCGCTGGCCGCGTACGGCACCACTAAATCTTCGACCGGAACAAAACGGCTCACGGCCCGTTGAAGACTGGTGTCATAATAAACTTTCTTAAACGCTGATCCGGCAAGCGGTAAATAGAACAACAATTGATCCATTTCCGGCGTGTATTCTTCCATGACCGTTGTAATCTCGTAGTTCATAAACTCACGCACACGATCAGCTTGAGCTTCTATTTCAGGAGTCGCTAGACCGAGGACCTCGGTTTTTACCGGTCCTTGAGCGGGCAGTAGTTCTTTAAAGGCTTGAGCTTGAAATTGAGTAACGGATTCTGCTAATAATGGGTGGGTTACGCCACTTGCACCAGGGAACGGTCGATCACGGTCTTCGTATCTAAACCCGAGAAGATCCAGTCCTTTAACATAAGCGTCTTCCCATTCGTCCCGACTCATACGGTCTTCTTCAAAATCACCGAGCAACTGGGCAGCGACTGCTCCAAGTTCGGATTCATCCATGTAATCAGCCAGGTTGGCGTTAAAAGGAATGGTGTCCTCGACGTTCATTTCATCGGGCATATAGTCAAGAACGGCACTGCCGTCTTGACCAAAATTAACCTCTACATCGCCGTTTTCCGGGACGGGGGAGTCAATTTCAACCTCTTGTCCTGCTTCAATATCCAAATCAATCAGGTCTGTGACCCGATCAATGTTAGTCGGTTTATTAATTTCCTCGAACGCCATTTAGTTTTTTAAAAAACGCCCGTAAACTTAATGCCTCTTTCAGCCGCTCCGCCGCCTCTGGACTTACCTTTTCCGGCACCGGGCTGTGGCCCTTTGGTGGTTTTCATTTCTTTGGTTTTTGCATAAGGAACAAAGCCTTGGTCTTTTATATCTAGGCCTTTAATGATTTTAGGTGCTTTCGCCATTTTTTCTCTCCAGATTTATACTATATCAGTTTATAGAACTTTCAGGGTCTTCGCAAATTAGCTTTGTAATTTGGGATGAGTCCTCCCAGTCCTTTTTTGGGTATTTTAGGTGCTTCTTTATAGGGCTGTGGACGACGGACCATGGACCATCTTTCTCCGCTGACGTGTTCAAACCCGTTTGCTTCGTACCACTTTACTAATCTCTCGTAGCTGCCTTTTTCAAACTTCTGTGCATATTTAGCAGCGTCTTTTCTCTGTTGTTCGTAGGCTTTTGAAAACTTGGTTGTGTCCATTTTTTTATCCAGTTGTTTAAAGTGATCGTCTAATAAACGCATTTTATCGGTTTTCCAATCCGTTATATATGAAGGAGACATGTGAACCTCAATTCCTAGTCTGTCTAAAACAGGGCCTTTTACTTTATTTATCAGTCTTTGAGCGCCTACCGGGGTATGAGAGCGCAACGACGCCACACCAAACTGGTTGTTAATGTCCGGGTACATATTCATTCTAATAACCGCATCTGCCATACCGTCTTTACCGCCAAGAACAATTTCCATTCCTAAATCTGGTCTTTCGGTAAATCCGTCTATGTTGTCAAAATCACCTCGACTATGCGCTTTGTTACGAAAATAAAGTTTTCCTTCCTCTAAAACCTGTGGTTCTCTTTTGCCCGGCGTGCCTTTTAAGGGCACCATGCCGAAGTCTTCGAGTTCATCCACTACTTTACGCATGTTATAAAGCACCCCTTCAACGTCATCCAGTCCTGCGTGAAGCGTGCTTCTGGAATGTTCTATGTAGTCGTCCGCCACGTCCATATAATCGAGCAGCTCTTCTTTGGTGCCCACTTGCCAAGGGGTGCCAACATCTTTTAAAGACCTTTCAGCCACGCCTTTTTGCTTTTCAAAATCCTGCATCGTTTCTAATAAAGACCTTCCTTTCAGTTTTTCGGCGCCTTTGCCCATTTTTCCAGCGCGGACCAGTTTCTCAATCTGTCTTTCAATAAACGACATGCCTTTTGTCATGCCCATAATCCCCACTGACTTTGCCATTAGTTCGGGGTTGGTCAGGCCGCCCATCAGTTCTCCGAGTGTTTCCAGTCCGCCGCCTTCACGTTCCAGCCCCATTTTCTCAGCGAACCATTCGCCCCCGCCCACAAGGTCTTCCGGGAACCAAGGCTCATCTTTCATGGGTCCTTCTCGGGGGGAGAAGCCTTTTTTAAGAACATGGCCCAGGTCCCTGGGCAAACCGGCCAATAACGGAACGTTCCGAGCAAGGCCTCTGCCTAGCTGTCGGTATTCTTCTCTTCCGGGGGTGATAGCTTCATCCATGCCTCTCTGTCGGAGAAAGGCACCTAATAGTTCTTTGTCTGTTTTTTCCTGCTCTGTTGCCATTAGTAATATTCTTTTCTAGGGGGCGTATAATCGCTGTCCATTAGCTCATCTGATTCTAACGCGATAAACCCACCTTGTCGATAACGCATCAGCGCTTGGGTGGTGCTGTCCACCAAGTCATCGTGGTCGCCAAAGGGAAAAGCGGCACATTCCTCGATCAGTTCGTCCGCCCAGCGTTTGTCCGGGGCCCAGACCATACCGGCTTCCAAAAGCGGAGAGATGGCATTGACCCGGGCAATCTTGTCCTGACCCCTGTTCGGCGAATAATTGAGCACCGGAATCCCGGTTTGCCGGAGTTCGTGAGTGAGCGGTAGGCCACTGGCTTTGGCCTCAACAATGACAATATCGGGTTCCCAATACTCGTATTGTTCAAAGGCTTCATTTTTAAGTTCCGGAAAGTTCCAACGCCCTTTACGCACATCCAGCAGCAGTAAATTAGGTTCGCCACCCTCATCAGGGTAGAACACGCACCAGGTGGTAATCGCTGAAAAGTCCGCGGTTTCCTTTTTGGAGAACGCGGTGTCGTAGCTTTGAATCACGAACTGCATGTTGGGCACCCGTTCTTCCTCCCAAATCTTCCACCACTCGCGTTTTAGGATCGCGCCTGCCTCCGAGGTCGGGTCCTGCATCCACTGGGCTTCCCATTTGGACACCGGGAGCGAGGCTTTGACCCCTTCTAATTCCGGCAAGGTCCAATATTCGGGCCATAACGCCTCGCCACTGGGCATAATCGCTGGAAATTCCACCACTTCCCATTGGTCGGCGTGTTCCTCCCCCTGTTTGCTGAGCAATCTGCCGGTTAAATCTTTAGTGCTCCAGCGCGTCATCACGATAATAATAGCGCCACCGGGCTGTAATCGTTGCCGTGGTCCTGAAGAATAATATTCCCAGGCATTATCCAGAGCCGTGGGTGACAATGCGTCTTGTTCCGAGTGAATGTCGTCAAGCACCAGAATATCCGCTCCCCGACCGGTGACCGCACCACCAATACCCGAATAAAAGGCTTCACCGCCGGCGTTGGTTTCCCAGCGTCCGGCTGATTTTGAGTCGGCTTTAAGGGCGACGCCCGGAAAAACCCCTTGATATTCCTCGGAATCAATCAAGTCCCTGACTCGTCGTCCAAAACGAAAGGCCAATTCCGCGGTGTGGGTGATTTGCATGATCTTGAGCTTCGGATTGCGGCCCAAGGCCCATGACGGAAAATAAGTAGAAGCAAATTCAGACTTCGTGTGTCTGGGTGGCATGTTAATAATTAGCCGTTTTAGCTCTCCACGAGCCACTTGTTCGAGTTTTTCGGCAAAAATCTGGTGGTGTCGCCCTTCAATAAAGTCAGGCCACATGTGGTTAATGTAGGTTAAAAAGCTCTTTTGCCCTTCACGTTGCAAGGTCTTGGTCTGCAGCGCCACTTGCAATCCCAGTAGCTCTTTTGCGGCATCCGGATAAAGCTCGGACAGCTTTCCGGTGTCTATTTTAGTCGCGGATTTCACGGTCTTCTCGGGGCATTAGGTCTCTCCTTAATGCAAGTGTTTGATTTTACCATATTTTTTAGTATATAACATTTTTCCGGGGACCAGGGACCCCTAGAAAAAAATATAAAATTTTTTGAGGAAGGGACTCCTAACAAAAAAATGCGAAATTTTTTCACCTGAGAATTTATGTCTCGATCCTTCTCTTATAGTCAGAACTCAGGCGCGAGCGGTGAGCGGCAGGAAACCGTATATATAACCAGAAAAGCCTCACGAAGTTTGCGCAATAGGATCCCCATAAGAAAAGCCCCCGGCACATTGAACAAGTGTCAAGGGGATAGAAGTGTCATGCAAAGGCGACAGGCAAAAGAAAAGCCCTCACACCTGAGTAGATGTGAGGGCTTGTAGGGGTTGAGGCTTAGCTATTTAACAGGTCTATTAGCTCTTCATCAGGGTGTGCCTCGTGTTGCCCGTCGTTATGATTACCACAAAGCGGGACATCATAAGGCGAGCTACCATGCTCTAAGGCTCTGTGTATTGTGGTTGCTCTTGCATCACAATAGGCACAGGAAGGCACTGGGCCTCCATCCACTAACCCTAAACTGGGCCAGATTATAGTTGTTCTGGTTCCTCTCATTTTCATTCTCCTAATTGTTAATTGAACCCTCAGTATACCATGTATCCCATACATGCGTCAAACTGTGACGCACCCCTGTATGTGTACGCGTATCATGCTCAGGCGACGTGCAGGTAACATGCAGGAGCGGCGAGCACAAGAAAAGCCCCCACACCTGGATAGATGTGAGGGCTGTTAGGGGTTAGTTTATTGGTTTAGCATTCGTTCAAGTTTTTGCCTAACATGCCACAAGCAGGCTTGTTCAGCTCCCATCATATCAATTTGAGCTTGGCTGAGTTTTCCCTGGTCATGTGTCCCATGATTATACTCCCGAACGTTATAGAGGATTTCGCTAAGAGAATTAGTAATGAAAGTCGGTCTCGCTTTAACAAGGGCGAGTAGTTTAGCGTCCCACATTTGTTGTTCTTTAGTTTCATGGGTGTAAAGTATTGGTTCTAGGTTTAGTTCTAATTGGTTCATAATAGTCTCCTATTTAATTGTTAATTGAACCCTAAGTATACCATGTATCCCATAAGAAGACAACTGTCCTACCCCCCGAGAACGATTAACAATTAGGAGAACTTGGGGGGTAGGCCCTACACTCGGACGAGCATAGGGATTAGATAGAAGGTGATAAAGATAACGACAGCAATAAGGAACCTGGCTACACTAGCCACTTAATCAACAGCATCATACAACTCGAATCTAAAGTAATTAAATAAGTCTTCCCATTCTTTATTCTTTAGCCAAGACTTTATCGTAGCAACATCATGCTTGGGTACTAACTCGTCATCAAGCTGAAGATTAGCAACTTCAACTATTAATTCGTGTTTAATTTTCATGCGAACCACCCTACCAGGGCCACAAAGGCACAAAGCGTACCGAACAAGGCAATTAATAGCCCGGAAAGGATCATGTCGGTAGTGGTCCAGATAAGATAAGCAACGTACGGCAAGCTGAGGCCACCGCCCGTGGCAATGAGAAGGATGAGTATTTGTACTGTTTCGATGTTCATAATGTACTCCTAATTGTTAATTGAGCCTCCAGCATATATGACAGGTCCCATAAAGTCAAGTCATACGTCAAACTGTGACGCACCCCCTGGGCCTGGGGGTATCATGC
>ENA-ORXF01001678-ORXF01001678.1-marine-metagenome-genome-assembly--contig:-NODE-1678-length-13967-cov-5.845788_pt1 | contig 13967 bp, 11 predicted proteins | sample MGYA00237864_ERZ511476 | MGnify/ENA primary metagenome ERZ511476 (study PRJEB26306, sample SAMN06343908) | marine metagenome | isolation source: coastal waters | place: Atlantic Ocean: West Antarctic... | reverse complement strand
TTCTTGGGGTCGGAATTGGTTTAGGATATGCTTTTTAGTGATTGAATCTAATAAACAATTGCCAACAATATATAACTGCAATTACGGCGGATTCGACTAAGTACATATCCACTCAGAATTACTAAAGGCATTATTAATAATTTTACCTTATTTTTAAGTGACTGTAACCTGCTTCAATCCAAGCAATATTCATGCAGACATAAAGTAAAAACAAAAAAGCCTCACATTTCTGTGAAGTCTTAAGTGAGCCCTGCAGAATTCGAACCTGCTAATTAAATATTAGAATTTATAGTACTTGCCACTGCTCTGCTATTTTAGTGCGTCTAAAAGTATCCCTATTTTAATTAATTTTACTTCTTACTTAATTTAACTAAATTGTTATACCTATACCTTTAAACATAACCCCCCCCCTCATTTCTGAGGGAGAATCCTTTGGTAAGCATTAGTAGTACTTACCAAATAAAGAGAGTACCAAGTATAAAATCCTCTTTAGAATTTAATATGAAAACTAGCGAACTAAATTAAATTTCTAATTTAAATTTAATTTATTTAAACCCTTTTTAAGTATCGTAAAATCATCAATTGAAAGACCATATTCCCTATAATACTTGTCAATAATTTCTTTGATATTATTATATAATTTTTCATTTTCCTCAAAGTGATCTTCATCTTTAAAAATATAATTGTAAAATTTTTCTAAAAACTCATCTTTATTTTTAAATATGTTCTCATAAATTTCAGAAAACTGTATTGAAATCTCAATAGAATCATCAAAACTATCTTCAAAAGCAAAACCAGCTTTAATCAACCCTTCATAAAAATTATAAATATCCGCAACTTTTTTCTTAGATAATAAAAAAACATTTTTACTTATCTTTTTTATAAAATTAGAAACGGTCTGTTTTTCACTAAAATATCTACTTTCATTATTAGATATATTTAACAAACTCAATAATAAATGTCCCTTATTACCTAATAAAATTGTTAAGTGATTAAAATAATTTAAATCTTCGTCACTAGAAACTACTGATTCGCGTATCTCTTTTTCTTTTTTTGAAATAGTAAAAGTTTTAAGTTCAACTATTACCTTTTCAGGTAAAAAAGTATTTGACTTCACAAAATTCCAACATTCAACACTTTTTGTTTTTTCTTGCGCTGCAGCACCTCCAAATTTTGCTATTTGAGACCAACAGGCTTTAATTATTTTCTCTAACAAATGATCTAAGCTAGAGTTTATGCGCTCTTTAGTATTGATAGCTCTACATAAGCCATGTTCATAATTATAAAAGGACCAATAATCTAATTGTCCTTTTGTAATCATTTGAATATACGCAGCTGTATATAGAGCCGTACTCATGGCTACAGGAACATGGTCTCCAGTATTAAGATCTATAGTAAGACTAGGATAAGATTTACCTTTTGCTGTGCCACAAAGCTTATGAATCCTTTTAAATAATAATCCAGAACCTAATAATGTCTTGTATCGACCTATAGAAACTTGATCACGTTTAAAATGCTTTTCATTCATATAGTCTTCAAATTGTTTTTGAGCCCCTGCCGCTGCAATGTATGGCAACCCACTTAAGATATTAGACCAACGGGCTAAATCAATCTTGGTTACGAGAAGCAATTTAGGATGTGTATCTTCCCAATTTCTCTGTTGCTTTATAGTTCCTCTACTTAACTTGGATACGTTATATTGCCCTTTCATTCTCTCAAAGTAATAATAGATATTCCGATCAGATTCATTTTGAACAGGATTTTTAAGTGACAGTTGTTCAATATCAACCAACATTTTATCATTTGCATAAAAATCACTATTTGAAATTGCAGATTGAGTATTTGCAGCTTGTGAAATTTTACTTACAATGGATGAATATTCATCATTTTTTTGCAATCGAGTAATTTTAACTGCAACAAACACGTCCTTTAAACTATTCCCGTCTCTTTTCCGACTGTAATGAATTGTTGCCGTAGTTTGTCCTCCATTTACGATTTGAAAATCTTTGATATTAATTACTTTACCAGCTTCTGTCTCAATTGATTCGGCTGTGGCAGAAATACCGTTATTGAAAGAAAAAAATTTATAAGCTTCTTTCTTTATTGTATCACGGATTCCTTTATTCGCTTTTTTTGTAGCGGAAAGAAAAACTCTAACATTATTTTCTAACAATCTTGTATTATGCAAATCATATAAATCAGCTATTAAATCACCCGGAAAGATTGCTAAATAATAAGATAAATTATTATTAGTTTCCTGCTTCAGATAAGGAACGTCATATAATTTATAATCAGAATTAAAATCTATATGAATAGGTTCCCGTTTAGACTTACTTCTTTTTAAATCATTCCACCTTTGCAAATCCCAATAATAAATACGGCATTCAATATCAACCTTTTTAAGAGTGGTTTTAAGTGGCAAATTATCTTGATCTATAACTTTATCTGTAACTATACAGATATCTAATCTATCTAAATTACCTTCCTTGAAATGCATAATAAGTTGACGTTGAAGATCATTAACTTCACTTATATCATTTATATAATCTTTGGAAAATGTTTTTTCTAAATAAGTTATAGTTTCATTTATAGATTTCTGAATTTCTGCCTTATTTGCTTTAACAACCTTTGTCTCATCTGAAAAAAAACCATTAAATATGGTGTATTCCCATTTTATATCAAAAGACTCTTTTTCAAAGAGAGATTGATTTTCTTCTTCATTTTCATCTTCAATATCTTCATTAACTTGACGAAAACTATTTGTACTATAACCTAGAGTTCCCCACTTTTTGTTTTTAAACAAACCATTGCCTCTAGCTATCGTTGGATTTTTATAAACATCTATCTCATCTAAAAATTCGGTAAAAATCAGAAACCTGCAATCTTCGATGGCTATGTCATCATTTTCATATCGATTGTATGCATCTGAATAAAATTGTCCTTTAATAATCTCGAGCTCTGTCGTCATTCTTATAAAATTTTAAAACCATCGATTGCAGATATATCTAAATTATAGGATATTTTAGATAGCCCAATATCTATTTTTTCTTTTCTTATTCTAGAAAAATTTACCTGGTCTACATCGTATAAAAAGTGTTCAATTACAGTAAATTTATAATCTAATACCGTGTGCTTAGGACCTAAATATTCGCAAAATGCATCTTCTGCACATTTCATCTCAAAAATATTCTCTAATCCAGAGTCTAAAAGTTTTTTTATTTCAATAAACATAACTCCTAATGAATCTTCACTACTATTATTTACATTATCTATTCTATATATCTGTAAATGAAGTGGTTTATGATCAACAGCCATCAATTGGTGTTCTGATGTTATTTTCACAGTTGTACTGTCTCTTGAAGTTGCTTTCACCTCTAATGAAAAATCTTTATAATCAAAATCATGGTTTGCTGGAGCTGGTCTATGCCAGCCGTCAATTATATCACTTTGAGAAAATTTATTTTCTTCTAAATATTTTTTCAACATTAAAAGCTCTGCATATAAACCTTTAGCTGAATTCATTGATATTTTTTTTTCTTTTTGTCCTAATAGTACAATTGCTTTGATTTCATTATTAAACTTTTCAATAAGAATTTCACTAGAATCACTTTCACCTATTTTATCAATAAATCTTGTAATCCAGTCATTAAAAAAATCACGAAAAGAAGAGTTTTTAAGAAAAACTGAAACAGTATTATTTAGTTGAATAAATCCAATATTCTCCAATTTTGGTATAAATAAAGCTTCTAAGTCATTTTTGAATGGAAATTGTAACCATAACATTTTGGTTTCAACATCTTGTTCAGTTGACTCAATTAGCCTTACGACTTCACTTTTATTTCCCATGTTCTCTCCTATTTGTTTCTTACGATATATCTCACTTTATCTGCTCCTTCAATTTTGGGTATAAAAAAATACAATAATGGAGCAAGACCATGCTTCTCCGTTTTCACTGGATAAATTAACAACATTGGTTTGCCTGATTTATTCCTGAATTTTTTGGCAATATCCGCCTCTCTTGGATTTCCATCTTTACCCGTAGCTCCCTCATATTCCTTGTAATTACCCTCATCAATTATATCAAAAATATTATCTTTTTGTTTATTTAAAATTGACTTAAAATATAAAGTGTCGTCATTCTCTCCCTCCTCAACAGAAACTCTAGTTAAACTCGAAATTTCAGCATTTGTTTGTTTCTCCTCTTTTACATAAAAATCACTAGTCCAACCTTCTATTTGGTTAATCTTTATATTAGTATTAACTAAAACTAACGACCAATTATTCATTTTATCTTTATTTTTCTCAATAAACCCTCTCAAAGCTACTAGGTCGTCAGATATTTTATCATGCGCTTTATAGTTGTCAAGTAAATCTATTATGTATTTACAGCTAACGTCTGTATAATTTATATTCGTGTTTTTACATTTATTTGGCACCGAAGATTTGCTCATATCGAACAGTTTAGCATCCCTATCTTGTTTAACAGAGTCAAAAATGCGTTTCACTAAATTTAAATTTGTTTTTTGAACCTCTTTATCGACAATAATTCTATTCGTACTTTTTGAGCCGTAAAACGACATTAGTTGAGTTCTAGTATTCCTTAATTTATTCGGATCACAAATTGCAGGGAACTTTTTTCTTAGACCTTTTGGCACATGCATATTTTCATTTGTATGATATGCTAATTTAATTACAGCATCCATAGGTAACATTTTGGTATCATCTTCATTATTTTGTTCAAAAAGTTTCCTAAGATCCATTTCTAATTTATAGACACCTTCAAACCATAGTATTTGATCTGTTGGCATAAAAATTCTAACTAAATCCTCAAATCCAATTCTATAACCAAACCATCGTCCCATTTGATACAGAGAGTCTTGACGTGTTGAATTCCTAACAAAATAGGTCGTTGTCAATCCTTCTAAAGTCAATCCACGAGATAATCTATTTCCACCTACAACTATGTAATTTTTGTATTTTTTACCCCCTGTTTCACTATCTCGTAAATCAAATTTTAAATTATGATTTTTATGCCTTAACGTCTTACTTCCAGATGAGTGATAACTCACAACTTCAAAAGGAGCATAGATATATTTATTTTTGGTGTCTTTTCTAGAATTGATAACATCTAAAATTTCATTTTTATTTATATTATTAGGAAAAACATAATCTTGATCAAAATAATTTTTAAATAACTTGTTACTAGATTGTTTCTTTATCTCTATAAAGGCAGTTTCTATTCTCGTAAAATACCCTCCAGTATTACTAGGTAAGTGCACTTGTAATTTGGTTATAAATGCTTCAATTTTATCTGCTAGATAATCAGCATTATCCGTTAAATGTGAAGTATGAACAAGTAAGCTATTATAATCCGTCTGTTTTCTATATTTTCTGATAATTATAGAAATTAAAAAGTGTATAATTGCATCTTCTAAACTCTTTGGTATATTTGGAAAAGAATAACTTTGACCTCTCTTAGTAGGAAAATATACTCTATCTAGTTCCTCGTTTGGGTACTTTAATGAAACGTTAACAACTACAGGAAGCTTCTTAGCCTTATCACTTGGGAAAATTCTTTCAATCCCCATGTATTTGCTACCAGGACTTATTGGAATAATAAAATGTTCAGGAAATAAATCTGAATTTTCTTCTATATTAAAAACTTTATCTCGTATTGATACTGTTCTCGCTAAATCCTCAGTTGTTTGATTAATAATTGAATAAGGCGTTGCTGTGTATGCTACGAATGTTTTATGAGACATAAGTGAAAGTGCAACTCTAATATTTCTGTTAATCGCTTTAAGAATTCTTGATTTTGCATTAGTCAAATCGTTTTCTTGCTCTTCACTTAAATCTTCTAGATCGAGCTTGGCTAATTTTCTACCTTCTCCCCAATCTTCATAATCCTTTTTAGAAAGTGATTGAATAGAGGCATTGTCTGCCTCGTCATCAATAATTAAAAATGGAACATTATGAATCTTACTTCCAGCGCCACCTGATCGTTGTTTGTCAAGCCATAATATTAAATTTTCGAGTACCGATTTATTTTTTTTAATAACCCAAATAGATTTTTTATTTGTACTCAAATTATTATCGCGCCAATCATCATTCTTTCTTAAATCTTTTTTAAGAGATGTAGCTGGCATTACTTCATCTAATGTTTTAAAATTGACGTCGAGACCTATCCCAATATTAACTTGCCCCCTTTGACCAACAACACCTTCATCAATTCTATACTGGGTTTGCCGTCTTAAATCTTCAGTCATACCTGTAAGTACTATTACAATCTGATAACCTGAATCTAAAGCTCTATTAATTAACCCTATATAATTAGCTGTTTTACCGGATTGCACATGCCCATAAACTAACCCTCTTCTATCCCACTCTTGTGCCATATCAGAAGGGTTATAGCAACTATCTAAAATCTTATAAGTATCAGCATCCATTTGAGGGACAATAGCACCTTTTTTCTCACTAACTAACATTTTTTTATAAGCCTCAAATCTAATTTCTAGATTTACTCTTCTTGAACTATCAAGCCAAGTTTCCAATTCATAAGATTCTGCAACTGCCTGCGTTGGTTTCACCTTTTTAAATAATTCTAATAAATCTTTTTTAAGTTGAATAATGCTGTATTGAGCTTGTAAATCATCATCTAATTCATCAAAATACATTGCAGGTATTACAATTTTCAGAAAATCATTTTCAAACATATTTTCAATTTCAAGACTTGGATTTATCCTTAGTCTATCTAAACAAAATGCTTGAGCATTTAAAATGAGTTGTTCTATTTTTTTGTTCATAATAACTCTTTTTTAAGCTGTTCTTCACAATAACAATAAGGCTCAAAATTTAATAACCATGAGAAAGCACTTTGTTTCGTTTCTGTTCGCATTTGATATTGGAATATTTTCTTTACCATTTCTAATTCGTCTTTTGTCAACTCATATCTTGCTGTCATTCGATCGTGCTTCGATGGATCCAAATCATTATTATTAATAATTTTAGCAATTGGTAGATTATCAGATATTAGTTCTAATAGAATTTTTAAATCTTTCTCTTTGATTTTTTTTTCAATAACTAAATTTTTTAATATTGGATGCTCTGCATCTACTGCATATTTGTAAGAATTATACTCTTTATCATTTGATGTCTTCCAAATTTGAGAATGATTAAAAGTTAAACTTTTATTAACATTCCTATTCCCTCTCACAATTTTTTTGACAGATTCGCTTTTTGTTGCGTCTATCAACTTTTTTATTTCTTTTTTAAATTCAAAAGGAATAGACGCATTAGTCTTTGTAATATCCAAACTCCATAATGAATCTGCATTATTCGGGTAATCAATAACTACTCTTGCAAGTTTAGCTGCATTTCCTTTTCTTAGTAATCCTAACCAACCACCTTTGGGGGTAAGTAACCTATCACACCTATATATGTAAACTCCTTGTTGCCTCTCAAACCCTTCGAACAGTCGGAAAGAATTAAATTTAGAAATTACCTCAAAATCTTCTTCCCAACTTTTAGGATGTTGTAAAATATATGCAGTTTGTTGTGCGTCTTTATTCTTAGATAGTTTTATATTTGAATAAAATTTAGCTCCTTCACCCGTTGGAATAGGGCTGCAAGATTCAAGCAAGTAATCATGACAATATATTTTTATTCCTCTTTCAATAAAGCGATGAAAACAAACACTTATATAATCATTAATCTGAGCTACTAAAGACATAAAATCATCTTCCTTTTTAGGTGCTCTATCCCAATTATCCCATCTCACTATGGTTCCACTTTCTAAGTTACATAAATAATCGAGTTCCTTTTGAATATCAATTTCTTGAACTAACTTCAACTTCCATCCTTGATTTAACTCAGCTATAAAATTTAAATCTAAAGAACGAGATAATATTTTATATTCTTCTTTCTTGGAAGTAACTGTTAAAACCCTTGCTTGACTTAAGGAAGCCGTTTTCATTCCAAATCCAAACCTACCAAGATCTTTAGGATCTCTGTCATCTAAAGGATTTTTAGAACCTAAGCGAAAACTATTTATTAATTCATTTTCTTTATTAGACATTCCTTTACCGTTATCCTTTAAAAAGAAAAAAGGCTGACCATCATTCCAATGCATCTCATAAATAATCTCAGTAGCCTGCGCTGTAATAGAATTATCGATTAAATCAGAGATTGCTTCCTCTATAGAATACCCCAAATTTCTATTCGATTCTAATAATGAAATTGGATCAGGTGTAAAGTCTTCACCTATATTTTTTTTTTCTATACCCATTGAGCTGCCATGGCTTTTGCTATACCAGGAAATGTTTTACTTCTTAAATGTCCATTTCCAGATGCTTCATTATACCATTTCGCCATTCTTTTACCACTTGAGAAAGTAATAAATTCACCTTTATCGACCTCTGTTGGTAATTCTGAAAAAATAATTTCTTTTTGAAGCCCACCATCTATTATAATATTATTTTTTCTGTTATAATTTAATAAAGGTAAGTTTTTGAGCCATAAACAAGTCGCTTTTGAATAAGGGTCTCCAAAATGATAAGGATGGATAATCTGTGATGGTTTTTTGTAATGTGTGCTCATTATGCCTATTGGATTTTCAATGGCTATTTTTGGAATATTAGCCTCTGCCATTTTCATAAAAAAATCCATACCTTGTTGCTGGCGGCCGTCCCTTCTCTTTTGCTCGAAATGTCTTGCTCCACTCACCGCAAGATGAGTGCAAGGAGGAAAAGCTATCATCATATCCCAATCATCATTAATGATTTCTAGAACATCTCCTTTTATGTGCCATTCTGGGTGCGGCCCCGTACATTCCATAATATCTGCAGAAAATGCTTCATGTCCTTTTTTCCTCATTTCTAAGCACACAGATTGACTCTCTTCACATGCTAAAAGTATTCTCATTTATTAAAACCTATAAAAAATTTGTATTTTTATTCTTTTTTTTTTAAAAAACTCTCTTTTATGCCAAAACTAATAGTTTAGCGCATAAGTTTTTAACAAGAATTATACTGGAAGGTATCTTTTTCTTTCATTTTTTTTTCTTTTTCAATCCTAAATATACAAATAAAAAATCAACTTTTAGTAATGAGCTAAAACACTTATCAAATTAAAGGTCCGTAAAAAATAAACTCTAAATTGTTAACACCCCATGTTCTCCATACTCTAGTAAGTATTATTTTAAAAGACTAAAAATATCTTAAATATAATAAAGGTAAAAGTTAGGAGTTTAACTTAAACACACAGTAATTATTTTATTAAAAATAAAGCAAAATAAAAAAGGATGTTAAAACACCCTTTTTAAAAACAACTATCTGTAGCAAAAATAAAAACCTCCACTACTTTTCCGTTCACCTCGGCAAACTTTTGCAATACTTGTTTTATTGCAACCTGTTTGTTTCGAAGCTTCAGAGACTGAAGTAAATTCATCCAACAGCTCGCCATCTAAGGTGAATTGTTGAATCTTCTTTTTTCTAATATCTTGCAAAACCTTGGGAAAAGTAGCGGCATAAGACCAATAGTAGCCCTTGCAAGTTTTGCTAATTCCTAAGGCAGCTTTACCTATACTACTTTTACCCGCACTAACTGCATTACCTGCACTTGCTAAAGAGGAAAAGGAATTTATAAGCACTCCACTTAAACTATATTGATATACTGTTTTTGGAATACTACCTCCATTATCGCAGTTAAAACCAGCTTCTTTTGAGTTGTACTTTAGAATGTACTCTTTTTCTTTTTGTGCTAATTCGTTTGCACTATTAGCTACATCTACCTGTGACCAAGTAAAAGCTTCAGGTCCATAAGTTGCAATAGCATTTTGGAAAGCATAACTTTTTCCTTTTTTTGACTTTTTTAAATGGTCTTTTTTTCTAGTCTCCAAGTTTTTTGAAGTAGCTCCTATATAATATTTTCCGCTTTCTTTATGAGTTACCTTGTAGATAATCTTTTTATTTGCATTTTTCATTAAACAAATATTTTATCATAATTACTTACCATTTCAGTCACCCCAACAAACAAATTTCCAAATCTAGCTTCTTTGCTTCCCTCATTGATATTGAATGCATTACTAATAATTTTGTCAGATACCTTGTATTCTAAAATCTCACTTTCCACTATTTTGAGAATCAACTTTTCGTCATCATCAGACATTTTAAAAACCTTAAAGGAGGTCACGAGACTGCACAAAAGGTTAAATAGAGGCGTAACGTCTTTGTCATCACCCTGTCTTAGGCTATTTATCTTAGTTTCTAAATCAGACTCTAAATCAATAGGTTTCTCCGAGCTCGCTCGGTTAGCTAGATTCTTGTTTTCAGTATTCTTGTTCTTAGTATTCTTGTTCTTAGTTGCGTCCTCTTTTATAACATCTTGAGTACCTTTTTTAGTTGTTCCTGAAGTGCTTTTTTGGGACATTCTTTTGTTACCTGTATAATCTCTAATATTTCGCTGACATTGCTCTAACTCTGCAGTATATCTTTTGATATAATTAGCAATTACCTCCTCATCAATTAAATAACGATTTGGCTTGTTTAAACCTTGTCGAATTGCAGAAACTAAACCAGCTTCCTTTAGTACATTAATAGCCTCTGAGATCAGCTTGGTACTATATGTTGTTTCAGCCCTTAAGTCGTTTAAGCTAATAAAGAAGGTACCTTTATATTTTATTAAAACAAGTCTCTCCTGACTCTTCCAGTAATTGTGTTTGTAAATTAATACCGCAAGAACATCTGCAGCTTTAACTCCTAACTTATGTCTAATAACTCTATCAGACGCAATAAATGATTGTTCCATATTTTTATATTATTTTATATAAAAATAAATATAATTAACTGTATTTTAACTAGTTAAATAGAAAGTATAGAGTAAAGTGTAGAGTGTAGAGTGCTTGAAATAAGTAGTGATATCTACAGATTTGAATGTTAATTGCAATAAAAAGAATATTAATTTTATTCTAAAGTGTAGAGTATTACTTAAGTTCTTCTAATAAAGAATCAATGATTCTTGAAGTAACTGGCATTACTTGACTTCTTAATGTTGTTCTATTGAATTGAGTTTCATCTTTCGAAATAAAACAACTTATAGCAACTAGCCATTTTTGATATTTTAAATCCTCAACATACTTTAACTTATCATGCAACTGTTTTACAAAGTAACCTAGTTCTGTAAGGTTACCAATCCAAATAATAGGTTTAATAATTTCTCCACCACTAAAAATCTTTTTAAAATTCACTAATCTAGTATCTGGGTGAATAAAGTTTTTCCTTTTTAACTCTTTGAATAGTTTGTTTATGTTTAATGAGTCAGTATCATATTTTTTATACCTAAACGAACTTTGTTTTGGCTTTTTAGATTTAACAGACTGAACAGCAATACTCTTTAAGATTAAACTATCAATAGCACTAATCATATTGTCAAAATCACTTTCTTTTATTAAGAGTCTTTTCTCTTCCGTTAAGATTGCAAATTCAATTGAAGAGTCATAACCAAATACAAACTCACATTTATAAACTTGCTCTATAATATCAGAATAAAAAACTGGTAGTTTATTGTTGTTACTTAAAATCTGCTCAAATGCTTTTTGCAAAGAAACTGCATGTTCTTTGCTTAGTGAAAAGAAAAAAGTTGACGGAAAAACATCTTTCCTAAGGGAAAACTGGTGCATGAAATACTCAATAGGATTATCTCTGCTTGTTTGATCTTTAAATGAATCTAAAATCATCTTAAACCACATGTAATCTGTACTTAAAGGGTAATCATGAGTGCTATTCATTTCAAATCTAATTTTCTCTAATTTAGATTGTTAAACTTAGTCTATTTAGAGTTACAATAGAATATACTTTTACACTTCTTTGGAGAAGTAAAGAAGAAATTAATGAACGTTTTAGCTATTTATAATAATGTCAAAACATTAATTGGGTAACAAAACAGTCTCAAAAAGGGGTGTTTGGCATTAACTCTTATTTTTCTTTTACTTAAAAACACCTGAATATTGAAGAAAAATAAAGGAACAAGTCAAAGATATACTTCAACTTTATTCCTTACTTCTCCGACTAGAATTCTCTTTTTTCAGGATTTCTTTGTTAAAGGAGGAAAAGTCTCAAAATTTAGTCATTAAAAATTCAACATAGACTCCTAGTTAATCAACTATAATATCAAAGTGAAAGAAATAGTAGGCCTTCCCTTCAATAATGTAGACTGTTTTTAATTGTGGGGTAACTTTTACTTGACTAACCCAAACTACTTGACCAATCTCTAACACACCAACAGAGGCCTTTACAGCTACTTTAAAAGGGGTAAACAACTGCTTTAATAGATTGTTCCAAGTGACTATATAAATCAAGTCTGAGCTACTATATTTAAGCTGTTCTGCTAAGTCTTTATCTACCATTTATTGTTAAGAACTGTTTGATCTAGAAACCAATTCTCTTCTTGGTTTTGCATAGCATTAGCCAATCCTGAAATGAACTCAAAAGCATTGGCATTGCGCTCTAAATTTGAGTCTATGTAACTCGATTTGTTAGCATCCGTCATCAGGTTGTAGAAGCTCCAAAGGTTTATGTCTCTTTCATTAGTTCTAGAGAAATTTTCATCCTCATAATAGTTCCTTACCACTGTTCCAATTTGGTTATCATTCATTAACAGTGACAGCTTACCAACTTTTTCTGTCTTATTAAGGTGCTGGTATAGCTTCATTTTACCAATTGTATGCGCAAATTGTAACTCATTCAAGCAAAACCTACTCATACGCTCCATATTCCCTAAAAATCTATCTTTATCGAATGAAAATATTAGTTCGTGAATCTTCTTTTTTAATTCAGTAACACTGCTAACCCTTATGTCTGCCATCAGTCCATCAGTGCTCAAACACAAATTTGTACATACAAAATTTTTAAAACCAATGAAGACTTGGAATCTCTCCAAACCTCTCCTACTATATAAATTTTCAAAATTGAGGGATCTTACACCTCCAACTACCAGAGACAAACTGTTGTTATTAACATTCTCCTTTAGATTAGGTAACTCTATCATGAATGCACAACGTTGGTAGTAAATTGTCTTTTCTTCTGGTCTTAGCTCTTTTACAGCCTTACCAACAGCACTAGGAGCTCTTCCTTTAATAGTATGAGAAATTCTAGTGAAATCTAATGATTTATCTAAAATTATATATTCTGATCAAACTAAAATTCGATGTGTTCTAGAGGGTTATGAAAATACAGCAATTCTAACTGATCAAAAAGGTTTTGCTCTGATAGTAAATAAAAAAAATCAATGTATCGCCACACTTAGCGAGGGTGATATTAGAAATTTTTTAGTCAATGGTGGTAGCCTAGACTCAAAAGTTTCAAAAGTCATGAATAGAAAATTCATTTTTGGCACTCCTAATGAAACACCTCACCAGATTTTAAGATATTTTGATGGTCGTATACTCAGTCTTCCTATTCTTGATAAAAATTTTCTCATCAAAGCATAAATGCATATGTAAGTTAAAGCAACAACTCCTCCAACAATTAATGCTAATATTGGATCAGCTGCAATTAGAAGAATAATTAACGCCACAGCAATTAGAACTTGGGCTAGTAAGTTCATAATTGGAATTAATACTCCACCAATAACAGCCTGCACTTCAGCTAATACTGTTTTACTTAAACTTGCACTATTACGACTTAAAAACCAACTATATGATTGACTCAAATATCTTTCCATTAAGCGTTTACTAATATTGTGTTGAAGCATTTGAACAAATCGTATTTGCGCATAGGTATTAAGGGCTTTAAAGGTAACTGATACAACCAAAAGTATAAATACAAGAACACCCAAAGCAAAAATAAACTGTTGATTATCCTCAACACCAAACATGCTTGAGGCTTGAAACATTTTATTTAAAGCAAAGTTTGTCTCCACAAGACTCGGATTTGTAAGGACTGCCATAAAAGGCATTATTGATGCAACACCAA
>ENA-ORXF01001676-ORXF01001676.1-marine-metagenome-genome-assembly--contig:-NODE-1676-length-13997-cov-6.144468_pt1 | contig 13997 bp, 1 predicted proteins | sample MGYA00237864_ERZ511476 | MGnify/ENA primary metagenome ERZ511476 (study PRJEB26306, sample SAMN06343908) | marine metagenome | isolation source: coastal waters | place: Atlantic Ocean: West Antarctic... | reverse complement strand
TCTGTTGTACTTGATACAATTCCGTTCAGATCGCGTTTTACATCAAATTCAGATCCTCCTGATGATGATTCGCTGCAATGCACTACACTGCTCACCCAATATGTATTTTCATTGGGGGGCTTGTGATATTCAGGTGGCATATTACCAAATCCTTGTTTGTTGTGCCAACAGAACAGTCGCATAAATTCGTTAAATGTACTGTCACTAATCTCTTTATCATTATCATGTAGTGTTTGTAGGTCAGTGTTTGTTATACATTCTTCTACGTTTATAGAACATGTCATTGTGCTGTTGTCTTGATTGAACCTCTTGTACTCATATGTTTCAAGCAAAAACTTACCATTTTCAAGTTCCAGACCTTCCCCACCATCAAATACATCGGGAACAAGTTCCCAAATTTCTTTTGTTGTATGAGATACAGACATACGCCTATGATGGGTTTGTGGTGTCTGATAATCCATCCTTTTTATACACTTGCACTTCGTAGCAAACACAAATTATACCCCTGCTTTTGTGCGTGCATTATCCTGTGTATTTTTGACAGTATTTGTCTAGTGTACCTCCCCGCGCTCACTACCACAGTTACGCCGCCGCTCGTGTGGAACTGTGTTCGACTATGGGGGTGAGGTATGTGGCGTGAATACTGGCACCTGGTGGCATGGTCATGGCTTGGACGATGCTGATAGTTGTGTCGTCCCATGCCAAAGAGACGCGTTCGCCACAGCGAGTTTGCTGGCCATCCTCAAAGTCAAAAACCACTGTGGGCTGTGGGGCGTGTATGGGCGTGCACATGCAGTCCGGGATAGATCTGTGTGTTTTGTGATCTTGGCGCTCCGCTTCGGGGATAACAGGCTCAACACGGGCTCGCGGCACTGTCACGGCGCGAGGAGTGTGGGGGGTCGAGACAAAGGGGATATGTGTGCTCGGGTATAGGAGGACTGGGAGCGGGGGAGCGTACTGCACGCCATAGAAGCGACTGAAGCCGTAACAGTCGCGTGCGTCGAGGATCTTCATGATGTCATTGGAGAGCACAGTGCGCGTGTATATGCTGTGGTGCACAATGTCATCGAGGCAGAATTGCGGGTGTGCAAGAACCTCTGCGCGGATCTTGTCATTATTTTCTGCGCGTTCCTCTGTGATGTTTAGCACTGGGAATAGTGTGTGTGTAAAGGTGTCTGCGGCGGTCGGGAACGCGCAGAGATCGTTGTCAACGCCAGTTGCGCTCCGGAACTGTATGTCTGGCGCCAGAACTACCACGCCCTCACTTGCGTTAATGTACACGGGTACGGGTCCAGCGTGTTGGGCGAGGTCCACACACCCCTTGAAGTGTCGAATGACATCCACGGTGCGTGTCTCTCCCGCGTACTCCTCAACACGCAGGTTCATGTTAGAAGTTCGCTCGAGCACTAGCGCACGGTCAAAGAACTCGGTGCACTGCCCACATGTCTCCACCGCGTGCGTGCGCATGGTGTCTTGGGCATGCGCGTACATGTCGTGCTGCACTGCCACGTTCACACGCAGACACTGTGCCGCCTGTAGGGCAAGGCGCAAGCGGTTGCGCTGGTTCATGTTTTTGAAAAACCACATCTCCTTACTCTGGCAGAAATCCAGTGCAGTCACTCTGTGCATGAGGTCCGCTTTCAGCGCATGGATAAGCTGCACAATCACGCACGCAATTTCAGCCGTCACACACCCAGACAACAAAACACCAACACACACACACGGGCACACTGACACATTGCGTACCTCAGAGCCGACGGAGGGCATACCAGAGACACACACAATGTAGAAGCCTGGCGAATTGCCTGTCTTTTGTTCGAACAGGCCAAGCGTCCCGCTTAGGCTCGGCGCCCAGGGTGCCGCGTCGCGCATGTGTGTGTCTGAGAGGCTGGCGGCAGTTGTTTTGCTGCCCTTCCGTGACACGCACTCGTATGCGTCATAGAAATTGAGGTCCTGCTTGCGGCCATCATTGAGAATCGCGTTCCGCAGCGTTGCCCCCCCCTTGAGCTCACACACCTGGTTGTGCCAGAAAAAGTCGTGCTCGCCTGCACGCGGCATAAGATGCGAGAGTGTGGGCTGTGGGTCAGTGTCTGCTGCGAAGAGCACAGCCAGGTCGTTCGCCGCCTCTTCTCTGTTGTTACGAAACTGCGCCGCCTGGGTACTTGTCAAGTGGCACCGCACAACCGAGATGCCCCCGAATATGTTCTCAGTCAGACACTCAAGCCCGCGTAGTGAGTCCAGCGCGGCGACTTCTGTCATCACACCTGCAATCCCAGACGCACTCTTCTGCACATTGATACAGGGGTATAATCGGGGTTTGAAACGGCTCTTGTTGTCGCATTGTAAGAGCGCCAGTTGCTTGCGCTGTACCGTCTGGATCGTGTCAACGCTGCGCGGGACCATGCACCCCATGATGTCCATGTTGTACGCTCTGTGTGCGCTGGCTCGTTTTATATACCGAGGGCCCACTACAAGTGGCGATACCCTGCCGAGGTTTGTGTCCAAGGCATGTACGGGGGGTATGGTGCGTGTTGGTCTGCGTAGCCGTGTAGATGCATCTCGTCGTAATGCAAGCAGTCCTCTGCGTATCGGCGACACTGCGCACACTGACAGTACGACTCAGTTGGCATGTGCATATGGTCGGGTACGACCATGTAGCCGGCACCACCTTCGGTGTTGGGTGTTGCCGGGGATGTGCCATTTTTCTTCTTTGTGGACAACAATAAGCCTCCCCCGATCAGAATCACCACACCCACTCCAATTCCAGCAAACGCAGCCCCGCCACCGCCGCCCCCTCCACCGGTTCCACCATTGCCAGTTCCACCGCCACCTGCACCACCCCCAACGCTGGCACTATTTATGCTGTTTGCCGCAGTGGCCCCCTGTGCGGCTTGTGCTGTTCTTGCAGCGCCGGGGCCTCGATTTGGGGCGACTGGGGCAGGCCCGGGACTTAGCACTAGACTGTTCTGAATTGCCACGTAGTTCGACAGTGTTGCCGGTGTTTCAAACATAGTTGTGTTTTGCAACTGGACAAGGACGGATGTCAGAGGTTCACCTGCTTTATGATCGGGTTCCAAGTAGGATTTAGCCAGTATTTTATGAATTTCCACGACTTTGGTCCGTGTCTGCACAAACCACGTAACGTGCACAACAACACCCTCAGCCGCCGTGTTCAGTAGTCGCCGTCTGAGGGGTGTCTGTTGCAATGTATTGTCAAAGGACAAAGTGTGATTGTACTGTTCCGTTTTTGTTTGTCTCTGCAATTCCAGCACGTACTCTCGAACCTGCTGTATCAGGTCCCCAGACGACTTTTGGAGCCAAATCACAAATACAAGACGGTGGACGGGGAGTGAGCCTGTGCTTCTCGCCGAGATGTTGACAAACACGTCAATTTTTACTGGTATTGTCACGCATGCGGCGCTCCCAGCACTGGGCTTGTGTTTGCCAACTGAACACGGTGCGCATTTACTGCCATCATTCCCGGTGTAATGGGGGGGACACGTACAGCGTGTGCGACTGTGACTGCCCGCGGGGGACGTGGCGTTGGCTGGGCACGGTACACACCCGGGTATGTTGCCTGTGGTGTTCTTGTAAGAGCCAGCGTAACATGGCATACATGTTTCACCATCACTACCGTTGTACCCTAGGTCACATGTGCAGTGTGTGATGCTGTCACTTCCAACTGGCCCCGAGGCGTGCTGCGGGCATGTCTCGCAGCCAGCGCTCCCTTCGTGGGCCTTGTACGTGCCAGCAGCACATCCTTTGCAAGGATTCCCGTCTAGGCCTGTGTACCCCTGCACACACTTACACCCAAGCAATATCTGTGTGCCGGGTGCAGAATCTGTGTGACTTGGACACGCCACGCATGGTGCGCTTCCCGTGATGTTTTTGTACGTGCCGGTGGCGCACGGCCTGCACGCGCTACCGTCGGTTCCTGTGTATCCCGGGAGACACTGGCAGTTTGATTTGTACGCGCTTCCTGACAACGACGTGGTGTTGGCTGGGCACGGCGCGCATGGAGCGCTCCCAGGATTTGCTTTGTACGTGCCAGCTGCGCATACCTTACACGGGCCGGCATTTAGTCCAGTGTACCCTGAGTTGCACACACAGTCCTCACGACTGTCACTTTGACTTTCTGATGACGCGTATGCTGGACACTGCAGACATCCCCGGGACCATACGCGTACTCTTTGCAGTTCCAGTGTGTCAATGCCGGCCACTACATACACAAAACGCGCAAGAAATGGAAGACGACTACTAGGGACTTCGTATATGTCTTCTTTGACATCCAGGCCAGAGACTATGATTTGTTGGTTGTGAGAAAACCTGCCAGCGTCAGAGTCATTGCCCCCAAGGTACACTTGGAAGTCACGCATTGTTCCTTGCAAGGTGATTCCCGTGACCTGCACCTCTTTCTCAAGATCCACTTGCCACCATGTGTGATCGGTATTGCGATCCGTCTGCACTTTGGTATACATACTATCGGGAAAATTGTCTTCACTGGCGGATGTTTCCACACATGTCTCCAACCCAACTAATGCACATGATTTGACGCCATACCAGTCACCACCTTTTGTGGTGTTGCATGGCTTGTCTCCGTCTGCTCCACAGGCGTTGGCCATGTCAAGGCCATACGGTGTGGTCTTGTAAGTATTTTGGGCACACACATTGCAGACCTCTCCATCTTGGCCTGAGAACCCTGCATCGCAGGAGCACTCCGACTGGGTATCGCTTCCTACAGGAGAGCTAGAATTCGCCGGACACGGCTCGCACGTCGACGAAGCATTGGCTCCTTTGGTGTCTGAAAATTTGGCCAGTGTACAGTGGCTACAAGCAAGTGACCCCGTTGTCTCTTTGTAGGTCCCGGGAGCACACGCCGTGCATGCGCCACCGTCATCCCCTGTGTGCCCGCTCCTGCACTTGCACGATCTTTGCAACGAACTCCCACGTTCTGACGACGAGCCAGCCTGGCACTCTGTGCACGTGTGCGCTGCCATTGATGCGCCGTACTTGCCCGGGGGGCACTGTTTGCACGCCGAACCTTGTGTTGCACCTTCTGTCTCTGAAAATTTCCCGATGCTGCAGCTTTGGCATGTGCTGATGTCAAGCGCTGAGTGAGTGACAGAGAATTTGCCCGCTGCGCACAAGGTGCAGGGGTCGATATTTGATGATGCTGGTGGCGTTGGATACAGACCTGCTCCACACGATTGGCACTGTCCAACACGGACGCTCGCTGTGGCGTTCGTGAACGTCCCAGCGGGGCATAACTGGCATTTCCTGCTGCCGGGGGCGTTGGTGTATGTGTCACGGAGGCACCTCGCGCATGTCTCAGATGTTGTCGCACCAGTTGCGTCGGATGACGTACCCGGTGGACATTGTGTGCAGTTATCTGCGGCGCTGTTGCCATTTGTTGATGCATACGTGCCTGTTGGACAGCGTTTGCATACATCCATTGTGAAGGCATGTGTAGTCTCGGAAAACTTGCCTGCAGAGCACGGCACACAATGCGCTGCCATTGTGCTCCCTAGAGTTGCTGGAGTTTGAAACTTGCCTGCCGCACACGACACACAGGTACTCTCGGAGATGGCCTTTGTTGCTGTAGAAAACTTGCCCCAATTGCACGGAGTGCAACTTTGAGAATCTAACCCCGTCTGGTTGGAAAATGTACCAGGCTCGCACGGTTTGCAATATTCTATGGAGTTCGCACCCCACGATCGGGAGGATGTGCCGGCTTCACAATTCGTGCAGTCAGTTTCACGGGGGCTGCCCATTGTGTCTAGAAATTTGCCGGGTTTGCAGTGTTTGCACTTGGATTCTTGTTGTGCACCTACAGTTGTGGAGTATTTCCCGGCGTGGCATGCCACACAGTTGCTCTCAACGCCACTGCCAAGTCTTGTGGAGTACTTGCCCGCGCGACACAGAATACATGTGACGTTCGAGACAGCGCTCGTGTTGGTTGAGTAGGATCCCGCGCTACATTTCGTGCACTGATCCACAGCATAATTGCCAGTTGCGGCAGTGTATGTGCCAGCAGCACAGGGGGCACATGTTTGGTTGGAGGTGGCGTTGGCATACGGCGAGTATGTCCCGGCTTGGCAATCATTGCAGTATTGCGCACGTGTACTTACTTCCACTGTGGAATATTTTCCGGCCAAGCAGGGCTGACACAATGCCCGGGTTTTTGCGCCCACGCTCTCTGAGTACCAGCCCTGGCCGCACGGTATACACGCGGCTTCCCGCTTGGCGCCAAGCATTGGCTGGTACTTTCCAGCCGCGCATGGGACACAAGTGCTTTCTGTCGTGGCGTTCGTGGTCGTGGAATATTTGCCAGCGGCGCAGCTTAAACAATCCGTGTGTGCTATGTTGCCTGTTGTGGGCAGGTATGTTCCTGCCTCGCATGCCAGACACATGGACTCGTGAGTAGCGCCGTCGTGTGCAAAGTATTTTCCGGCGGGGCACACCACGCAGTCTCGCTCGCTCGTTTGACCCATGGCGCTCAAGTACTTTCCTGAGCCGCAATTTACACATGTGTCAGGTGAGCCCGCGCGTGTAGTTGGTGAGTATTTGCCCGCAGAGCATCGTGTGCACGCAGTATCACTGCGGCTGCCGTTGCGTGACGAGAACTTGCCTGCCACACAAGAATTACAGTCGTTTTCGGAGGCCCGTTCTGTTTCGTTAGAGAACGTGCCCACAGGGCAGAGCGTGCACGCAGGTGCACCACGGGGGGAGTACGTGCCACCGCCGCAGGACTTACACTCTTTTATCGTCTTCGCTGCCGGGGCTGGAGAGTATTTGCCGGCGTTACAGCGCGTGCATTCTACGTCACCTTGGGCGACCTTGTACTGTCCTGGTGGACACGCCGTGCATCCGCCGTTCAGCACTTGTCCGGTGTACCCCGCTGCACAAAAGCACGTATTTTCAGTCCAGCTTCCCGGTGTGGAGTTGGAGTTGGGGGGGCATGCTTTGCATTGGTCCACGCTCGTGGAACCCAGCGCAGGCAAGAAAGTGCCTGCAGGACAGTCTGTGCAGTTACCAACGGTGCTTGTGTCTTTGTATTTACCCATGGTGCACAACTTGCAGGTCCTTGTTGTTTCTAGCTGTCCGTCGGTTCCTGTCTTGTAGTACCCATCATCACATTCACAGCTGTCGCTCCCCGAAGCGTTATTACTCGAGAACTGGGGACATTGCACGCAATTGGACAGATTTTGCCCTCCTTCAATTTCCAAGAAGGTATTCACGGGGCAGAGTGTACACATTTCAGGGCCAGCGCGCGGCTTGAAGGAGCCTGTAGCGCACAACGAGCAGTTTTGACCTCCAGCCAGGCCCGTCAGCCCTCGATTACATTGACAGGCTGTTGAGGCATTACTACGCGCGGGCGACCTCGCAGAACCTGGACAATTTATACATGCCCCCCCCCCCGGCACGGCCTTGTACTGGTCGTCGTCGCACGGATCACATAGAATGCCGCCGTCTGGGCCTGTGAACCCCGCGTTGCACGTACAATTTTGTTTTGACGTGCTGGCCTCTGGTGTGTCCGAGTTTGCAACGCACTTGACACATGCAATCTCTGCGGCCCCGCCTTCTGTTGCCAGATATTTCGCTGCCCTGCACGCCAGGCACGAGTCTTCGCCACGCGCCGCCTTGTACGTCCCAGCGTCGCAGCTCTCGCATAGGGCTCCGTTAGGGCCAGTGTGACCCTGATTACACATGCAGGCGGTGAGGATGTTGCTGGCGGCCCGCGAGTCTGAGTCCGCTGGACACACAGTGCAATTGTCCGTGTTTGCCGCGGCAGTTGTTGAAAATTGGCCTGCGGAGCAGTTTGTGCATACAGCATCCCCAGACACTGTCTTGAATTTGCCAGCGACACACGCGGTGCATGCTCCACCGTCGGGCCCTGTGTACCCCATATTACATGTACATTGAACGCGATTGGCACTTGCGAGAGGTGAGTACGTCAGTGCAGGGCACGCCGTGCAGTTTGCAATTACGGCTGCTGATGCTGAAGAAAAATAGCCGGGATCACACGGGGTGCACATGGAACTGCCGGTGGTATTTTTATAGGTCCCTGGATCGCATGCCGTACACACCCCGCCGTTGGGACCAGTGTGGCCTGAGATACACACACACATGCTCTGTGCACTGCTCGCAGTTGGGGCATCTGTCTTATCCGGACAGGCCTCGCATGCAGAGCTATCAGTGGCCGCAGGTGTTGGCAAAAAATGTCCGCGCGCGCATGCAATGCACGGGGAGCTGCCTGAGGTGTTTTTGTACTTGCCCGCGATGCAAGCTACACATCCCGCCGCCGCGCCCGCGTCTGTGAAACCAGCATTACATGTGCAGGCAGTGCGCGCAACACTGCCACTTGGTGACGCGGCGTTCGGAGGACATAATGCACATGCTTGCGACCACACTCGCAACTCATATAGGCGTGCATAACTTTGAGCTGGTCGTAAAAAATATAGATAGCGTCCGGTGATGGGAGACGTGCAGTTTACATTCGTGACTCTTGTTGTAGAAATTATCGCGTCTTTTACACACAGTATATTATTGTTCTCTGGGGGAGTGTTGTTGTGATCACCTACAGTGATATCAAAATTAGTGGTTGTGTCATCATGAATGTCAATTTGCACACCAGAAACTGTAACTGATTCTCCCATATCAAGCATCCACCAAACATTTGGTTGTTCATGTATGTCTACCAAAAATGTGAATGATGCATTTGCAGTGAATGTGTCATCCTCAATACGACCATCCACTGCTAAGCCAGCCGAGAAGTAGAAGATTTGTTGGGTCTTAAATCCAATTTTCGGGAACATGCCCTCGTATGTGTATGATTGATCGGCGCGACAAGCCATATTCTGTCCTTGTCCACACGCGCGCGCGTAATTGAGGTCGTATGAGCGGGCTGTTGTCTTGTATGTATTGGGGGCGCAGGGTATGCAAGTCCCGCCGTCTGGTCCCAATGCCCCTGCGTTGCAGATACATGCAGTGGCGTCTGTGCTGCCCTGAGGGGAGGTCGCAAGGGGTGAGCAATTGTCACACTCAGCGGGGCCTGAATCTGCCTTGTAGGTCCCAAAAGGACATGCTGTGCATGTACCCCCATCACTCCCAGTGTATCCGTGGTTGCAAGTGCACACAGTGCTGCCCGGACGAGAGTGTGAATTCGGGGCGCATTTGTGGCAGACCTCAGCGCTGGTGGCCGCTACCGCAACGGAAAAAGTGCCTGATGTGCAGTTGAGACATGCATTATTTGCGTAATATTGGTAGCCGTGTGACATATTGCTTTGTACAGCGCCGCCTGCAAATAACGCACATTTGTTGGCGTGAATGCCCGAACACAGCGCATCGTGACCTGGGCTGCAGTATGCGAATTTAACACATCCTGGCGCGGCGACGCATGCTTGCTTGCATGCTGTTAAACTGTACACTACGCCCGACCAGTGTGACAAATAGGGGCCACGGTGCGTGTCTGCAGTGGCTGTGGAATGAGTGTTCCCTTGCTTGTGTGTTGCCATACCATCAAGCGCAAGTGAGCATGTCTGATTGAAGAGGACAGTGTCCACGACCACTAGCTGCAAGAGGCCGTTTGTCACTTTACAACCTCCGCTATCACCCCCACATCGGATCTCACACAGCTGGTTGCGGTGGGTGCAGTGGACGCGTGCATTGGCTAGATTTCCCACGAAATCCCACTGCGAACATTGACTATTCTGTGGTGATTGCTGCCCCTCGCAAGCTATGACGCTGTCACTGTGGTTTGTGAGCAGGTTCTTCACAGCAAATGGCGTTCCCCTGAGATCAATAACAGTGCTGGCCCCTGTGGATTCTTGTCCTGCGCAGTCCTCAGCCGCCCCAAAGTCCACCCACTTAGATCCTGAAGTACGAGTGGCAAATGTGTGGTCGGTAGTGTCAATGCTCAGTGTTCGTGTGTCAATCTTGAGTGATGTCCAAAACACACTAGAATTGTAATATCCGTCGGTGAAACGTTGCTTACAGCTACCGCGGTCTGCGTTGATGGGGGAGTTGCTGGCCCTGTTGTGTGCGTTGTGCAGACGGTAAAATACAGCACCATCTTTACTGAAGCAGCCTGCTGGCTCTGTGTACGTCCCAGCCGTGCATGCCGAGCACGTGCCGCCGTCGGGACCTGAGTACCCGCTGTTGCATACACATGCGAGTGGTGACGTGCTTGCCTTTGCAGAGGCAGCATGTGTCGAGCAGTTTTGGCAGACCCTCGAGGTGTTGCCCCCTACTGTCTCTGAGTACTGGTCTGGTTTGCACGCGCTGCACGCCGCGCTCCCCTTTGTGGCTTTGTATGTCCCCGCTGCGCATGCTGTGCAGTGCTCGCCGCTAAGTCCTGTGAACCCAGGGTTGCATTCGCACTGCGTGTTAGTGGGGCTCGCCGTTGGGCCGTGACTGTTCTCCGGGCAAGCCATACACACGTCAGAGCTGGCAGCCACATCTCTCGAGTACTTTCCTGCGCCGCAATCCAGACACACGCCCAATGACTCGTAGGTTCCGGCCGTACAAGCAGAGCACCATGGACCGCCATTTTGCACATAACCTGCGTTGCAGATGCACGCGGCGGCGCTGGTACTGGCCTCGGGGGAGTGCGAATTGCTACGACATGACAGACATGTAGTGGGTGCATCTGCTGCGATTGTCGCGGAGTATCTTTCAGCGGCACAGCTCTGGCACGTATCCTCGCGCTCAACGCCACGTTGCGTAGAGTACTTTCCTGCAATACACGCGACGCATGCGGTCTCGTTGGAGTTGCCGGTCGTGGGGAGGTATTTGCCGGCTCTGCAAAACAGACACGCGCTGCCAGAGACGGCCGCAGTTTCTGGTGAGTATTTTCCGGTCCCGCATTCCACACAATCGTCCTCCGCGTCATTGCCTGTTGTGTTCAGGAATTTGCCAGGTATACAACTCTTGCATGTCATGTTGGAGGGTGATGCCAAGACTCCAGAATAGGTGCCCGCTCTGCAGCTCAGACAAGTGGTACTGGAAATAGAACCAATCACACTGGAGTACGTCCCCACGACACACGACATGCAGTCATCAGCAGCGTCGCTGCCAGTGGCATTAAGATACGTGCCGGCTGCGCAATCTCGGCAAGTTTCTGCGGAGGTGGCGCTTGTGTTTGGGGAGTATTTTCCTGCAGTGCAAAGTTGGCAGGCGACGGGAGTGTCACTGCCTGGCATCGGCTGGAACGTGCCGGGTTCACATAGTTCGCACGTGCGCGAGTTCGTGGCGGCTATTGTCTCTGAATACGTTCCCCGCGGACAGTTAACACAGTTGCTCTCGTTCTTGTTGGCGCGTGTTGATGTATACTTGCCGGCCAGACAGTCGAGGCAGGCCAGTGCCCCTGGGATTGGTGAGTACTTGCCCGCAGCACATGCGGTACAATTGGCCGCAGTTGCACTCCCTGTCATGTTATTGTATTTGCCTGATTCACATAGCTGGCATGTTGTTTCTGATGTCGCGTTGACCACTGTCGAGAACTTCCCAGCCTCACATTCTACACACGTAGAGGCCAGAACCTGCCCTGTCTCACTAGAGTAGGTGCCCGCGAGGCATGCAACACACGCAGAGGCAGCGGTGGCGCCTTGTGTCCCACCATACTTGCCTGCGTCACATAGCTGGCATGTTGTTTCTGATGTCGCCTTCACCACTGCCGAGAACTTCCCAGCCACACATTCTACACAAGTGGAGGCCAGAACCTGCCCTGTCTCACTAGAGTAGGTGCCCGCGAGGCATGCAACACACACCGAGGCAACTGTGGCGCCTGGTGTCTCACCATACTTGCCTGCTTCACACAAAACGCAGTCCGTCTTGCTGGAGGCCCCTGTTGTGGTAAGAAAAGTACCTGCATCACATTGTTCGCAAGTCTGCGAACTTGCAGCTTTCATATTAGGCGAGTACTTGCCTGCACTGCAACTCGTGCAGTTTGATTCTTGTTTGTTTGCCTTGTTCACGGCGTACTTGCCCGCGACACAGTCAATGCACGTGGATTGATCTATGGCGCCCTTGGTGGTGGAGTATTTACCTTTCTCGCACGGATTACATTGAATTTCATCAGCCCGCCCTGTGTTGCTGGAGTACTTTCCTGCGACGCACATAATACATGTGCTGGCATCAATGGCTGCAGTGGCGGTGGAATATTTGCCGGCACCACACACTTGACAATCATTCTCCTTATCATTTCCAGTGGTGGAGAGATACTTGCCTTTAGCACATGCTAGACAGTCATCAACTGCGGTGGCTGCAGGATGCAATGAGTACGTACCTTGTTTGCACGGTATGCAATCACTGGCGGCGCTGTTCCCGGTGGTGGTGAGATATGTACCTGGGAGACACGCAACGCACGTGGAAACAGCTGTGGCTGCTGAGATGTTAGAATATTTGCCGGCATCGCACGACACACACATGTTTGCAGTGGTGCTGCCCTGTGCATTCAGATACTTGCCAGCCGCACACGGTAGACACGTGCTCTTTGAGCTGGCGCTAGTGTTGGTCGAGAAAGTGCCCATGGCACACTCTGTGCAGTCTGTCTCGAATACTCTACCCCGTTGGTCTGAATACGTGCCTGCTGGACAGGGCGCACAAGTAGAAACCGACGTTGCCCCGCTGGTCTCAGAGTATGTACCTGTTTCGCATTGCTCGCAGGCGCCCTCACTGTCACTGCCATTTTTGTTCAGATACTTGCCCCCGGGGCAGCTTTCGCATGTGGTCATCACAGAGGCCCCTGTGATGGTCGAGAATTTGCCCATCGCACACACAATACAATCTCCCTTACTAGGGCTCCCGGTTGATGTAGAATACTTGCCTGCGTCACACTCCTGACACGTTGCATTAGAGGTTGCGCTGGTGTAGATGGAGTATTTCCCGGCTCTACAGAGCGTACATTTGTCCTCCGCATCGTTGCCCGCACTGGATGCATAAGTACCAGCAACACAAGGTATGCAGGTGTTTGCGCTGGTGGCGCCCTCTGCGGTGGAGTATTTACCCGGGTTACACGTCTGACAGTCACCCCGCGCGTTGTTGCCCGTGGCGTTGGAATATTCCCCGGCCTTGCAGTCTAAACATGTTGCATTGGAGACAGCCCCAACACTATATGAGTATTTGCCCATACCACAAAGGTCACAGTCTTCTTCCGTGTTGCTGCCGGCTGCTATTTGGAACTTGCCTGCCACACACTGCACACACGTGTCTTCGTGTGTAGCGCTGGTGTTTGGAGAGAATTTCCCGGCTACGCACAGCACACAGTCGTTCTCGGCGTCATTGCCCTGGCTCGCCAGGTACTTGCCTCCCACACAGCTCAGGCATGTGCTCTCTGTTGTAGCCGTGGTGTTGGGGGAGTACTTGCCGGCAGTACACAACTCACAGTCAGCTTCATGTGTGTTGCCTTTCGAACCTGAATATTTTCCTGGCCCGCAGTGCGCACACGTACTTGCACTGACAGCAGCCACAACTCCGGAGTATGTGCCGGGGGGGCATGCCATGCAGTTGCCTTGTGCTGTACTGCCCGTGATACTGGAGTATGTACCTTCTTGACACGAGAGGCATGTATTGATGCTCGTGGCGTAATTTTTTGATGAATATGTTCCTGCATGGCATTGTGTGCACACGGATTGTCCTCTGTGTGAATAGGTGCCCTCAGGGCAAGGCTGGCAGGCCCCCTCCGACACAGAAGCGGTGGTGTTGGAATATTTCCCGGCGACACACTCTGTGCAGTTTTCCAGATATGTGGTGACGTCCTTGTATTTGCCTTGCTCACACGCGGCGCATCCCCCGGTTGCATTCACCTCTTGCACCCTCCCTTTGTATCCCTTGGCGCAATTACAACTGTAGATGGACTTGCTGCCTGGTGTGGAATTAGAGTGCTGCGGGCACGCTGTGCAGTTGTCTTTTGTGGTGGCCCCCAGTGCCATCAGGTACGTGCCATGCGGGCAGTCTGTGCAATTCAGAACATCTACCTCGCTGCTGTCTTTGTATTT
>ENA-ORXF01001674-ORXF01001674.1-marine-metagenome-genome-assembly--contig:-NODE-1674-length-14003-cov-8.986069_pt1 | contig 14003 bp, 25 predicted proteins | sample MGYA00237864_ERZ511476 | MGnify/ENA primary metagenome ERZ511476 (study PRJEB26306, sample SAMN06343908) | marine metagenome | isolation source: coastal waters | place: Atlantic Ocean: West Antarctic... | reverse complement strand
TGCTAGAAATCCTTTGTATTTGTTTTTAACAATATTACACATTGTACCTAGATGTTCTTCAACATCAGATAGAGCAATACCTTCTTTTAACTTTGCTACATTGTATAACATAACACTATTGAATGGTACTTTTATATCACTAAACATTTTTTCTCCTTAGTTCATACATGTATATATTTTTTCCTAAAGTATCTCTGTAATGAGCAGTTCCATTATCTAGTGCAGTTTTAATTCTTTCTGCATATGGTTTCTTAGTTCTAATTGTCTTATCATGATATACTTTGTTTTTATAAACAATCACTTTACCTTTATTTGTCATACCCAAATGTTTAAAATTACTTGCCTTGTAAATAATACCTTTGTGATTGTAAGTTTCATCAGCATAACTAATCACTTTCTTAATCTTAGTATTATCTCTTAACCATCTTAGAGTAGAACCTATAAAATAACTCTCTGTATTTTTAAGTGTATCATCAACACAACATAATCTTCTTAGTTCTATTAAGTCTGATTCTGTATCAACATAACTTTTCCAAACACCTGCCATACCTATCTGACCATACATCATAGCACCAATCATATCACCATTATCTAACAGTTTAAAACAGTAGCTAGATTTAAGTCCATTTATATTTTTAGAGTAATGATATGTTTCTATAAATTCTCTTATCTCTCTCCTATCACATAATGTTACTGTGTAATTCTTTACACTCACTATCTCCTTTTTCCTGTTGATGGGTCATTAGATTCTCTTTTAGTAAGAACCTGTAATCCACTTTTATTGTATGCTTGGCCAATGACATACTGACTACTGATTTCTCTTTTGTAGTCATCATTTGGTTTACTACAAGCATGTTGGTATTCACTCATATCTTTTTGTACATGACTAGGTATAGTTTTTTCCACAATCCAATTGCTTGGTTGATATGTGCCTGTATTCTTAGGTTTATATTTCATTTGACCAAATTGTCTTTTGAGAAAATCATCAAACGACATCATCATACTACGATTATTAGTCTGTTTCATTCTTTTATTATATACCCTGTGTTGTTCAATCAACTCTGTCATTCTTTTTTTTGTTATCTTAGGTTTCTTCTTTCTAGTATTTAGTGAAGATAATCCTAAGACTAAATGCATTCCTTTAGGCATGGCGCTCTCCATTAGGTAACATGTAATTACCCCATTGTAAACTTTTATAATACCATGGCGCATACCATACTACATCTTTTATAATATACATTCCCAGACTTTTTAAATGGTCATGGGGAAATATAGCTATCATTGGATTCATAATCTATTTCCTTTTTAAATTTTTAGCAACTTCTTTCCATAGGTTTGGTGTAAAGTTTTTATGAAAAGAATTGTAAGAAGGGTTTTCTCTAATTCCAATTGGTCTAGTTCCAATTATATCTTTCTCTCCTTGTTTGGCTTCTTTTTCATACCACTCAGTCATTTCCTTATCCCACTCATTAAAATCTGCTCTGTTCATACCACCTCTCCAATCCCAAGTAGGGTCTGCAGCTCTTTCTTTATCAAATGCATCTATTTCTTTTTGTGCCATTATAATCTTCTCCCTTCTGTCATTCCATATTTTTCAAATATCCATTCTTCACTCTCTCTCATAGCTTCGTTACCACGTTCAAATTCATCAAATTCTTTCTGTCTTAAATTAATTAAAATATCAATGTACTTCAACACATGTCTTTCTGAACGAGCGTATGGTGAAGTTAACACCAACTCTTTAATGTTTTTTAGTTGTTCTATAAATTCTAAGTTTTCAATCATTATATACTCCTTGCTTCAAATACAAATTCTACAAACTCATCTAATTCTGTACCTACTAAACCCATAGCTTCACCTTCTTCGTACAGTTCCTCTTTCAATCTATCATTATTTAAATTACTCATTATTATCTCCCTTCTCAAGTTGTTCTTGTTCTTGTTGTTCCAATTCCCATTGGTGATATTCAGCTTCTTCATTCTTCTGATTCAATTCGTATAATTCTTGATGATGGTCGCTCATCTAGTACTCCAAATCTTTCTTATGCACACAGTAGCCATCACTATCCAACACCACATACTCTGTACCATTAATCTTTGTCATGCGTTCTGCAAATCCAAAGGCCATCTTAGGGTAATCAAATCCAAAACTCGCATTGTCCTTATAGTAGTATAGTGTATACATTAAGCAGTTGCCCTGTCTAGTAATTTAGACATCTTTGCGTCAAGGTTATATTGCAACACAGGACTGTCATATCCGTAGGTCTTATTCAACGCCTCTGCCTCTTCAGCAGCAGCAGTGAACCCAAAGTTCATTCCACTATTATCAGTATCATACTCTGTAACAAAACTCACAACCTCTTTATCCCTCAAGGGGTGAGTGTCTATGATATCGAAATAAGAAACATCATTCTCATCCCAACTTCTTCCTATTATAAATCTTGTCATTTTAACCCCATACTCGTTTTCCATATCTTCTCTCTCTCATTGTTTATCTTATGTAACCATTGTAACAGGCTCGGCAGGTATTGTCAAGCATACAACTTATTGATTTGTAAGGGATTTGTAAAATAATTTCAATTAATATTGAACAATATCAATGATTTAAGTGATAATCAGAATCATTCGCATTTAGAAGTATAATTTAAAGACTATTGAAAGCACACAAGCTAATATAATTAGTTCTACAATACTGATTTCAGGTCTTAACATAGAAGTTCTGATATGAAACCAGTGAGTAAGTGATGCCCACCATTCTGGTCTATTGTGCATGACTAATACAAATCCTATTATTAAGATTAATATTAATATTTCCATAACTTATCTCTGTTTTTTTCTTAGCTCATTATTCATCCAAGCTTTAGCCATCCAATTATCTACTTTTCTAGTAAGAAGTTTCTTTACTTGTTTAAATACATGGTCAAATAATCTACCATCTAAATCTGGCATATCATTATCTACAACGATAAAGTTTTTAGGCCCAAAATGATTTTGAAACTTGCCAATGTTTGATTGTACTTGTTTCCACATTTGAGTAACATCTTTATCTGGTATTTGTCTTGCTCTATTTGAATTATTTGCCAATGCAACTTCTAGTGTTGTGTTTACAAATATCATATGTGTATCATAACCAATTTGTTTTAACCCTGCTGCTTGACTTGAAATTTTACCAAAGTCTTTGCCAGTACCATCAATGATTAAACCTAAACGACCTGCTAGATAATTATCCCTTCTTTTATCGGTAATTACTTTTGCTTTTTTTCTTAATACATCTCTTGGTCCTTTTTCACCAGCTGGCATTTTGAAATCAAGTTTTGCTTTCTTTAGATACTTTTCAAATATATCATCAGAGTTGACTATTTTCATGCCAGTGCCACCTGTAGATTTTTTCACTACATATGATTTACCACTGCCAGGCCCTCCAGCTAGAAAGAATGCTTTAAATATGTTTGGGTCATATAACCCTTCTTGTAACTCTTTGAAATTTTTCATCTGTTTCCTTTTTTCTATAGTTCTCTTTCTTAGTATTTAGGTCAACTTTTTCAGGCATCATCCTAGTTCTTGGTTGACTTAGAAAGTTCATGTTCTTAATTTTATTCTTAGCTTTGTTTGTCATTGTTAAACTCCAAATTGTTAGTTAATTAAGTATGATATATGTTTACTATAGTTTACCCCCCTATGAATAAAATTCTGAAATTATACCTCTAGATTCAGCTTTAGGTTCTATTGCTAAATCATCTAATGGTAGTTCGCTATTGATTGAATCTTTTACTAATGTCATTGCACATGTATGTTTTTTTTCTACAAAGTCAAACATATGTCTTAGTGATTTTATTAAAAATCTACCTGATAAATATATGTCACTTTTTTCTCCACTATGTTTTGCACCTGAAACAGGTACACTAAAATTAACTATAGAACCTACATTTAATTGTGTTGTGCCATATACTGATATAAGCACACTCACTCCTTGTGTTAATTCTGCAAGTTTAGATTTTCTAGACATGATAGTTTTTGGTATGTCGTTAGCAGTGTATGGATTATTATTAGATTCAAGACCATATGCTAAAGCAGCACTATTATCTTCAGCATAATGTTGTGCATCACTATTATTTATAATTGTTGATGTTGGATGAACATATCTTGATGCACCAGCAAAATCACTAATTTGATTATCAAATTCATCTATCGGCCCAGTGTTATATATTGGATTGTCTTTATTATCATCATCATAGTTTACTCTATGGTTTTCATGAAAATCATCTATGTAATCAAAACTTTTTGCTCTGTATTCTTTTCTATAAATATCATGAGTTATAATATTTGATGATAACATACCCATTGCAGTATTTGTCAACATATCATTACTACCTACTATTTGAAATCGTAAAACTCTTTCAAGTTCTTGTGTTATTGATATTTTTCCACCCATTTCTCCAGCATTAAAATCTGAAATAGATTGTTGTGCATACATACTATCTAAAGTTCTAAAATGAATACCTAAAGTATTTTCATAAAACATATAATGTGGTGAATCATGTTTTTTTGATAAAGCTTCTTGTTTTAGTTGATGAATTAGTTTATGTGGATGTAGATATGGAACTACCATTTTTTTTATGCCTTTGGTTTCCTCTATAAACAATGTCTTTTTAGTATTAATATATTGTGCAGAAGATAACACATCTTCAACAATCCCATCAACACTGTCTGCATAACTTTTAGATACTCTAGTCCTTTCATTTCTTAATCCCTCTGGCGAACAAAAACTTAATGAGTAAACCATAGCGCCAGGTCGTGGTGAAGTTCTTGAATTAATTTTGTTAATTGTAAAAACATGAGTACTATAATCTAAAGCAAAATCATCTAAGCCAGGTGTCGATATTTTAAATCCTAGAAACTCTTGTCCAATTACAGGTGCTTCCATAATTACATTATTTGTATCAACAATCGTTATGTCGCCAGTTATACATGACTTAAATAAGTCTTCATATAAATTTAAAGATGTAACAAGTTTTGTTACATTTATGGCGGCGCCTGATGAAGCAAACATCATTACTTTATCACAGATAAATTGTCCAGCATATTCATAATTATTCGACATTATATTATTGATTCACTTATTAATTTTTTATATTCATCTTCAAATTGTCCTATGTAACTAGGGTCTAATAATCTTATCTTTCTTTTGTCATCCTGTAGTTCTTGTTCATATTCATAATTAGTAATAGGTGTTGCTGTTGGATAATCTGTGTTGCTTATACCAATATCAATTTTTTTCTTTGTATTACCAGATGACTGATTTATCTCATAGTGATGTATTGCATCTACATTAGTATATTTGTCATTTATAAATTGTAAAAATTGTGCCTCTGACATAGGCCACCCATGAAATCTATCTGTGATATTATTAAGTAGTAATACTACCCAATGTAATTCTGAATCACCATAGAGTTTGTGTGCAAGAGATTCTGGTGTTTCACCATTTTTTACATCATAGGTATCATATATCATAGTATTAGATTTTACTTTTGCTCTAAGACCAACACGCCTAAGTAAATTTTTTACATTTTTGAATTCACCTGTGCCTGTAGAATCGTATGGTATGGTTGGGAAATTTTTAAAATACATATTAGAATCCTTCCTCTACTCTTTCTCTTGTAATAAGTTCTATCTCTTTAAATGATAATGATATATTTGTTTCAACAGGTGGAGCTCCATCTGCATTACCATCATATGTTGTATACTTAGAACCACCATAAGTTACATCCATACTTGATAAGTAACAAGTTGATATTTTGTGTAAATAATTATTCTCTTGATTTATATACATATATTGTATATCAAATGTACTCGGTACTTTTAAATTTCTACCTGTTTTATCAACTGTTCCACCTGAATCACCTAATTCTGGTAACATATGAAATTTAAATGCAAATATTATTTCTGCAATCTCATCAGCTTCTGCTTTACTTCTAGGCATCATCTTAAAGTCATATTGAAATTCTCTTTTGTCTATCCCTTTAAATGCTAATTCCATTCTATCTGAAACTATTTCACCCTTTTCCATTTCCATTTTTTCTATTATCCCACCACCAAGTTCTCTTGCCACTGCTCTTACTGATGACTCAGCACCCTGATTAATTGCAGCTGTCATTGATTCTTTGAATTTTTCAGAAGTTACTCCTGGTCCTGTTAAAGCATTAGCAGCATCTATTGCATTACTAGCAAATGCGCCCACAGATGTATCTGTATAATTTGATTTATAACTAGTTTTTACAGATGGTGGCATATACATAGATATTGCTGTATCTAATCTTTTTGTGTCTGGGGTATTAAATGTAACTGTTTGTTTACCTTGTCGCCTAATCTGATGTTTTTTTTCTATTTTAATTTTTGATTTACTTCCAATACCATATCCAGCAGCCTTATCAGTATAACCATCTATTAGTTGAGTTGATATTTTATTTGGGAAGGTTTTAGCTATAAATGTGCCTATGGTTGTATCAAAAGGATTAGTTACACCCTTTAGTTTTCTTTTTGTAGCTTCATTTGCTATATTTTGTGCTGCATTGTCTTTTGGATTATTTAATGCACCATCAGACCCACCAAATGTTAATTTAGCCTTAGTTGATTCATTAATAAAGAACATAATATAATGTCCATGATTACCTATGCCAGGGTCAGCACCTACATCTAATGGAAATGACAACATCTTTGTTGATTGTTTACTACGATTGATTGGTGCAGCTTCAGAAGAATCAGCACCTATATCTCCACGAATAGTACTACCTATGTTACCAGCAACTCTCCTTAAATTTTTACCTAATACGCCTGTAACGGCTGACTTACCGATTCTGCTTAAAACATCTATTGCCATGTCTAAATAGTCCTATGAATAGTTTAAAGTATTTATAACGATTATGACATATAAAGGAAAGTTTAAACCAAAAAATCCCATCAAGTATAAAGGCGATGTCAAAAACATTGTTTATCGTTCATCATGGGAATTAAAGATGATGAAGTACTGTGACACTACTAAGTCCATTTTAGAATGGGGTAGTGAGGAAGTAGTGATACCCTACGTATCGCCGTGGGATGGTCGTTATCATAGATATTTTCCTGATTTCTATATCAAAGTCCTTAATAAAGATGGTATTCTTAAAAAGTATATCATTGAAGTTAAACCTAAACATCAATGTTCCCCACCAGAAAGGAATCCTAAAAGAAGAACAGGTGTTTGGTATAACAAAGTCAAGACATGGGGTATAAACAAGGCTAAATGGAAGTCTGCGACTGAGTTCTGTCTAGACCACAACATGGAATTTAAAATACTAACTGAAGACCATCTAAATCCTAGTTAATGTTGTGCAAATAAAGCACCAGCTGGGCCAGATTGGTCATGAACATTAACATCACCACCTCTAGTTTCTGAATAACTATCCCCACCTTTATTGACAACATTATTATTATTAATTTGGACTGCTCTTTTATCATCCATCATTTCTTCTTTTCTTTTCATTTGCATATCTTCATTTTGTTTTTTTGCAACTAATCCAGCAGGGTCATCCTCACCACCAGACATACCAGAACCTGCTTTAGCAATATTAGCTAAATTTGGTTCAGAATCTGAACCTTCAGAACCACTAGACATAACTTCATCAAATGCTTTATTAAATGATTCTATCGGACTAAAAGGACTTTTTATTGCTGCCAAAGCACCTGCTCCAATTGCTTTAAATAATAATCCAATACTAGCTAAACCATCTGTTATAAAAGCACCAATATCAGCAAAGAAGTCCATGATACCGCCAACAAAGTTCATGACATCAAAATCATCTATTGCTTTCATGATTGGGTCCATCAAGTCTGGGAAACCAAAGAAACCAAAAATAGAGTCTATAATACCCATCACATCTTGTAGTATCATTTTGATTCCACTTGTAAATCCAGCAAGTATTCCACCAAAGAATCCAAACTGTTCATTTGCACCACTAAAACTTTCCATAAACCCTTGAAATATTCTTACTATAACATAAGCAATTGCAGCAATAGCAGCACCGATGGCAATAAAGGGTAACAATGGTACAAGCATTGCACCAAATGATGATAACATTCCCATAAATGCTACTCCCATACTGGCCAACATAGGTATTGCACCTGCCATTAAACTTGCTGCCATCGCCCCAAGTCTAGGTATCATAGTAGCCCTCAAGAAACCTGTTTTCCCAAATAAAAATTTGAATGCAATACCTAACGCATCTACAACTTTAGTATATGCACTAGAGGCCATACTTTTTAATTTTCCTGCATGTTTTTTCAACGCACCTTTTTTCCCAAATACAGTGTCGTAGTTTGTTCCAAATGAGAGCATAGAAGTTTTTATACTAGCACCCATTTTAACCAAGAAAAATATTGCAGCTGCAACAGCAGCACCAAGTATCATTGTTGTTTGAGCCATAGTAAGCTCAGTTTCTCCTGTAAATATACCAATAAAATCTGATATAAATCCTACGAGTAATTTAACTGCATTTTTAAATGTATCTGTTTGTATAAGTGCAAATAACATAAGTACACCAATACCTTTTGCAGCAAGTTTAGCACCAGATTTCATTCTCCCACCCATACTTTTTGCTAAATCTCCTAGTCCATCTTTTATACCTTGCAATGACGTGAATTGCTGAAAAGCTCTTGTTCTAGCTTCTTTCCTTTGCATCTTTTCCTGTATTCTTCCCTCTGCCAGAGCTATAGGTGCATTTTTTCCACCAGCTTTTATAGCTTCCTCTTGCCTGTTTTGTGATGCCTTCATGTTTGTCTCGTAATCTTGTCTACGACCAGCTTGCTTTTCAGAAAGACCACTTGCCTTGGCAGCCATCTGATTCCTTTTAACAGTTAAATCTGCAATTTTTTTGCTGTGTATTGTTTGAAGCCCAGCATTCTGATTAAGGTCTGCAATGTGTTTATTTAACCCAACTATGCTTTTATCATCATTTTCAGCCATTATTTTTTACTCGTTCCTGTGTATAGTCCAAACCAAGCTGCACCAGCACCAACAACAATACTGACTAAACCAGATTGTTCCATTGTGGGAGCTAATAAGTCCATGTACCATATGACTACTTTGTAGAGTAATATGATGTATACTGTTAAAAATGTTCTAGGAAATATTCTCCATGCATCCACAGCTCTTGCCATGTCTATCCATGATTGATATTTATTTTTACTGGAATCAACAACATTAGTGTCTACTTCTAGTTCTATATTTATTTTCTTTGTTTCAGTCATATCTTCTGGTTTATTGTAATATGATAATTTTGGTTTATCATCCATTCATTTTCCTATTTTCCTTTTCTACTCTTTTGTTTTCTTCTGTTATGTATTTAGACATTAAACCCATATAAATCTCTCTTTCCCATGGCATCATATTATCTAACTCTGTTAAAGAGTATTTATGATGTGTTATGAGTGCAAAATTATTTTTATAGTAATTTTTTAGGCTCTCGTGAGAAAGCCCTATACTAAAAAACTTCTTAAACCCTCTAATGCTACTTCACTTTTTACTTTAGTATTAGGATTGTCTACTTCAACAACAAGTCTTAATTTAGGCATAGTTTCAAAAAATTTCATAACTTTTTCAAATTGTTCAGTGTTTAAACTATCAATAAAATCATCTAATTCTTTTTTGCTTATATCTGTTTTATTGTATGTTGTTTCACCCCATGATATGTCTTTTAAACAATCATTTATTACTACAAAAGCCATTTCTGACATTGATGCTTGATTATAAGTTGCATAAGATGTTAATAAAGGATAATCAAAAGTTACCTTAATATCATCTGTTATATTTACTTCATTTGAATGGTCATCAAATACAGATATATTAATTTCACTTATAGGTATATCTTTTGATACTATAGTTTTCTTATCATCTGGGCAAGTAATATCTAAAGATATAGTTTCACCAACTGATTTACTTCTTATCTGTAAAAATATATACTCTGCATCAAATAATGGACACGTACTTGGGTTTATACTATTAAATGTGCAGTCACGAATTAATTGTATCATTGCATCAAGTATCTGTTTGTCATCTTCAGATTCTTGTGCCATTATCATTCTTTTTTGTTCTTTTACTAAGAATGGTCTATACTTTATTTCTTCATCTGTTGATGGTATAGTTAATGTATAAACTGGTGTTTCTAGTTTTGGTAAAGCCATAATTTTTCACTCCTTAATTATAATCTACTTAATACTTTTGGTATTTTACTTAACAACTGTCTTTCAACTTGGTTGCCTATTACGTTTTGTAATCTGTCTAATAATGGTTTAGGTAAGTTTGCTTCATCTGTTAGATTTTTCCAATATCTATATTTAAAACCAACTTGTACCTGTAATGCTGTAGAACTAGGTTCTCCAGAAAGAGTTTGTTCTGAAATAGTTTCAGGAAAAGCTTCAACTAACTCAACACCATATCTTCTATTGTTTTGTTGGTCTAGTGTATATATTTGCACACTACCAACATAATCATCATAATAACCCATTGCAAATGTTTGTGGATTAAATGCTATTCTTTGCCATGTTTCAAAAAATTTCTTTTCTCTCATGTCATTATGTAAATAAAAACTTGCACTAACATCACCAAAGGTATATCCTTGAACTAGATGTCTAGCAGGGCCGTATATAGTTTCATCTGGCACTGTTGTTAAACCACGACTTGGTAATGATATTGCGTTACATTGATATGCAACATCTTTTGTAATACCACCACCTACATCTTCAAACAATATCTTTGAGAATAAATTTTGTGATGCACCTGTTCCACCTGAACCCCTACTACCTGATGGTGGCAAGAATCTTACTTCATACCTTGATGCTAAAGCAATACCATCTGAATCTCTCATTGGTGCTAGTAATTCATTTAAAACTGCAGCTGAACCTGCTTCTACTAAACTTCCAAAATCCATTATATCATTCCTCTTGATTTTGCAAATACATGACTATCAGATTGTTTCTTAAATCTCTGTACAGGCAATAAAGTTGCAATCATAAATTCATCTGCTTCTATTTTTCTAAACTTTGTTCTAACATGACTTGCTAGATATCTTTTTAAACAAGGTTTAATTATGTCTATCTTTTTTAAGTTACTATAATTAGCTCTTAACTTTGTAGATTTATCAAACTTATCGTTATTACTGTAATCTACTAGTCTATCTAATAATCTAATTCTTATTGGCATAGACAAATAATGTAAATTAATCCCTAAGAACCCATTGTCATATTTTTCAATAGGTAACACCAAAGGAAAAGTGTCATAATAAGGTAACTCTTTCTTTCCTTTAGGGTCATACACAAACATATTCAACAGACCAAAGGTAGGCACTGATGTTCTTTTACCATCACGAATCAAATTAGCAGATGTTGGTGTACCAAATTCCTTGATTTTATCACGAAACCATTGGGTTGACTTAGGTCTACCACCTGCTGCCTTTAAGACACTTTCGATATATTTGCTTCTTGCCATGACTTATTTATAAGGATTGTATAGAAATGTTTGAGAAAAGTGCCTCTATAAAATAAAGGCACTCCATAGTCTACTCAGCTAGTTTTTCAAAATATGCTAATGTATCATCTTCTTCTTTCTCAACTACAGGTGTTGTAATTGTTTGAGAAGATTGAGGTGCTGTATCAACTCTAGGAGCTGCTACAGGAGCCTCTTTTATACTATCGGCAACATTACCAACTCTTACAGTTCCAGAAAGGACTGCATCAAGTCTAGTTTTTAGTTCATCATATGATTTAAAGTTTGATGGTGCAGTATACTCTGCAAGAGAGTGTTGTGCTTTCCAAACTTTGTCTGCTTCACTGTCATCTTCAAATAGTTTAGATGTATCTTCAAACTCTGATTTATCATAGTTCCAATAACCATCTACCTTTCTGATTTTAAGTTTAAAGTTAGCACCTTCCCAAAAATCAAATGGGTTGATTGCTTTTTCATCTTCAAACTCTGGTGACATAGCTGCAGTTAACTTGTCAAAGATTTTCTTTCCGTAACGGAACAAGAATACTTTACCTTCGTTCTCTGGGTGTTTTGCATCACTCACTATATAAATGTTTGAGAAGTATTGTAATTTTCTTTTCTGTTTACGAGCAATCTCTTTATCAGATTCCAAACCTGTATTCCACAATGCAGTATTGTGTTCTGATACAGGGTCTTTATTACTGAGTGTTGTAAGAGAGTTCTCAATATACCATTGACCAGTAGGGCCTTGAAATGCATGATTCCAAACTTTTGCCCATGGCAAGTCTTCGCCTTGAACAGCTGGTAAGAAACGAAGTACTGCATATCCATTACCAGATTTATCTAGTTCAGGTTTCCACAGTCTTTCATCCACGTATGATTTTTTCTCTTGGGGTGCAGTTTCACCTTTAGCTGCATCTAACAACTTATTAAGTGACCCACTGCTTTTTAGATTATCTAACGACATATATTTTTCTCCGTATGTTAATGTATTTTATCGTATGTTTATTTGTGTATCTTTCAATACATAACTATTTATGATAGTTATTCTTGTTACTATACTACACTTGACATACTTTGTCAAGCTTTTTATAGTTAATTCTTTCAACATTTTTTCTCAGTAGTTCATTATCGTATTTCTTTTGAAAAGCTATACAACTCTTGTTCTTATCATCTACCCAGTAAAATTGAGTGTCTGAGTACTCCTTAAACACCTGTACTAACTGATTAACCCAGTTGTCTGTACTAAATCCTTTTGATTCTGATGGTAAATAGTTATCTGTTCCTTTATAGATGTTGTTCAGAGGAATATCATAACTACTCATATCAAATCCTAACATATATACTTCCTTTGCACCCTGTTGACAAGCCAGATGTATTGCAGTTGCACCAGCACACCAATCTTTAGGGAATTCTATGTTTTTAATTTTGTCTTCATCTTCTACCCATGTGATATAAAGACCTACATTCTTAAAGCACTTTACTTTCACATCATTTTTATCTAGATGTGGGAACTTAGTTATCATATCTTGAAAGTTTTTTTCTGCTGTTTTATATTCCTTTCCTTGAATCACACATTTTGTTCTATCATACCAACCATAACCACTATTGTTATTTCTCTTAGGTGTTTCAAATATATGTTCTGGTGAATAACTTACTTTTACAAACTCTGGGTCAAAATTATCTAATATAGACCAATCTGCAAACCAACTATCATGGCGAATTGGATAACCAGACTTGTATATCTCTTGTTGTATTTCATAATCAATGGCAACTAGATTGTCAACTTTACAATCTCTATAGATTGCATTGCAACCCCATGTTGTAAAACCATCATATTTTTTCTTTATGTTCCAGTCTTTTCTAGATTCGCCATTTCCATAAACTAATACTTTCATAAACTTACTCTAATATAACTATCGTAGATTGTTAATACCCAATCAGTGTAAAAGTGATAATGTATAATACCTGTAAGTAGTATTAATGAACCTACAATATTAACAACTATCAATGCCCAATCATTCCACATAATACCTACAATTAACCAACCAGTAATACCTGTAAATTGAAAATACATATTAAAAGGATATAGGTTCAATGCTGTTGTTGCAGCTCCAATCATCAAGATGATACTCGAAAACCATTTAATCCACCAGTCCATTTCTCTATTTGTATTCATCCAAATACCTCGTATATACTTTGTGACTCATATATCTCAAATTATCAATTCCTTGAAAGTTATCATTCTCTAACATAGATGATACCCAAGTGAATTGTACATTCTTAAATTTTCTCATAACTGTTTTCATTTGATTTTGCCATGTAGTAGAATCAAATCCTATTTTATAATCTTTCCAAAGATATACATTACTCAAAGGTTTATCTATTGTTGATAAATCAAATCCTAGTAAGAATACTTCATCAGCACCTTGTTCAGATGCAAGATACATTGCTGTACTACCAGCACTATTACCCTTGAAATCTTCTAT
>ENA-ORXF01001673-ORXF01001673.1-marine-metagenome-genome-assembly--contig:-NODE-1673-length-14011-cov-17.399024_pt1 | contig 14011 bp, 10 predicted proteins | sample MGYA00237864_ERZ511476 | MGnify/ENA primary metagenome ERZ511476 (study PRJEB26306, sample SAMN06343908) | marine metagenome | isolation source: coastal waters | place: Atlantic Ocean: West Antarctic... | reverse complement strand
GGTGCATTTTCAAAAAAATAGAGATTCTAGCCAAGACATATTTTAGAATGTCGATAAATCTACGCGTGCATGGACTTGTTTCATGATTCTTTGATCAGAAAATGTACCTGTTGACGTGAGAACCACCTGTCCAAAACCATCCCTCGTTCCACATCGGAAGATGTGTGGTCAATTGTCAAACAATCGTCTGGCCCTCCATTCGCAAGCCATATGGTGATCTCTGCCTGCAATGCCTTTCTCACTACCGCTGCGATATCTTTGAGGGTGGATGGCCTGCGTCCAGGTCCCATATTTGGAACGGATCCGGTCCACCCTATAACGTAGGAGAGGAATTGGATGTCGTTTTGAGACGTCGAAAAAAATTGGAGGCAATTCGTAATATGAATTTTGAAAGACATGGCTGATTTTTGGAAATGTAATGCATTATCATGCAGGAACCAACATTGGGAAAGGCCCACACGCGCATTGTGCGCAACAGCCATGGTAGTAATACAAGGCTTCATACCTGTTCGAGACAAATCTGCCGAACTTAGAAGAAGATCGGCCCGTTTCAAACGGAGGTGCTCTTCGTAGCACCATGCATGTTTTGTGTTGAGATGCGACACGATGCGCGTGATGTCTCCCACAAATTGTACAGGACCATGGTCCCTAAACGAGTCGTCCGTTTTGGATTTGTTATCACGTACATTAAACACATTTTCTGCAGGCACGTACTTCCAGCCCGTCACGTCTGAAGCTGTAGTGTTTTGATCAGGGTCCCAAGAATGTGTCTGGTCGTTTGCCACAACAATGGTGCGGTCCACGAGAGTCGCATATAATGAAAAAAACAGATCTAGTGAAATGCCAGCGAATGTATGCTTGCCATGCAAATCGTCGATATCGCAGAATTCACACATGTGAATCACCAGATCTTTGGAGTTTGTCTTTTGACCATGCAACGCGAGGGTAATAAATTTAGTCATGCCTTCGATATCTTGTGTTCTCACACTTGACTTCGAATATTCTGTCGAAAGACATTCCAGCAATCTGGCCATTGCAATCAAAATTTCGGCACACAGGTCATAGTCTTCTTGTTTGAGCTCGGGAGCCGTGAACAGTTTCATGCAATCATCCTCTATGGTGACTTCGTCATGCCCGCCGGCGGCCCCTACACAAATGAATGGCGCAGTCAGGCACGACAGGCCCACATTCGTTTTGAGAGGGAGATTTGACTTGGACTGCTGGAATGGAAGCACGCGAAGCACAATATGAGGTTCAAGCTTTTTCCAATCGATGCGAGATGAAACATGGAATTGGCGGTCTGGCGGTTCCTCTGTTGTGTATTCTAGACGAATGCGGTGGATAGATGAACAGGGATTCGCACGACTTCCAACATTATACTCGATAGAATCTCTTTTTGTGTTTCCATGGAGTGTCAGTATTTTTTTGAGGACGACTGGAAGCTTGTCGTATTTCATGAATCCACGCTCCAACCAACAATCACGACGTTTGTAGTCAAACAGCACTGGGTCATAATGCTCAATCCCAGAGTCTTGCATGACAACCACGAAAAGGCACCCTTGCAATTGTGTCAGGTCCGGAACTTGTGTGTTATCGTACAGCAAAGTGTGATTGGACACACTTTGTGCCGCATTATCCGCCGATGACATTATCTCTTTTGCCAGAGAAAGAATCACAACAGGAGTAGCCAGAACATCGGACAAAAAGAGCATGTAATAGTACATCAGTGTTGTATCAAACCAATGTGGATCACCGCCTGAGATACTTGCAGGTTTGGCAACAAGATCTAAAAAGGCGCCGATGGGCATACTTGGATGAAACGTTATGCTTTTCTCCACACTAGCGTGTGTTCCTCTGCATATCGCAGCATATATATCGCGGACATTATGTTTCAAGCACATCCATCGAGCAAACCATAATCGAGCACACCCAACTAGGCAGTCTTGGATGACGGTGGCATGTAAGAGTGTATAATGGTGTACACAAGGAAAAAAAGCATCGTGAAATTTCTTCGCATGTGTGGAATCTGCGCTGTGCATCACGCTGAAGTTAACAGAAGTCATCCAAGAGTCCTCATTCCTGGGCAATTGACGTACGTGCACACTCTTGCTAGATTCGGTGTATCTGCGGTCTTGTGTTGGGGCAAGGCGGCCATTCAAATGAGTCAGCTCGTGAAGAAGCCCGGACATGTCCACGTGATTGTCATGCTTCCTCATTTGCTCCATGAGACTCTCAAGATGGTTGAGCTGCTCTCCTTTCCACTTGTCCACGCAGATAGAGACTGCAGAACTGAATAAATCCTGAGCACCTTCTTTGGTTCTACGGATATCCTCATTTGGGATCGGGCGGAATTGGGATGTGATCCATGAATGACCAGGAATCATGCCACCAAAATTTGCAAACATCCGTGTGGCACCGTGTGAGATCCCGAAGACAAAATGGCGAGCATCTTTTGTATTCACCGTTTCGTGGTTTGGGGATACAAATTCATTTGCGTTGTGTGCATATGTCTCTAGAACCTGCAAGGGTCTTCCCCCCGCTGTCTTGCTCAACACGATAAACAGCAATGCTCCACCCTCGCCGTTGTTGGCAGCCGGCCAGCTGTTGTCAGCGTAGATCACTACGGAACACTGTGGATGATTGCTGAAAAAATGGAGAGGGTCGTTTTTGAGTTCAGCATCCAACGCTTTCATTTGACGCTCGGTATAAATTTTTACATTGCTTGCAAGTTGCCCTTTCACAGCATCCAATTGATTTTTTTTTCCTTCAATGCTCTCATGTATCCACTTATCTTGAAGACGCGTCAGTATATCAGTAGCAGCGCCAATCTCTTCGGCCTCCAATTTAAGTACTGATGGACATTCTCTCTTCTGAGGAGTTAGTTTCCTCTCACCGTCAAGGAATGCCTTTCCGTCCGTTCGGACCATCTTCTCCGTGTTCTTGTGCTGGGAGAAGCTTTGTTGCGATCCGTTCGGCCCTACCACATCGCGTTTCGCCTGCACGTGTTGGCCCATGCCCTTCTCCACGTTATTGTTGGCCGCCCCCGCCCTCGCCGCAGGGCTGCGCGAGGATTGTGACGCCGCCCTGCGGCAGATGCCGCCGCTATTGGCCCCCATGTTGGATTGTGACGCCGCCCTGCGGCAGTTGCCGCCGCTATTGGCCCCCATGTTCTCGGTTGCCTTTTGGCCGTGAATATCCGTCGCGGCGGCCGCCGCCTGCGCGACCATATCGGCCGCCGCCCCGCCCGCGTCCTTGCGCTTGAGGATATTGCGGATTGGGTGCTGTGACGCGGCAGTGTCACAGCAATGCGGGACAAAATTCTGCAAGCCTGAGCTGGCCTCCGCCGAATTGCCCTCGTCTTCGAGTGCGCCGACATGAACACTTTCGCCACTGACCAACGGCAAGTTCTTGATCCAGCCCTCCATCTGCAGTTTCTTAGCGTATTGCTTAAATTGTTCATCAGCAGATTCAAAATCAGATTTCATGTTTGATTGAATTTGGTCGAAAAGAGCATGGGCATCTCGCTTGTGCCAATTCGTTCTGTCTTCACATGGTAACAAGATGAGTTTCTTTGTCACGGCAATTACGAAAAGCCAGCATGCGTTGCTACCTCTGGGTTGAGTGTACTCGGGCATCGGTTTGTGAAATTCGAGTTCCGCTATGATTTTTTCAAACTCTGCTTTTTTTTTTTCAGGAAACAAGATGTTGCGGTGAACTATCAAAAAAGCTTCCACAAGTTCAAACAAGTCCTTTGCAGGGTCGGACCTCTGACGGTAGCGAATTGAGTCCGCCCGATGAATCCTTGTCCCATTATTTTTTGTGTATTCAGACAACGAGTCAAAAAGTGCGACTGCCATGCCGTCATGAGTCTTGATGAGTACGAGCAGGTTGAAATGGTGCGTGATATGTGGAGGACCAACCGTAAACATCAACATTGCACCAATGCTTAAACCAGGAAGAGCGTGACAGATGCCTTCGCTTCCGTACATTGACAGTTTTCGGAATTTATCAAGCAAATATATGTTGCTCAGGTGGGCTTTTGCCTTACTTTCACACATGGAACGGTATTTCAAACGTATGATCTGTGACCATACCTTGGGTTTCTCACCGGAAGAGTTAATTGTGTCCAAAACAAATTTTTCCCCCGACTGTTGCCAAGACAATATTGCTTGCTGTGATTTGGCAGATCGATGGTCAACCAGCATCTGCTTAATTAAATCACGCTGTGTGTCGCTGGCTTCAAACATGCCATCAATCTGAGTCGCGGCGTGTTCAGTACATACTTTCTGCATCACCAAATTTTTGATCCACTGTTGGAGCTGGGTATACTTAACGCCGAAAGTAAGGTGCTCATCAGAGCTTGTAGTAATGTGCGAACCAGAGCTTGTATTCTTGTCCAGCATGATGGTATGTAAACGTGTGATTGCGATACCCAGCCCATGTAACGAATCATTGGGAATCACACCGATGATAGACCGATGATTGTGCTTTGACAATACGAGGGCGTCAGCACGAAATGTATGCAGACACTTTTGAATTATACCCACACACCCGAAACTTCCCCGGACGCGGATACCATTTTCACAGACCCTCCACGCTTTGATAATGTCGTCTTTTGAGACGACTTTGTTTTCCTGTTCGTCAACCATGCCTGGATAAAAGACAGTCACTTGTACCGGATTGTATGCATCCCCCTGCAAAGACCTGCTTTCCTTTGTCAAGCACTTCTTGCTGAATTTAGCATCTGGAGCCTCAGTCTCAATGCCGCTCTTAAAGTGCACGCTCCTTGCTTTCGGTCTCTCACTCGCATGTAACTCGGGCCGTGTGGAAAGAACGGGCCCCGGCGCCGCACAAAGGGGGGGGGTGGGGGATAATTTTGCCCTGTTCGTTGCTCTCTTTTTGCTGTCAGCAGTATCTCGGTCTCTTGCGTCCATCAAGTCGTTTGTCCTTGCGTTGGCTGAGTGGGCTGGGGGCATGGTCCACTCGGGAGACGGCGCGACCTTGCGTGCATGATTGTCAAACTGGCAAAACCAGGAGAAGCAGAGGGACGAGATGAGACAGAGGAGGAGCGTTACTAGAGTGTTGCATTTTGAAAAAAGCTCTGGCATAGAAAGAGAGAGGGCAAGAGAGCGAGTGAGCGATCGAGAGGGGGTGGGAGAGAGGGCGAGATGGCGAGAGCAGTCGATAGATAGAGCGATAGAATCAAATACAGAAGGCGGGAGCGCAAGCAAGAGAAAGAAACGGGAAGCGCGCGCGTGAGCCTGAACGTCACACACCTCATCCGCCGTCAGGATAACGATCCAGTGCATCTTGGTGATGAGAAATTCGATAACATCACACACCTGTTGGCGCGCATCCGGGCACTCCTCCTTGCTCTCGCTGTCATCAGAATGCTGCGCAAGATATTCCTGGACAAGAGTATTCTGCACTAGCCCCTCGTCGCTGCACCTCGTGCTTTTCTGCAATAGACCCATAACGTGAAAGGCCATGCGTTCAAAGTCCTCATCTTTCTGTTCAAGCTTGCGCTTTTTGGTAGACTCGCTGTTGCTCGTATCTCTCTCCTCCTGAGCTTCGCTTTGGCATTTGCCCAGTTCCGTCAAAGTATGCATCAACTGGTCAAAATTGGGAGAACCGTTCTTTAGGAATTGTATCTCTTCTCCATTGCTTCCCGACGCCTCGCACATGACGTGACCAGCCTGCAGCTCGCCCAATCGAAGTTTCAGCCTACACCTGAACCACTCAACAAATTCATCTACGTTGACCTGTATACGCTTCGAAGTAGAACCAGCAGGAGAAGACGATGTAGTAGCACCGTAGTCTGCCAATAGCCATTCGAAATTGTGTCGGTTGAGGCGTGTGCCGAACTGTAAAGGTTCAATGTTTGTTAGTATTTAGTACACGGGAGGCACCAGTGTGGTGCGAGTTGTATGGAAGAGTAAAGTCAGTGTACATTTGAAGAAGAGGGTCTACACAAGTAATAGGTAAGAAACAAACAAGTACCTGCTCGTCCATCTCCTGCATAATGGCTTCCAGATCCAGATTTGCATAGGCTTGCTCCTTTTGTTCCTGGGCGGATCTTTCGAAGGGGGTCAAATTTGGAGGGGTTGAGGAACTTGGTGCTACCCGGGCGAGTCTTTCTTGGAGGGTTTTCAAAATTTGCGGGACAGAGGAAGCTGGTGCAGGGTCAAACTCGTCCAACACATGGATGTGCCCCTTGTATAATATCAGAAGCAAAGACACAAGAACTGCGGGTAGTGTCGATACGTTGATGTCGCCAGGCCAGGCGGATCCACGTGGTGCGCGTTCGTTTGTATCCACCTTGGATAGGGGGGTTTCATGACACTTGAAAGATGCCAGCCACGCATCAGGATACTTATTGAACGCATGTTGATCACTTACTCTGTTCTCCAGAGCAAATTTCTGCAAATCAATCCCTTGTGTGACCCCCGGTTTCTTGGATGGCATCGAAAAAAACAGAAACATGCGCATCTGTTTCCTCAGCAGAGTTATCATGTCCTTCGGATGTTCCAAATTTGCCACTGCAGTGTGAAACTGGGTTGACATATATTTGAGATCAGAATACTTCGGTGATTTTCTGTCTGTGACGGTTGTCTTGCTCCCTTCGAATTCTGTAGCAAACCAATCTGCCTGGATTGCAGTTTCGAATTCGGGAACAGTCATCAAAAATTTCAATTGTAGCCACCGGAGAAGGTGACTTACAAAAAATTTCATTTCACTTTCAATAGCAAAATATCTCTGATTTTTGAAATATTTGCTTCCAAACAAGTTGGATACGGCACCAGCATTGCCAGCAGCACAGAAGAGCGAATTGGGGCCGACACTTTCGAAACCTTTAGTGTTCAACTTGAGAGCATTTCGCAGCAATGCTTGCAATGTGGGAGGATTTCTTGTTGGTGTACTCGAAGAAGTTTCAAAATCCGATTGAAGTCTTTGCAAATCGGTTATGAGTTGACTCATGGTCCGATTAGTGCGAAAACTACTCCTCAACATTGATTGTGCTTTCTTTGCGAAAGAGCCCGTACCACAAAAATTTAGACCTGGTCCCATCTGGCCACCAATTAACATGGTTATGGGACATGCGATTTTTACAGGCACATTTTCCTGTACACAAGTATTTTGTACAGACCTCCTTGCGTTTCGGATTGATATATCGTAATCGATATTTGACATTTGAAGGTTATATTGCGCTAGTTTGTCGCGAATTTTTCTGGTAATGGTTTCTTTTTCCTCCGACAAACTCGCCAATTGAAGTTCGTGATCTTTGGCTTTACGGAGCACCACTTGCCGACATTGCTCTTGTGACCGATTTCCTTTGTTATATCCAATTTCCATGCTCGCTTTGCGATAATATTCGTTATCGAGAAAATCGCTTGCGACTCCACTGTCCTCCTCCAACGCCTTTTGTGCCTGTGCATTCACAAGGACAGAGGGGTTACACCTGATATTTTTCGGGGTACGTATTGACGTGAAGTAAATTGTGCTTGTGGACGCAATAAAGCAACACGGAACAAAGGTTTACCTTCTTGAACTCTCGATGGTTTGATGCATAGGAACCTGCCGCATGTCCAGGTATTCAAATGTACGAATGAAACACACACAGGCAGGTACATATACACTTTGTCGACTCCAGGTAAGCTTGAAATCTACAAATTTACGCCCGAGCACAGGGGTTGCCTCGGGCTCGCTGTCCAGCTATAAGCCGCCGGGTATCCACGAAGCACGACAACGCTCGTGCTGACGCCCCTGTGGGCAGCCGAAGTACTTGCACACATAAGGACTACTACATCTGCGCGCGCAAGCTCAAAAACTGAACTAGACGCAAGAACCCAAGTGGCAGATCCAAACAATAATGCGCTGATGTGTGAGAGCTCTATGTATAAAGATATAGATATAGATATAGATATAGATATAGATATAGATATAGACATGGATATAGATATAGATATAGATATAGATATAGATATAGATATAGATATAGATATAGATATAGACATAGATAAGAATAGATATAAAAATAGAAATAGAAACAGATATAGATCTAGATGTAGATATAGATGTAGATATAGATGTAGATATAGATGTTGATGTCCATTTGCGTATAGATATAGAAATAGATATAGATCTAGATAGATATAGATATAGATAACAATAGAAATAGAAATAGATATAGATATAGATATAGATATAGATATAGATATAGATGTAGATGTAGATGTTGATGTCCATGTAGATATAGATTGTTCCAGCCTGTTCACAACCGCTGGGCGCGCCCGCTGCAGGACTCGCTCCGCAATTGCTATGGCCGGCCCGGCCGCCGCCAGCGCCGCGCATATGGCCTCACCTTTGGAGGTAGGTGACTGCGCCCCGATTTGGTCACGCGAATCTGCCGATGTGAAGGAACCTCCCGTTTTTTGCTCGCGTTCCATCTTGGTGCTCGGCATTATATCTTCTTCTGACTTTTTCTCCAGGATACGGCTGGATACCTGCTCCCTGCCTCGAGTGTCCGATAGCAGAAATATGCTGACGCGAAAGCAATAGCCCCCCCGCAGACCTCGTACGGCGAGGCCCTGCACCGTCGCCTGTTCGACGTATAACCTCTTTGAAATTGATGTGTTCCGTTTTCCCTTGCACTCAAATTGATGAGCTTTGCTTGCAAAAAAGTCAACATTTCTCTGCAAAGCTCCTATTCTTTACCAGTTAAGCTCGAACTGGTACAAAATAAACTCAACATCAGTGTGAAAACATTGGTTTGATACTGAATTTGTATGGGGATAGGTTTTACTGAAAAGCATGTCGAACGAAAAATTGGCTTCAGACCTCTTTTTCTTTGTTTCTTTCCTTATTTTGGCGCCCTTTTTGCCTTGGGAGGTCCTGGTGATCTTTTTGTATTACTTTCGCGCGTTTCCTGCTTGGCATGGTTGAGTAAAAGATTGTTGATAGCAAAGACCAAATGGGTACCAGTCATGTTGTATCAACATTAGTTGACAAAAAATAACGCTTTTTCCGAGAAAAAAATCATCCCGCTTGACTTCGATTCGACGCGTGTAAGAATAACCGTTTCACCTCCGCGCCGTCGTTGTTGAACTCGGAGACTGCCACGGACTACGCTGGGTTGCGAATCAATACCAGGTGATGCATACTTTTCTGATGACAGCGAGAGCAAGGAGGAGTGCACAGATGCGCGCCAACAGGTGTGATGTTATCGAATATCTCATCACCAAGATGCACTGGATCGTTATCCTGACGGCAGATGAGGTGTGTTACGCTCTCGCTCACGCGCGTGCGTGTCGTTCTTGGCAGAAGGTGGTGTTACGATATGAACCACGTTTGCGCAACCGTGTGTAGTGCCCTGCAGATCACGAGTGTCCGCGAGCTCGCAAGACACACGGCGTTCCAGTGCGCCCCAGGGGCCATGTATGCTACCGTACTGGATTGGTACGGTGTTCACTATACCGCGAAACCTCATCTTTTGCAGAACAGGCAAACGAGAGTGGTCGGTATTCAGTCTATAGGTATAAACATTATTCCAAATCTCAGAGATTTGAGCACCACTGCAGCTGTTTGACAAACAGAGAGGTGCCAAATCGGTCTGCACGCTGTGTGGCCTCTCGCAGCTGCGCTGGGTTGCGTGTATGTTTCATCAGCACTGTTTGACAACCAGTGAGGTGCCAAATCGGTCTGCAGGACTGTGCCCTTGGCCTCTCACAGCTGCGCTGAGTTGCGTGTAATTTTCACTGACACAAGAAATGGTTCAAAAACGTAACAACGGATTTCTAATTTCTCCGAAACAGAGCAATGCCGCCACAAGAGACTCGAGTGTGTATTGCTTGTCGTGACGCGATCCATCCTAACTTGACACAACTCGGAGAGGGGACTTTTGGATCGCAGAGAGAATTTGCGATTGTGTTCGAGGGAACTGCAACTCGCAAATTTAAGCCGATGCACAGCTGCATGCTATGTGGCAAGCAACACAACCCGCCAATGCAGTCCGTCTCGTGCAATCTGAAGGGTGCGATTGAAAGCGGCAAAGGTGTCAGAACTTGGGAGGTGCTGCAGCGGGGCCACCCTACGGAGCACCACGTGCGAAATGTCATCTTCAACACCTCATGCAAGTCCGTCCAGGGGTCCAATGCGATATTCCCACGCCGTAACAGCCAATCGCAGGTGGAGATGGACCTGCAGCGCACGCCTCAGCCGCAAGGCCCTTGGATGCACACTCCATCGCCCTGGCATTGCCAGTACGTGTGGCCGGCTCACAGTCAGCAGCATGCATGGGAATTGATGAAGAACAATGCAAAGCACAAACGCCAGTTGCAAACGTGGTGTCGACGGCAAAAGGAACACGCAGAGAACGAGCGCACGCGCATGATAGTTGCGGACGCGGAAAGGAACGATCAGTGCGAGTTAACACAGACACTCGCCTCAGGTGGCATTAACAACACTGCGATGCATGACGCGCTCCGTTCTGTGGGGGTATTCAAGCCAGCACATCTTGTCTATTTGGATTGGAACATGTTTTTAAACCTGCCCATTCTACCAGTACAAAAGATCATGCTTCACTCGCTGCTGAAGTCCATTGGTGCCCCCAATTTTAAAAAGGTGAGTCAGTCGGGCATTGTGTAACGATACAGGTATATGCATAAGAACTTGGATTTTGACATAAGTGCAACGTTTCGCCGCTCACTGCCAGGACTTGTATCCCATATGTGCAGGGTCCGCATCTCACAGGCGATACGATGAACGGTAGTGACAATGACCTCCTCATGAAAAATGCGCTGGATGATGAGTGGCGAGCAACCCTATCGCAAAATGATGGGCATAGAACTGAGATTGCCATGCCTGCAATACCTATGTTGGCCTTCGATGTTGACGATGCCATAGACTCGAACGTGGGGCCAACGCTGCCGGTGAAATTGAATACGTCAAAGACTTCACAGAAAAGAGTGAAGCCTTCAACGACGGGCGTGTTGAATCCAAATTTTCAATCAGGGAAATGCCAGATGTGTGGAAATAATTATATGAATCTCGAAGGGCACTTCAACCAACGGTGAGACCCTCAAAAATCCTCGATTCACTACTAAATGTACTACATCAAACGGCTAGAGACCTCACTTTTGAGAATTTCCAGGAACACATGTACACGGCCGCGGTCTCTGCCTGGCCCGCCACATAGCCCCACTGCCTGATCTGGTATGGTGGACGCTCAACACGATGCACAGCAACACACCATGATGCAATGTAAAACTGCATTTATTTATATACATATTAATATATGCATACGTATACACACACATTTATATATACAAATGTGCATATATACTCATATATATATATATATTTATATATAAATCTATGCATATAAATATTTGAATACATATCTGTATATGTATATATGTATATCCCTACATCATGATGTATACATATATATAGGCATATATATATCGACATACAGATGATTAGATTTTGATCCTTTCAAAAACCCTCTGCTATTTATTTGACACCCACTCATCTTTCGATTTAAATGCTGTATGGAGATAGCAGCCATATCATTTTCTTTGTGAATGATATACCACGGAACCTTACACCGAGCAGGCTATATTTACGAGAACACTGCCATCAGCTACAGTTCTCACCGAGGTCTATCTGTTACCAATCCTGCTCCCTAGAACTTTGAGAAATAGACAGCGGCATACATAAATGTTGTTAGAATCAACAGCATATTCCGACAAGGTTGTTTTGATTGTGTTCTATAAAACAGGTACTACGTTCCACTACCCTGCTTCCCGGTCTACACTTTACCCCTTACTCTCATTGCTGACACTTGTCCCCTACAAACCCCTCCTTTTGGTTCACAATTTCCCTCTGATCGTATCGCCCATTTCCTCCGTGCTGCTCAGACTGGTTTTGCTTCTAGGTGTCCCGGGCGTACTGTCCGTGTGAGAGAGATAGCGACAGAAGCAGAGGGAGAGGGAAAGAACCCTGGGTCGACATGTCCTTCTCTTTGCCGCTTCGTCTGTCGATCTGTCTGTCACTCTTATACGCTAGTCCATTTTGCACGCGTGCTTTCTGTGTCTCTCAGTCTATCGCTCACATTTTTTCTCTCGCTTTTTCTTTCTTAAGTATCCTCTCACTCACGTGCAATGTTGTCTTTATCTCTGTCGCTGTATCGTACTTCTTGTTTCTGTTTTTGGTTCTATTCCTCTCTCGCCCAATCTTGCTTTCGTTTGCGCACTTTCGCTCTCTCTTGCATGCGGTCGCTCGAGCAACTTCGTGCTCACTCTGTTCTCTCTCTGTTGCACACAAACAAACACAGCACACTGGGCTCGAAAACTTCTTCACCCTCTCTTGCGCGCGCGCTTTCTTGCGCTTTCTCTCTTTCTCGTTCTCTCTCACACACAGGAAGCATACTTACTAGTTTGAAAAATGCTCCTCTCCTGCCGCGCGATGCTTGTCTCTTCCTCTCTCTCTCTCTCTCTCTCTCTCAACCCCACGCATACCATAGCAACCAAACTGCTTATCACCCGCGCGGTGGCTCTCTGTCACACACACATATGCACACACACACACCCAAACACACACACAAGATTGAAACGATGAAGGTCATTAGGAGGAATCATTGCGTCACTTCGCAGGAGTTGATTTGGAGGAGAAACAAAGAGTAGGGGGAACAAAAACACACAAAACAGTAGAAGAGGCATTTCTACTTGACACTTTTCTTCCTACCTCAATCATGTATTGTAATAAAACAACCACTACTATACATGAATGAAAATGTATAGATAGATAGATAATGTGTTGTACAGCTACAAAGATATGTATAGACATATATGTTTACACACAAGTAAGCAAGGATATTTCTATAAACATGAATATCCATATATGTTCCTACATATATATATAAATGTACATATATCTATATGCATATCTATACACATGTGTATATATATATAAATATATATATGTATGTGTATGGAGAGAGAGCGAGAGAGAGAGAGAACGAGAGAGAGAAATAAAAAGATATACATATATATATATAAATATATATATATACAGATCCTCATGTGTATATATACATGTAAATATATATATATAAATATAAATAATTGCATATATATATATATATATATTTATACATACGTGCTCATATATGTGTATATATGTATGCATGTATATATATGTATAAAAACATTCATTTATATACATACATATGTATGTATATATACATATGTGTATATATATGTATTTACATATATACATACATATATATAACGATATATTTATACATACATATATATATCTATATCTATATATATATATATATATATGTATGTGTGTGTATGCGTGTATATATATATGCATTCAATCATATGTGCATATATATTCATATATATATATATAGATACTATGATGATTCCAAACGCTTATGACACAGCCGCACTCGGCGGCAGCCAATATTGCATGTCACATGCAGTCATCAGTTCCGATGTCGGCTTCTCGAACCGTGAGTCAGCATCGTGCCGCAGTTTCCTAAGCCGATTGGTCTTTCTGTGAAATACACGAACTGAAATTGAACGACATAGAGAGAGAGTGGTGTTGAAAGGGCAAACCCTATCAAGAGGGTAGATGATAATTTATGTATTCATATTTTCAGCTCTCAGTCGGGCTCCCTGCAAGTCGAGGAAAGGGGCGTTTAGGTATTCTGCAAGTAGTTTGACACTTCGACCGACACGTAGACCAACATCTAGACCACCTACACCTACACTCGAACCGAAATCATCAGCACCCGCATTGATACTGGCATTCTCAACGTCAACGGCGTCAGAACGATGCTGTCGAAAAATCGCCCCGATTGTCCTCTGCATCATTGTGGTCGTCGAAATCAGACACAGTATCTAGGCCCGCGCTGGCATCCCGCGGACGCGGAAAGGAACGATCAGTGCGAGTTAACACAGACACTCGCCTCAGGTGGCATTAACAACACTGCGATGCA
>ENA-ORXF01001672-ORXF01001672.1-marine-metagenome-genome-assembly--contig:-NODE-1672-length-14026-cov-5.249337_pt1 | contig 14026 bp, 16 predicted proteins | sample MGYA00237864_ERZ511476 | MGnify/ENA primary metagenome ERZ511476 (study PRJEB26306, sample SAMN06343908) | marine metagenome | isolation source: coastal waters | place: Atlantic Ocean: West Antarctic... | reverse complement strand
TACCTTACACTAAATATTATTCATCAACTATGGTTATTTATAAATATTATCAGAGTAACGAATACTTCACACAAAAAACTCAAAAAATAAATTTAACGGAGAGAAGATATGGCCTTTCAAGTAAGTCCCGGCGTAAATACATCTGAAATTGACCTCACTAATGTAGTAGTTGCCGCTGGTACTTCTGTTGGTGGTTATGCTGGTAGGTTCAATTGGGGGCCTATAGAACAAGTTACTTTGGTTACAGACCAAGATACACTCGTAGAGTTGTTTCAAAAACCAGACGATAATAACTTTGAATCATTCTTTACTGCAGCTAACTTCTTAGCATATACAAGTGCTTTGAACGTTGTTCGTGCTGCTAACACAACAAGTTCTAGTGCTGTTGCACCATTGAACGCAGCTTCTAACACAGCTACATATGTGAACGTTCAAACAACAACAACCGAAAGTTTTTATACCACATTTGATACAGAACAAGGTGGATCAATCGGTGGTGGTATAGCAGGAATCGCTGCTGACGGACCATTCATGGCAAAGTGGGCAGGTGATTTAGGTAACAGTTTAAAAGTTTCTTTTTGTCCAGCTGATAGACCAGAAGTAACAGGAACAAGTACAGTAACATGGACTGCTTCAAGTGGTGCTTTAGAAGGAACATCCACTTCTCTGTTTTTAGATGAATTAAGAGTTGGAGATGCTATCAAGATTGTAGATGAAGTTGGATTTCATATAGTAGCAGCAATTTCTGACGCAAATTCTGCTACAGTATTTGCAACAAGTGCTTCTGATAGCGCAAATATTACCGCTAAAGCATTTACAGTAAAGAAACGTTCTGCGTTTGCAACAAGTTCTACTTTCATAAAGGGAACTGCTGTAACTACCGCTGATTCAACTGTTGTAACAGGAACAGGAACATTATTCGATAAACAATTTGTTGTTGGTGATACGATTACCATAGGTGGAGAATCCCACAGAGTTAATGCTATCACATCAAATACAGTCATTGCAACTTCAACAAAATTTAACGGTGCTAACTCTGGTGCTGCTATCGCAAGAGAATGGGAATACAAAGGTTCATTCAGTACAGGTGCACCAACGACTTCTGTACATGCTGATGACAAAGATATGTCACAAGATGAAATTCATGTTGCTATTGTCGATGAATTTGGTGAGTTTTCAGGAACAAAAGGAGAGGTTCTAGAGGCACAAGCTAATCTGTCAGTAGCGATTGGAGCAAGAGATGGCCAAGGCGAAGATGTTTTCTATAAGAATGTCATCAACAGAAAATCTGCATATTTGTGGTGGTTAGACCATCCAACATTGGGTGGACACGGAACAACTGCATCTGCAGTAGCCGGTAACGATACCGCTGGTAATGGAACAATAGTTACTGACGGAACCGCAACATTTCGTGCTTGGGGTGCAACCGCTGATTCTACTGGAGTTCAAACTTCAGATACCTTTGAAAATGCATCATTTCCATTGTCACTTAGTTTTAATGGTGGAACAGACGGAACTGGTCCCGCAGATGCTGATGTTGTTCGTGCATATGACCTAATGGCAAGTGCTGAAGATGTTGATCTTTCACTCGTAATGTGTGGTAATCACAGTTCAACAGTCATAAGACACATTATCGATAACCTCGCAGACGCAAGAAAAGATTGTGTAGCTTTCTTCTCACCAGAAAAAGCAGATGTTGTTGGTGTAACATCCTCTTCAACTGCTACAGATAACATAATTGATTTTAGAGATACAGTCAATAAGAATTCCTCTTACGCTGTTATGGATTCTGGATATAAACAACAGTTCGACAAACATAACGATAAGATGAGATTTGTTCCGTTGAATGGTGATATAGCCGGTCTTTGTGCTCAGACAGATCAAGTTCGTGATCCTTTCTTCTCTCCAGCTGGTTTTACCAGAGGTCAGATTAAAGGTGTGGTTCAACTTCCTTACAATCCTAAGAAAGCAGAACGTGATAAGTTGTATCAAGCACAAGTCAATCCAGTTGTTTCATTTCCAGGCGAAGGAACAGTTCTTTTTGGAGATAAGACACAATTAACTAAACCATCTGCGTTTGATAGAATTAACGTAAGACGACTATTCATTCTTCTGGAAAAAGCAATTTCAAATTCTGCTAAGTTTCAGATGTTTGAATTCAACGATGAGTTCACACGTTCACAGTTTGTTGCAATGGTAGAACCGTTCTTGAGAGACATTCAAGGTAGAGGTGGAATACAAGACTTTAGAGTCGTGTGTGATGCTTCTAATAATACTCCACAAGTTGTTGATTCTAATTCGTTTAGGGGAGACATTTTCATCAAACCTTCACGAGCTATCAACTTCATTCAACTCAACTTTGTTGCTGTTAGAAGTGGTGTAGAATTTTCCGAAGTCGTTGGTGCTGTTTAATATTTTTGATATAAATACTTACAACAAGATTAGGAGAAAATTAGATGGCAATAGGAAAAATTTCAGACTTTAAGGCGGCGCTCACATTAGGGGGCGCTAGACCCAGTTTATTTGACGTTACAATCAATGGTCCAATTTCAAGTGTGGCGGGATTAGAAGCACTAGCAAAATCTCAGTATCAATGTACTACCACTTCAATTCCTGGCCTAACTGTTACACCAATGGAAAAACAATATTTTGGCCGAACAGTTAAACTTCCAGGCGAAATGACGTTTGGAACTTTGTCCACTACGTTTATTAATCCAGAAGATTATGGAATAAGAAAAGGTATGGAAGCTTGGATGGAGTATATTAACGGAACTGAAAACAATTTAGCAGGAAGTGTATTGCCAGCCGATTGGTATGGAACTGTTAAAATAAGACAATATACAAAAACTGGTGATGTTGCAATAGACTTTGATTTTATAGATTGTTGGCCAAGTGCTGTTGATGCAATGGAGTTAAGTTACGACACAACAGGAGCAATGGAAGAATTTAGTGTTACATGGGAATATAACTATTATACTTCAACTGCTCAAGATACTTCTACAGCTTTGGGCGACCAAGAATAATTTAAAAGGAAAAATATGGGATTCGCAGTTTCACAATTTAAATCTAACATTGCTTCAAACGGCGGGGGTGCAAGACCCAATTTATTCAAAGTAAAAATTAGCAATTCGGTGGCTCCTTCGTTATCTTTCAAAGACAATGAAGCTATACTAGTTAAATCTGCTCAAATTCCAGGCTCAACTATTGCTGCTCTTCCTATAAATTATGTTGGAAGACCAATTAAATATGCTGGATTTAGAACTTTTGATAACTGGTCAACTACTATAATTAACGATGACGACTTTTCTATGAGAAATAAAGTCATGGAATGGATGAGAACAATTTCTGGTCAACTAGATGGTGAAAGAAATAAAGAATATGGTGGTTATGCTAATGAAGCTGGGTCATATTTTGAAGGTCAAGCTGTTGTTACTCAGGTAAACAAAGACGGTGAAGATGGTCAAAGTTACACCATTAATAATATTTGGCCAACAACTCTTGGTGAAATCACTCTTGGATGGGATTCTGATGCAATAGAAGAGTATCCAGTAGAATGGTGCTTTGATTCATGGAAATCAAACTAATATTAGAAACAGATAAATGAATGGCTTTCGGAATCTCAGAATTCAAATCAAATCTAAAAGGCGGAGGAGCAAAATCCGCCCTCTTTCAAGTTAATCTTAGTTATCCTTCCCCTATAACCAATCCCGCAGTCAATGCTCAATTTTTAATATCAGCAGCATCTATTCCAGCAAGCACAGTTGGAACATACGATGTGTTTTATCACGGAAAATCTATAAAAGTCGCAGCAGATAGAACTTTTGATGTTTGGGAAACTACGATCATAAATGATGAAGATTTTGGAGTAAGAAAAAAAATAGAACAGTGGATGGATTTGCTCTCAAAATACAAACTAAATACTAGAAGTAAGGAATTTACTAGTAATAGAGAAGGTGAGAATGCTGGTTATAAAGAAGATATAAGTGTTACTCAGTTTAGTAAAAATGGTAAAAGTCTGGAAACGTATAAATTTTTAGGAGCTTTTCCAACTGCATTATCCTCTATTGCTCTTAGTTGGGAAGGTAACTCAATTGAAACTTATACTTGTTCGTGGACATATGATTGCTGGGAAAAAGCAGCATGATAAATTATAATAGGAGAATAAATTATGGCTTTTGAAATATTTGGTTTCAAAATTGAAAGAAAAAATCAAGGAGCACCAAACGCAAATGTTCCAGCATTTACTATGCCGGAAAATGACGATGGTTCTATGATGGTATCTGGAGCTGGTGCTTATGGTACTTCTCTGGATTTAGATGGTCAGTATAAAAGTGAAATTGAACTGATTCTAAAATATCGTGAAATGGCTCAAACTTCTGATTGTGAAATCGCGATAGACAATATTATCAACGAATCAATCGTAGTAGATGATACACGAAATCCTGTTGATATTATCCTCGACAGAACAAATCTATCCGTTGGAATCAAGAAAAAAGTAACCGATGAATTTCATACAGTATTGGATTTATTGAATTTCAATAATTTTGGTTACGATATTTTCCGCAGATGGTATGTGGAAGGTAAGTTGTATTACCATATTATGATTGACGAGAACAATCCAAATCTTGGAATTGTTGAACTCCGCAGTCTAGATGCTACAAAAATTAAAAAAGTAAAACAGATAAATCAAAAAGATACTGCTGACCCAAAGAAAAAAGAGGTTAGTATGCAATCGATGTTCAATTATAATGAAGCTGGATTGGGAAATAGAACATCTGATGGTATATTAATTTCAGGTGATAGTATCGCATACGCTACTTCTGGTTTACTTAGTCCCACAAAAACTGGTGTATTATCTTATCTCCACAAAGCAATCAAACCACTCAATCAACTCCGAATGGTAGAAGATGCTATTGTCATCTATCGTATCTCAAGAGCACCTGAACGAAGGATTTTCTATATTGATGTTGGTAATCTACCTAAATTAAAAGCAGAACAATATATTCGTGACATTATGACACGATATAAGAATAAACTGGTATATGATTCAACTACTGGTGAAGTCAAAGACGATAGACGACATCAATCAATGTTGGAAGATTATTGGTTGCCTCGTAGAGAAGGTGGTAGAGGAACAGAAATTACTACATTACCAGGCGGTTCTAATCTTGGAGAGATTGATGATATTGAATACTTTAAAAAGAAATTGTATCAATCATTAAATGTTCCACAAGCTAGATTAAATGCAGAAGAAGGATTTAGTTTAGGTAGAAGTACAGAGATTACAAGGGATGAACTTAAATTTACTAAGTTTGTTCAGAGAATGAGGAAGAGGTTTACACCACTACTAACAGATCTTCTAAAAACACAACTACTCTTAAAAGGAGTAATTGGTATAGAAGATTGGCCGAAAATGGTAGAACATATTCAATATGATTTTCTACAAGACGGACATTTTGCAGAACTAAAGAAAGCAGAACTATTAGAGGGTAGGTTAAACTCTTTATCAACGATAGAACCTTATATCGGCACATTCTTTTCAAAAGAATATGTATTGAGAAATGTGTTGAATATGACTGATGCTGAAGTAGATGAGATGCAACTTCAAATTAAGAAAGAGGCTGGTATGGATGTTGAAGATGGTGGAGTTAATGTTCCAACTGCAACAGATGGTATTACTAGATATCCACAAGTAGATGGTGGTGCTCTTCCTGCTGATGATGTTGCGAAATTTAGAGGCGAGGTGCCACCAGAAGGTGGGGATGATGAATCCAAAGATAAACCAAAACCTAAACCAAATGGAGATGAAAATGGCGACAAGTAAAGAGTTTGTTGATGCAGTTGTGAATAAGAATAACCTTGAGGCAGAAGATGCTTTTAAGGCCGCAATTCAAACCAAAGTAGGGGATGCTCTTGAATCAAAAAGAAAAGAAGTTGCAAAGTCTTTTGTTAGAGATGGACTCCCAAATACAAATGAAACAGAAGAATAATGATATTTGAAGGTTTATATAGTACAGTTCTTGAAAAGGACGAACACAAAAAATCTAAGGAGTACAAGAAATTGTCGCCTAGGATGAAGAAAGCTGTGGACGGAATTTTTAAAGTTATGGACGATAAACCTTCCGATTTCCTAAATACTTTTGAAAAAACAATCAAAGATGTTGCAAAAAAGAACAGCGTTCCAGAGAAAGATTTATTCAAGTACTTTGAACGAGAAGTTTTAGACATATAGGAGAATAAAATGGCGTTTAAAATGTTACGACATATTGGTAAAATCGTTCAAGCCAACAATTCTGCGGCTTCGTTAGTTCTGGGGCCATTAGGGCCAAGTTCTGCTATCAGAATTTCGGAACATGGTGGAGAGAATGGTTTTGTTAAAATAACACAAGAGGGTACAACAGTTACAGCAACCAACGGAAGTTATATAGATGGGGGTACTGTAATCACTATGATACCAGAAGAAAGACCAAACGCAATTCAAATTTTGTCTGCAACTTCTGCTGATCCAGTTGTATTAACAGTTGCACAAAGAGGAGAAGGTGGTGGTATAAATCATCCTTTTGCTGTAGGTGATCAAATATCTGTAGTGGATGCTGATGTTGCTGCATGGAATACACTGTTAACAAATGTTAATGTATCTGCTGTGGGTTCTACAACAATCACACTTGGTGCTGTTGATGGTAGTAGTACTGCAACATTTACTGGTGATGCTACTGCAAGATCATGTTACAGTATATCACACATTAACGAGACTGCTGGTTCTAACAGCAAAATATATGTAGAAGAAATCATTCTAGGACAAACTGGAATTTAAATAATTATAGAACATTTTATAATTATAAATAAAAGTAATATAAGATTTCGGAAAAGGTAAACAAATGCGCTTAGTAAAATTAATTACAGAAGATATCCAAGATGTTCATTTTATCGCAGAAGAAGCTGCTGATGGTAAGAAGAACTATAAAATTCGTGGTGTTTTCATGCAGGCGGACATAAAGAACCGAAATGGCCGTGTTTATCCTATGGAAGTATTGACTAATGAAGTGGGTAAGTATAATAAAAACTTCATAACGAAAAAGAGAGCTTTCGGAGAATTAGGTCACCCAGAAGGGCCGACTGTAAATCTTGAAAGAGCATCTCATTTGATAACATCATTGGTTGCTGAAGGTAAAAATTTTATCGGAGAGGCAAAAATAATGGACACACCTATGGGTAAGATTGTAAAAAGTCTTATGGACGAAGGTGCTACATTAGGTGTTTCATCAAGAGGTATGGGTAGTTTAGTATCAAAAGGTGGTGCAAACTATGTAAACAAAGATTTCATGCTCGCAACTGCGGCTGACATCGTTGCTGATCCATCGGCTCCATCTGCTTTCGTGGAAGGTATCATGGAAGGAAAAGAGTGGGTATGGGATAATGGAAGTTATCTTGAACCACATTTGGTGGAGATGAAACAAAGACTTGAGAGAGGGAAAGCTGCAAATCAAGCATTAGAATTTGCTAAGTTCCTCAAAATGTTGTAATTTATAAATAATAGTTAATAACCATAGAGTTAAATAATAAAGGAGAGAATCCCATGGCTGATCAATTAGACAAAACCATTGAGGAATTGGAAGCTGAAGTACTTGGTGAATTAGAAGAAGCCAATGCCGATGCTCCTATGAAGAACGCTGCGAAAGCAGAAAAACAAGAATCTGTTCCAACTGATGGTGCAACTGGCAAAGACGATGTTGGTGGTGCAAAACCAGAAGGAACTGTAACTAAAGATGCAGTTAAAGCAAGTAATCTTGCTGGTGCAGATGTTGGTAAAAAAGCAGCTGCTAAAGCTAAACAAGTTTCAGGCGACGCTCAACAGAAATCACAAGGTGGTTCAGATAAAATGGATTCACCAAATGATGGAGAAGGTAAAGTTGCTAAGTCTCTCGCTGCAGGCGATGAGAACGTAAAAGGTGAAGAAGAAATCGCAGAAATGACTAAAATGGAAATGAAAGACAAGATGATTAATGCGATGGCATCTATGCCTAAGTCAAAGATGGAAAAACTTATGGCCATGTACAATAAGATGGACGAAATGGACATGGACGAAGCTTCTAAAGAAAAATCAGAAAAAATCGAGAAAAGAGTTGCAGACATAGATGTTAAAGAACATGTCGATGCACTTATGAACGATGAAAATTCTGAACTAACAGATGAATTTAAGAAAAAAGCTGCAACAGTATTTGAAGCTGCAGTTAAATCTAAGGTAAGAGAAGAAGTAGAACGTCTTGAAGAAGAATATAAGAACGAACTTACTTCTGAAATTAATGAAACCAAAGACGACCTATCGGAAAAAGTTGACAACTACTTAAATTACGTTGTCGAAGAATGGATGAAAGAGAATACACTTGCAATTGAACGTGGACTAAAAGGTGAAATTGCTGAGGACTTTATCTCTGGATTGAAACAACTCTTTGAAGATCATTATGTAGACGTGCCTGACGAAAAGTACGATGTACTTGAGGCACAATCAGACAAGATTTCTAAACTAGAAAGCAAACTGGACGAAACTATCCAAAAGGTAGTTGAAGCTAAAGAAATGAATGCTAAACTAGTGAGGGAAAAGGTCATATCAGAGAGTGTTACTGATTTGGCTGAAACTGAAATTGAAAAGTTTCAATCGCTGGTTAGAGAAGTTGACTTCACTGACGAAGAATCATTTAGAGAGAAAATTGATACTTTGAAAGAAAGTTACTTTCCAAGAACCATTAAAGAGGTGGTTGGCGCAATTGATGATGTAGAAACTGGCACCGTAAAGGACATTGACACAACTGATACTATGAATGTCTACATGTCTGCCATAGGTAGAAGTGTCAAGAGTGCGAATACGAAATAATAACGTAAAATTGTTTAAATAAGGAGGAACACATGTTTCAAACAGAACATTTACAAGAAAAGTGGCAGCCAGTCCTAGAACATCCAGAATTACCAAAAATTTCGGATAGTTACAGACGGGCCGTTACTACAATTATCCTAGAGAACCAAGAGAAAGCTTTAAAAGAAGATAAAGCATTCATGACAGAAGCCGCTCCAACAAACTTTGTTGGTGGTAACGCTTCTCTAGACACATGGGATCCAATTTTAATTTCCCTAGTAAGACGATCAATGCCTAATCTTATTGCATATGACATTTGTGGTGTGCAACCTATGACTGGGCCAACTGGTTTAATCTTTGCAATGAGGGCAAGATTTGCTTCAATGGACGGTGCAGAAGCACTTGTTGATGAAGCACTACCAGATCATACAAACCAAAATGCTGCTGGCGATGTCGGTGGTGGAGATATTGGTTCAAGTGAAACTAATCCATCTGTTCTTAATGACAGTCCTGCTGGAACTTATACTAGTGCAACTGGTATGACAACTGCACAGGCAGAAGCATTAGGTGACGCTGCTGGAAATCAGTTTGCTGAAATGGCGTTCTCAATTGAGAAGCATACTGTTACTGCTGTAACACGTGCTCTTAAAGCAGAATACACTATGGAACTTGCACAAGACTTAAAAGCAATTCATGGTTTAGACGCTGAGACAGAACTTGCAAACATCCTATCTGCTGAAATCCTTGCTGAAATCAACAGAGAAGTTGTAAGAAACATTTATGTTTCTGCTGTAAAAGGTGCTCAAACAAATACAACTAACGCTGGTATCTTTGACTTAGACACAGATTCTAACGGACGTTGGAGTGTTGAGAAGTTTAAAGGTTTGATGTTCGCTCTTGAAAGAGATGCAAACGCAATCGGTCAACAGACAAGAAGAGGAAAAGGTAACATGATTATCTGTTCCGCTGATGTCGCATCTGCCCTTCAAATGGCTGGTGTTCTAGACTATACTCCTGCTCTAAATAACAACTTGAACGTAGATGACACATCAACTACTTTCGCTGGTGTTATGAACGGTAGATTTAAAGTCTATGTAGACCCATACTCTGCAAACGTATCTTCCTCACAATACTACATTGTTGGTTACAAAGGTACTTCACCTTACGATGCTGGTATGTTCTATTGCCCTTACGTTCCACTACAAATGGTTCGTGCAGTTGGTGAGAATACATTCCAACCAAAGATTGGTTTCAAAACTCGTTACGGTATTGCTGCTAACCCATTCCACACTGGAACGGTTGCTGCTGCTGCAAACGGTGCGATTTCAATTGCATCTGCAACTAATCAGTACTACAGAAAAGTTAAAGTTTCTAACTTAATGTAATATTTGAAAAAAATACTAAAGGGGGGGTTCGCTCCCCCTTTTTTTAGCGTTATAAATAAAAATATAACTGTAAGGAGTTTGTAATGGCCGAAACAAATCCACTGTCAAGACAACCAACTAATTTGGACTATCTAAGTCCTACACAATTTGCTTTTAATATCTTGCAACTTCCAAAGGTGCAATTTAATACTACAGAAGTAGTCATACCAGACTTGACTTTAGGTGAGGCGGTTATACCTACACCATTTAAAGATATTCCTATCCCAGGCACAAATATAACATATGGTAATTTAGATATTACTTTTATTGTTGATGAAGAATTAGATAACTATAGAGAGATACACGGATGGTTAACTGGAATTGGTTTTCCACAACAAAGAGACCAATTTTCGTTTTTTAGAAATACTACTTCTGTGACACCATCTACTCCAAGTAATATATCAGTTGACCAAGTTGGACGTGCTGTTGCAGATAAATCAATGTACTCTGATGCTACATTAACAGTTTTGTCAAATAAGAATAACCCAATCATAGAGGTGAGATTTGAAGATATATTCCCAGTATCGGTTGGAGCTCTATCATTTACTCAAGGTGCTACAGATGTGCAATATATGACAGCAGACGTAAGTTTTAGATATAAAATATATACTATTAATAAGATATAAATAGTACTAACAAAGGATATATTATGACACTAGATGAATTGAAGATTCAAGTTGCAAGTGACTTGGTAATAAATGATGAAAAGTTAGACACCGAATCCCTCAAAAACCAAGAGCTCTATGCAAGATATTTAGATCACAAATCTAGATACGAACTACTTTTGTGGAAATCAAAAGGTGAATATAAAGTTATTTACAGAGACAAATGGGAATATTATGGTGGTAAATCTGATGCAAAAATTTATGCAACAAAGCCGTTTGACTTAAAAGTATTAAAAACCGACTTATCAATATATATAGAATCCGATGAAGATATCATTAAGATGGAACATAAAATTATGTACCTTGAAACAATTGTCAAATATATTGATGGTGTTTTAAAAGCAATCCAAGGTAGAGGATGGGATATTAAAAACGCTATTGCATTTAGACAATGGGAGCATGGAATGTAATGTCTTACGGATGGCCATACACAACTAGAGAAATCCCATCATATTTATTAGCAATGACTATGGATAGAGTTAGAGGTGTAAAAGCAGCTCAAACTCACAATCAAACTGGAAAAACTCAAAGAGACTCCTATGTTTCTTTTATCGAAGATGCAGATATACGAGAACATTTTCTACATATTGCTAAAAAAGTTAATCAAGATGTGGGTTGGGGATTTGATATAGATACAATTGAACCATTACAATATGGAGAGTATCCTATAGGTGGTGAATATGGTTGGCATCAAGATGTTCATGATAAACCATACAAAGATGGTAGAGTAAGAAAGATGTCATTCTCTGTTTTTTTAAACGATACTTTTGAGGGTGGAGAGTTTGATTTGGAAATATACTCGCCTGCTGTTGAAAATAGATATGAAACATTTCGTTCATTACCAGATACAGCACTTTTCTTTAAATCTGACCAGTGGCACAGAGTTCGTCCAATTACAAACGGAATAAGAAGAAGTATTGTGGGTTGGGTATTAGGGCCTAAGATGAAATGAAACTAATTAAAAAGAATGAAGTGTTTATGAACGTAAGTGAAGTTGATGAAGATGTTGAACACAACCTCAAAGACTTTTTTACCTTTGACGTACCAGGCGCAAGGTACATGCCACATTACAGAAGAAGGTTATGGGATGGAAAGATAAGGTTATATGAACTAAGAACAAGTTTATTATACACTGGTTTAGTGGCCTATGTCAAGCGTTTTTGTGATAATAATCAAATTAATTTAACATTGGAAGGATTCGACAATGAACGGAATGTTATTCGTGAGGATGTGGGAAGATTTGCCACCTCCATACTACCCAAGACTATCGTTATGCGAGACTATCAACTTGATGCTATCCAACATGCTATATCAAAAAATAGGTGTTTTCTTGTTAGTCCTACTGCTTCGGGCAAATCATTAATAATATATATCTTAACTAGATATTACCAATTACTACAAGAAAAGAAGATATTAATCATAGTTCCAACTACATCTTTAGTGGAACAGATGTATGGAGATTTTATTTCTTATGGTATGGATAGAACAAAACTACATAAGATATATTCTGGACATGATAAAGACACAGAGTTACCTATAGTTATTTCAACTTGGCAGTCAATTTACAAGATGCCTAGAACCTACTTTAATCAATTTGGTTGTGTGATAGGAGATGAGGCTCACTTATTCAAATCTAAAAGTCTTACCAAGATTATGACGTTTCTTACAGAATGTAAATATAGATTTGGATTTACTGGAACTTTAGATGGTATGGAAACACATCAATTAATTTTAGAAGGACTTTTTGGCACCGTTAATAAAGTCACTACTACTAAAGAATTAATTGATAGAGGTACTCTTTCACAACTAAATATTAATTGTATTGTCTTGAAACACGATAAGGAAGATTGTAAGCGAGTTAAAAAATACGATTATCAAGAAGAAATGAATTATATTGTTTCACATGCAAAACGAAATAATTTTATTAAAACATTGGGTAAAACAGTAAAAGGTAATACATTAATCCTATTCCAACTTGTAGAGAAACATGGCAAACCTCTCTATGACATGATGAATGATGGAAGTAAGAAGGTATTTTTTGTTTATGGTAATACAGAAACTAAAACTAGAGAAAGTATACGAGGCATTATTGAAAAAGAAAAGAACGCAATCATTATTGCTTCTTATGGTACGTTTTCTACAGGCATCAATATTCGCAATCTTCACAACATCGTGTTCGCATCACCAAGTAAAAGTAGAGTACGAGTGCTTCAATCAATTGGACGTGGGCTGCGTAAGGGCGATAATAAAGATTCCGTTTTAATCTTTGATATTGCAGACGATATATCATATCTGAGCAGACAGAATTTCACTTATAGACATTTTCAACAGAGACTAAATATATACAAGACAGAACAATTAAATTATACAGTAGAAAAGGTAAAGTTACATGAGTAATGAGAGATATCATATTTTTAAATTAAATAATGGTGAAGATGTAATCTGTAAAATAATCGAAACTACAGAGAATCATTATGAGATTTCTGACCCCATGAAAATGGATTTATTTTCTAAACATTCCCCAAAGGGATTTATGGAAACTTTAGGATTATCTAGATGGTTACAACCATTTTCAGATGACAAAACACATATCATACCAAGCGATTCGGTTACTATGCGAATAGATGCATCAGTTGGATTGAGTAAGTATTATGAATATGTTGTAGCAAAAATGGATAATATGAAACCAGAAGAATGGGGCCCTCCTCAAGATTCAGAATTGTTAGCAGAAGAAGCTTTTGAAGAGTTTGATACTACAGAAGAGTGGCAAGATTTGTACGGAGATTTAGACACAAAAAAAACACTTCATTAACAGAAAAGACTTGACAACAGCCCCAAATTGATGTAGTATAAGACCTAACTACAAGGATATATTAGGATGATTAAAAAACAAAAACCACACTATGTAGACAATAAGAAGTTTCTTGTCGCTATGAAAGAATACAAACAACTATGTTTAGAGATGGAAGAAACAGATGATAAACCAGCAATATCCAATTACATTGGAACATGCTTTTTAAAGATAGCCCAAGGGTTATCATATCGTCCTAACTTTATCAATTACACATATAAAGATGAAATGGTTT
>ENA-ORXF01001670-ORXF01001670.1-marine-metagenome-genome-assembly--contig:-NODE-1670-length-14028-cov-9.639166_pt1 | contig 14028 bp, 19 predicted proteins | sample MGYA00237864_ERZ511476 | MGnify/ENA primary metagenome ERZ511476 (study PRJEB26306, sample SAMN06343908) | marine metagenome | isolation source: coastal waters | place: Atlantic Ocean: West Antarctic... | reverse complement strand
TTGGAACAGCAAGAACATTTGCCCCAACACCAGCGGTAGTACTGAGAGTCATATCAAAAGTAGCCATAGTTTATATCCCCCCTTACGCTGCGTTATAACGAGCAGTTACGATAGCTTCTGGACGAAGTATCTTCCTGCCGTAAAGATGCATACCACGAACAATGTCAGCAAAGCTGTCTTGGTCACGATATGTTTCTGTCTTATTGATCTGCTCTGCAGTAGCAACAGCAGATTCATGTCCAGCAACAATAACTCCCAGATTGGTTAGTTGGTTAGCTGTGCCTGATGTTCCGGGTCCAGTGCCAAGGGCAGGTAGATTGGAAGATGTATAGACACGGAAACCGTGGAAGTTGTTTATGGCTAGACCATTGCGGAGTCCACCTGATTCACCGAAGTCAGCGTTCATAAAACGTGAATCTTCGTCAGCAAGGATTTCCATGAACACTGGATCAACGACAAGCCAGCGACCTTGTGAGTCAACCTGCTGTTGGTCAAGCAAACGCTTCATGCGTGAAATAATCATCGCAGGGGAAACAGTTGCTGTTGGCAGTGATGTAGCTCCGGGCATACGAGCCGTTACAGGAATCGAATGAGTACCTGCAGACGTTGTTGTAATGTTACCGAAGTCACCTTTATGAAGCTGCATTGAAGAAAGCAGTTCATTAGAACCTGCAGTAGTTACAGCTTTAGTACCATTAACAGTTGTGTTAAGAGCACTGGCCTGACCATGCAAAGAGCTTTGTTTGTAGCCAGACATGTAGCCAAGAACTTCTTGGTCATACTGATCAGACAAACGGTATGCAGCACGATTGGATGCAAGGTCCATAAAATTGATGTGGCTGTGTGCCTCTTCAATATCGTCCATCTTGAAAGCATAGTAATTAGCTTTGTCAATGACTAATGAAAAGTCTTCATCTTGCAAGTCTTGTGCTGTGACATTAGTGCCACGTGCATACTCAGATACTGAAATCTCAGGTTCTTTAATGATCTTGACGGTATCGCCTTGACCAGAAATCTCCCCAAAATAATCAGAGTTAGTAATATCTCCTACTACAGTACTCTTGCGGAAAGCAAGCTGTACCTGTTTGGAGTAGATTACAGGACTAAAATTACCATTTGGTAAATTCCCATAACCTGTTGCGGTTGTAAAAGCCATAATAGTTCCTCCTATAAAGTTTAGGCTTATCTATAAGCTAAACATTATCACATAGAGGCTGTCTCTTTTCTAGGGTGCATATTGTTATTAATCGGCCAACTAATAACTCTATGGGCCTATACTTGAACAGGTAAGTCTTACGTATTGTTTAGTCTTGTTTATTTGGTAAGTTATTATTAGGTAGACCAAATGGTGGCTAATAAGTATTATACCTATAGTTATACTGTATATTTTTTATTTGTCAACAGTAATTTATCGTGCAGAACCTGACATGTCGTAAACAAACTTGCCATTTCTTATTGCATCCATGATTGCATCAGCAGCTTTTTCGTACTGCTGTGGTGACATCTTTGCAACTTGCGATTCTTTAAATGCTCCATCCGTACTGTTTGCAGCTGGGTCATTACGACTAGTGCGGTTACTTACAGAACGTGCAGCATCTTTATTGTTTGCGGGTTTACTCTTTGCAATGTTCTTATCTGCTTTGTATAAGTCAATAGCACGACTTGCAGAACGAGCATCATTATCATTTTCATACAGTGCATCTTGTACCCACTTAGGTTGTTCTTCTACCCAATCGTGGAAGTCGTCACTGTCTCGTATAGAGTCAAAGTCAGGGTGAACTTGCATAAGTTCTACTTCTGCTTTCTCACGAGATGCATTAGCTCTCATGTCATCTATTTCTTTTACACGGCTCTCTAAACCTTCAGACTGTTCACGAGCTTTCTTAATTGCAATTGTTTCTACAATGGCTGCTACGTCTGGGTACTGTGCTGCCCATGCATCGATGTCTTCGTCTGACTTAGGTAGCTTAATCTCTTTACGTGTAACGTCACCTAACTGTGTTTCTATTTGTTTAAACTTGTCTTCCCAAGTCTTTTCTTTTTCTTGCATGTGGCGGCGAAGATCACCATAACGTTTCTTAAAACTTTTCTCTTCACCTGTAGTAGGTTCAGCTTCTTGTGCTTGAGCCTCTGGTGCATCTTCTTTATCTGCAAGTAGTTGCTTTAACTCTTCTTCATCTTGTTCAATACGATCTGAGTTAGCACTCTTCCTATCTACAAATGCAACCTTTTTGGGAGTGGTTACTTCTCCTGCCATAGTAGTAGTATTCATTTTAGTTCTTTCTTTCTGGGGCCACCGTAGCCTATGTTGGTAGGGGGATGAGTAGCCAGCATATGTGGTGGTTATTATTTTTTCTTACGTCTACTAGCCAAACCACCTTTGTTTAGACCAGTTATTCCATATTTTCTATCTAGCTCTGCACCACCTTCTGTAGCCGCACCTGTTCCTGTAGATAAATCTTTTCCACTAACAATACCTTTAGCTACCTCAGAACTACTTCTTCCTGCCTTACCTTCATTTAAGTTTCCAATTTTAATTTTTGCATCAGACCTTAACACTGCTGCTCTTTCTCTTCTTTCTTTTTTTCTTTTTCTTTCGGATCTATCTTTATCTGCTCGTATTCTTTCTCTTTCCTTTAGCATTTCTGCTACACTATTAGTACCAGAAGCTATAAGTTCTTTAGATTTATCTGGAAAATTTTCAATAGCTTCCGCTACTGCTGCCTCGTTTGATATATCTTTAGGTTTCCCCAAAGGTCCAAGGTCTGTATAATCTACTCCACCTGAATAAAAATTCAGTGCTAAATTTTTTAAATAAAGACCTACATTAGGATTAACTGTGCTTGCTGCTTGGGCTGCATCAATACCACCAGCATCAATTTGAGGCACTACCATTTGCATATTTCTAAGAGTTTCATTATCTATCGTATTTATATCTAAACCCAATTGCCCAGCGGCAACATCTATTTGATCCTTTGGGCTAAATAAATTGTTAGGATCTGCTGTTGCTACTGTAGGATTTTCTGGAGCAGCAACAGTGTTAGCTGCAACAGCAGCACCCGGTATAGTATTGACTAATCCTGTATTTTGTATTCTTTCTACTGCAGCAGCCTTACGGGCAGCAGCATTTTCATCAGCAATAACTTTTTCATTAGCAACATTAGCAGCAGTTTTTTCACGTCCAGCAGCAGATTTTAGCGCATTAGCATCCGCAGTAGCAGCAGTAGCTTCGGTAGTAAGCTTTTCACCTTCAGCAACTGTCATGCTTTGGTCAGTAAATAAATTGGCTTCTTCATCTCTAAACGCCTTAACGTTAGCTTCGGCAGCACGCTCTCTTGCCATCTGATTTAGCTCTGTATTTTCTTGATCTAAAGCATCTGCAGAGGCAATGCCTTCTTTTTTTGCAGCTTCGGCAGCACGTAATCTTGCTGCTCTTTCTTCAGGTGTTTCTACAGAAGCTCTTCCAGCAACGTTAACTGCTTCATCTGCTTCATCGTCACTAAACCCAAGTGCACCTTTAAGTCCATCTATAATTTTAACAAGTATACTTTTATCTTCATCTTCTTTACCTTTTATAACTTCTGTATTTATATTTTGAAGTGCCTTTACCTGACCTTCTACATTTGTTTGTTGAGCAGCTTTCAATACTCTTTCGTAGTTAGCTGCAGCATTTTTAGCATTTCCCTTACCTGCCAAGTGTACTAGTATACCTAATGGCCCACCAAGTACTGTAGCAATACCAGTTAAAACAGCAGGAGTTCTACCTGAAGTTTTTGCATATTCATCTGTCCATAGTTTAACTTTAGCGGAATCAACAACACCATTAGCGTCTTTAAACTTCATGCCCCACCCACCTGCTTCTTGGAAAGGTGTTTTCTTCATAGGGGTACGATCACTAATTCTTCTACGTGTAGGTATTGCTTCTTCTGTTTCTGTTTTCTCTACAGGCTCAGAACCTTTTAGTATGTAACCTTGTGCAAGTAAATTCTCTATAGGTATAACTGGCTCACCATTAAAGAAAGGTATACGTTTATCAGGCGAGCCTTCCTTTACATATATACGAACGTCTTGATTACTACGATCAAAGTCAGGCATAGATATGCCACCATTTGCAAAGGCTAAACCACCCTTGGCTTTTTTCTGTGGCATTTCTGAGTCTTCCATCAATGACCCATCAGGCATCTTGTGCATTCCAGATGGTACATCTTCATCGGGTCCATCAATAACAACTAGGTCAGCCATACCAAATGGCATATCATCAGACATAGTAGCTTCATCACTATTACCCATTTGACCCATAGCATCCATTTGCTTGAGGCCCATCTTAGCTTTTTGACGTAGTTGCATAAGTTTATCAAGGCCAATAAAACGTGTTACGTCTGCAGGAAATATAAACTCACCTTCACTTACTTGTGCAGGTATGTCATCTCTAACTTCTTCACGAGTGCTTCCCATTGGAACTTCGTTACCAGATACTTCATCTACCATACCGCCTTCTTGATTAAGGCCACCCTCGTTAAACATTTCCATTTGACGGTTTGTGTTATCCATTCTTCAGTACCTCATCTCTAAGCATAAGTAGTCTACGTAATTGATACAAAGCACCTTGCGCCCTGTATAACACTGTAATATTATCTGTTTGTTCCATTATACGTTGTTGTTGATTAATAAGTTCTTTAAGGTAGTTATTGAACTGGTCCCACTGGGGCTGGCTGTTCACTAACGCCTTGAGCTTGTTGAGGTGTTCCCGGTCCTGCATTACCACTAAATCCCTGTTCTTGTGGTACTGGAATCTGTCCCGTACCTATTGTGCCGCCACCTGCGCCTGTAGGGTCTGCTGGGTTTGCACCTGCAGCAGGTTGTCCTTCAGTAGCTGGTTGTTGGAAGCCTTTCATAAGTTCTGCTTGTACTGCTGCTTCATCCATATTGTTAGTTACTTTATCTGGATCAAGGTCAAGAGACTTTGCAATCTCCCGAATAACATACTGAAACTTAGCAAAGGGTGCTAGTGCTGGACTAGAAGCAATCTGCATAAACTGCATTAGTCGTTGGCTGCGTACTTCATTAGCCATAAGGCTTTCTGTACCACGTGCCTTAACTTCTAAGTCACCACGTATAGCTGGGTCAAAATCAAACTGCATATTAAATCTAAACAAGCCTTCACCTAGTGGCCTAAGTAAATAGTCATCTACATTTTTAATTACGCTCTTTATGCCACCTTGTGCAGCACCCATAAGCATACTAATACCTGAAGCAGTACGGCCTACACCAGACACACCTGTTTGACCATGTGCAAATGATGGGAACCCAGTGGACTCATCCGCTAGTACTCGTGCCTTATCAAATAACTGTAAGTTTTCTTGTGAGACATTAGGAAACTTAGTGCCAAAGATAGCTTGTCCGGGTGCGCCACCTTGTCTACGAAAGACTTTGCCCGGATACACAGATAAGTCTTGTCCCGGTACTAGGTTAGTTTCATCTACCTCAATAAGAAGGTTACCAGATAATACAGCATTGTCAACAGCCATTCTCATAAAACCATTCATAAGAGTTTGTGTGTCATCCATATTCTCTGCAATACCTACTCCAAAGAAAGAGTAAGGGTTCAACTCATACGGTGCAGCCATGAAAGGTATCTTAGCAGGTTTAAATGGGTTAAGTACCATACGCAGTAGTTTACCATTACATATCCATATGTTAGCTTGTAACTCATCTACCTTAGATAGTTCACTAGGTATATCTACACCCTGTTCTATTAACATATCTGTATCGCACATGCCCCAATACTCTAGGACTTCGTAACGTTGTACACCATAGTCAGGTACATAATCTGATAGATCATCTTCCCAGTATTCTTTATTATAGTTCTCACCTAGCTGCACTGCTTCTTCAATTACAGTAGGGCGAAAGTAAGGTCTACGCTTTAATGCACGTAATTGTGTACGTGACATCTTATGTCGTTCAATAGCAAATTGAGCTTCGTCCATATTAGTTGCATCTGGATCAGGATAGAAGTTCCACACAGATACATGTGATACTTGTGGTATTGTTTTTATAATAGGGGAGTACTCACCGTCATCTCCCCAGTTAGGGTACTCTTTATCTACAGCAAATGGACCTTTCATTACACCAGTACCAAAGAGTGCCATTTCAAAGGCTGTGCTACGTAGGTGTTTACTTGCACTAGATTCTTCTAGCTGGTCATGTATCTTCTTTTGCATTGTCTTAGCAGCTACCATAGCTGGACTAAATGTAACTGAAGTAGGAGTTTTACCTACACCTTTACGTAAGCCTTCAATCTCGCCTAGTTTATTTTCTAGTGGTCCAAGGCTATCTGCTAAGGTTGCCGCTGTAGCACCTGCAGGTAAATCTTTACCGTCACCCTTAAATCCATAAGGACTTACTTGCTCATCTAAGCCAGAGTTTTTTAATTGTTCAGGTTCTTTAGGATCAAAACTTACGTCTGCAACTACACCGTCAGGAAGTTCTGTTGGGTCTACTGTTAACGGAAACTTCTGACTTGCAAATAGCACATCAATAATTTGACCGTAGGCTGCAAGTGTTTTTGTTTTAGTTACTTTAATAAATACCCTAGACTTTTCTGCCTCAGTAAATTGTACATCAGGACCATACAAGCCACGATAGTTTCTGTAGGCACGTAGCCAACGTTGCTCATCTTGCTGTCTATGATCTTCCGCACGGCTATACCGATCCATAATAAATGGAATAATTTTAGATGTGTTTACATCTTCTATGTCTGAGTCATCACTATCCGCTAAGATAATAGAGTCATCCTCAATGAAACTTTCGTTGTCTTCTACCATTTATCTTTCCTTAATAACCAAACGTTGAGTCTGCAACTCGCATACCAGTAGGAGGTCTACCCATAGGGTCGTAGTCGAATATACTGAAACGTGGTCTTGACATAATACCATACCTTAAAGCATCGTACAAGTGGTCTTCTGATGTAGTATCAATATCTTCTGGGTTTCTTTTATCAATAGGCAATGCAGGTAATTGTGAAATTAAATTAGTACAGTTACTAAAGAATACTAATCTTGGTTCTTCTGTAAACTCGTCTACTTGTAAGCGTCTATGTACTTCGTTCTTTCCTGACACCCTTGATCCCTTTGATCTATCTGAAGGACGCCATCTGCAACCCTTCATAATCATTTGTTCAGCAAGGCTTGGGCCAGTGTCTCCACGTTTGTGCCACAAACTAGAATCGAGAACTCCGTACTTAATGTTTCCATCTCCTGCCTCTAGCTCTAGCACCATGTCTGCTAAGTCTGTGGCAAGAACCTTACTTACATATAGTTCTCTGTATACAATTAACTTTTCGTCAGGAGATACCGCAAACCAGATTACACCAGACTTACTTCCGTATCCGTAGTCACATGCTCTAAACTTTACCCAGTTGTTAGGTATGTCAAAAGGTTCTATTACATGTATGTTTCTGTCAAACTCTGTAAAGGCTGCGCCTTCTTTAATATCCCAATCACCGTCAAGTAACTGTCGTCTTTGCTGTTCTGGTAGTGATAGAAGCATTGCTTCGTAGTCACCCTGTTCAGCTAGATAAGGATTATCGGAAAGACGGGCAGGTATAAACCTGCGTTTGAATAAAGCCCTGCCAGCTTTGGCGTGTCCAGCAGGGTAGCGTAGTACTTCACTTGTTTCAATATCTGTTGCATCAAAAGCTTTTCCATAACTAGCAGGGTCAATAAACATTTTCTTAACCCAGTGGTGACCCCTACCACCCGGATTTGTAGTAGCTCTCATGTATACAGGTAAATCAGTTGCAGTGGACCGTAGACGTGATCTCATATAGTTCCACGGAAAGGGTGTGGGCCATTGAGTTAACTCGTCAAAGCCTATCCAACTAAACGCTAGACCTTGGTAGCGCAGGACGTCATCTTCCCTATCTAGGTAGGACATCCACAGTCTCGCACCAGAGGGCGCAGTCCACTGCATCTTACGTTCTGACCACTTAATGCCGGGCCAAATCTTAGGGTACATTTCTTGTGACTTAAAGATAAGTTCCCTTAGTTCTTCCGTAGTATGCCGTAGGAGCAATCCTGAGAAGGCAGGGTGGCCCATAAAGCGTAAAGGGTCAGCGAGCATGGCGTAGCTCTTTCCACCCCCTGCAGAGCCTCCAAATAGCACCTCACGTTCACCTGCAGCTAGAAAGTCTGTCTGCGGTCCTTCGTTAGGTTTGAAGATAATATTATGTTGTTCTTCAACAGGAGCTTGGCTAGTAACTGTAGGTGATGTATCAAGCTGCGTCTTCTTGGCTGATGTTGTCTTTGTTTTCTTTTGCGCCAAGTCTGGTGCGCTCGATTTCTTCCGCTTTGGCGACTGCCTTTTTCGCATAGTCTGCCCATTTGCGTAGGCTTCCAGCTTTGTTTTTCCGTCTTCGCTCATTATCCAACCGTTTCATTAATCCTACGTGAGAGATTTGTCTGCCTGTATTTGTAGTCAGCCAGTTAGCTACTTCACGATATGAGTACTGCTTTAAGTACTTCTTTGCTTTTTCAAGCATATCAAGTTCTAGTTCTATTGGCAAGAGAATAAATGAATCATTAGGATCTAATTCATAACCAAAGGGTACTGTTCTTGATATACGTGGAATAGGAACCCACTCGTTGTCTTCTTTAATGTCGGTTGGTTGGGGTAGTTTCCACTGACCTGCAGATTTAGTCATCGTTATCCTGTGATTGTTTAACTGGCATTAACATAACGCCACCCTTTGATTCTACTTGTACCTTCTCTGTTTTAACTAAACCAGTACGATCAAGTAGTTCTTTGGCTGCTGCCATCTTATCACGAATGCCTAACTCAGTAGGATCATTCAAAGCACTGACCATAGCTATAGCAGCCTTTGGTACATTACGTGCTAAGTAGTTATGTGTTATGTCAATTATTTCTTCTTTTAAACTGCTGGTAATCTCACGGTTAGGTGTATTAGGTGAGTACCCTGCAAGATTTTTAGCTGCAGTAATGTTACCAGCAGCTTCATCCATAAGGACATCAAGAAACTTTTGTTGACGTTCTGTTAATTCTCTAGCCATGTTACATCATCTCAAAATGTGGTGCATCAATAAATGGTCTACGACCTTGTGACCTACGCAAGTCTATATAAGCATTCATTGAATCTTCTGCAGTACCACTGTACATGCGTATGTCTCCCTCAGACCAAGCTGCTCCCCACTTGATACCAACAGTCTGTCGTCTTGCTGCTTCTGCCATTGCATCACAGATGTCATCATACACGTTTAGTTCCCAAGAAATGTTTGAACCAAAGTATGCAACTAAGTCTACTGCCCTACCAACTAAGTGTTTAGATTTTAATGTTTGTGAACGTCCAGAGTCATATAACTCTTGCTGTTCTTCTGCAGTACGCATACCATAGGTAACACCAAAGTCTACTTTAGTTAACCCAATAGCTTCTTTTACTACATCTACAAGACCCTGTTCAACGCCTTCTAGTTTAGCCATACTTCTATCACTTAGTTTAAATGCCATGTTACTTCTTTCCAAAAAACTTAGTAGCTGATCTTACGCCAAAGCTGGCAGCTACGATTACACCTAGTGTATACTGATACCACTCTGGCATTGACTGCAGAGCTACAAAACCATCAGATACTACACCCCTACCCCAATCACCTGTGAATACAAGTATCAGTGGGATAGAAAAAAGTATTGTTAGCCACTCATCTTTCCAGCTATCCTGTGAGCCTTGGGCCATTATCTTTTCCCAATCAGCTTCACTAGTAGCTCTGCTTACCATTATCTGTGCTTCAGCTTCTGCTCTAGCAACTTTAACTTTAACTTCAGCAGCTTTAGTTTCAACTTTACCATTTAGCCACGTACCAACTAAACTAGATATTGGTCCTATAAAAGCCTGTATCACTTTACTGACCTATCTGTTTTCTCATTACCTAACCAGACTGCAAAGCAACCTGTTAGAGCACCCATACAAACTGATACTAGTCCAGCCTGTTGAGTGGTAGGTTCTGCTAGTGCCATGAACCAGTGAACTGATTGGTAAGTAAGTATAGTAACTGCAAGCATCATCAACCGTGGCATTAGTTGCCATTGGAGTATGCGTTCCATTGCTATTTTCATTCCCACTCTCTCTTTTTTTCTGGGTCAAGAACATCATATGCAGTGAGCATACCCTCTAGGTACATTGCTCTCTCAACTCTATCAAGAGTATACTTAACTCCCGTGTCCTGTTCTATTTTTTCTCTCACGTAAAACACATCAGACCTCGGTATGTGTACTCTACGTAGTCTTCCTTCGTCTTCGTTAGCAAGTGCTAGGTAAAATTCCTCTAGGACTCTCTCTGAAGCATACATTCTTGGTTTAGACATGCTAGTTATACTCTATGTTGACCTCATTGTCAACCTTTAAAAGGGACGACAAAAGATTTTATTACTTTTTTATAAAAAAAATTTGTACATCCTTAATAGACATACTATTTGTGGTACTTTAAGTGCACTTTAAGTTATACTTATAGTATTACTTTATATTATTAACTATAAAAGAACATAAATACTTTAAGTGCACTAAGAGTATACTCTAAGTATACTATAAGTATAATTATACCACTGTTAGCCGCAATGTCAATAGCTAATTTATTTTTATTTATTTAATTATTGACCACATTATCAATGAATATTCCACCTGTGGTTAACAGACTGTATTTTCCCCCTCTCTGTCATAGCGTGTGTATACGTACCCCTAACCCCCCACTGGCCCATGTCCCCCCTAGATCAAGTAAGCATATCGAAATCCCCCAGAAACTAGGTTCCATAGGCTTTAACCTACTGTAATTAAATAATAGTTCATACAATAGAGTATTATCTTTATTAACTACGCTCAGTATTCCACAAGGTTTTGTGATCACAAACGGATTTAGCTTAGGACAAGTATAATATTACACCCGATTATTCGTGGTCACAAAAAGCATACCCCCTCTCTTTTGTGGTCACATACCTGGAACAAAAGGTGAACTATACCTGAGAGCTACGGAGAGCCTCACACAGAGCAGGTAAGTAAATCCGTTGTGTCGAGTAACTAAAAATCAATGTTTCCTATCCGTTCTATTTTTGTTCTACTTTTGTTTCATCGTTCTGTTTTATACTATATAGTACGCCCAAAGAATTACACTCAGTTCACGAATTGTTACATCGTGAAATGTTTCGTGATAATGGGGTTACAATACTTTTAGAGTTGTGGGCATGATTGCTCCAAGGAAATTGAAATCAACCAAAGGAAAAACAAACGATGGATTATTACGATACAGCAGAAAACGTAACACTCACCAAAGGTCAGGCATTAGTTCAACTCGAGCGTCATAACTTGGATGGTGAGTATGATTTGTTTTTAAAAGAGATGGGCGATCATAGGACATATGAAGCGCAAAAAGTTTTAGCATGGTTGGGATATTAATAATGGCTTACGCTTATACAGTTACAGGTAGTGAAGATGGTATAGTTGGTGTGTACGGTAACAGGACTAGGGCAGAAAATGCAGCTAAAAAATATATTGAAAATTCTTATAGGGCTGTTGACCGTGCCAGCGAAGATTACAATATTAATATAGATAAATGTGAATGGATAACACTTATGGAAGGACAATCTAAAGATAAAATATACGGTTACTACTCTATGGGCGCTCAATCAACGGTAGAAAAGTTTTATCTCGGTTAAAAGTATTGATATTACTGGTAGCACTCACTACGGTGCTACTTAATAAGATCAACCAACCACCCAAAGGGGGAAAACAATGGCTTACTCATATCAACTTCAATTAGTATCAGGCGCAACAGTCCATAGCATGGATCGTAAAACTATCGGAGCTTTAAAAGATCTCTTTATAAGATATCAAACTGGTAGTTTCGCTAAGTCTGACATACAAGAAATAGTAGTTTATAAAGGCGATAAGATACATGGCTTCTATGATGAAAACTTTAATATTAATAATAGTATAGGTTTAAAGTATTGTTTTTATAAATAATATATTGATATTCTAGGTAGCATTTCTTAAGGTGTTACTTACTAATACCAACTAAACCACCCAAAAGGGAAAAACAATGTATACAATAGATGATGCGATGGAACAGGCTAAAAGAATAGTAAATGACATCAACGGCAATCCCCGTTATTATGTACCAGCATTTATATTTCGTAATGTAGATACAAACGATTTTGTACGTCCTAAGTATTGCCGCAAGTATATGGGCAAGCTTTACGGTACTGGATGGGTGTTTACTTCCTATAGCTTAGAAAATGACTTAAGGGACGCAATGGCATTTGATCAATAATATATTGACCTTAGCAGTAGCATTTGCAAGAGTGCTACTTAATAAGATTAATTAAACCACCCAAAAGGGAATATAAAATGACATACGCTAAAAGCATTATAGCAGTATTTGAGCAAGCCTCTAAAGATGAACTAAATCATGGGCTTACCTGGTACAATGACGCAAGAGAACAATGCCAAGTCATGGCGGATAAGTATCAACTACCATTGCGGATTGTTGTTGGTGTTGTTGCAGCCCTAAGCCCTACCAATAGATGGGAGCGCAACCTTATTGATGCAAGTAACATGCTTAGGGTTTACACGGATGGCGGTTACGTAGAAAGCACTTCCCCTTGTACATATAAAACTATGAGGGACAAGGCATGGTCAATACTACAAACCAATCCGCATGATGATGATAGCGTTTTGTTCTTATTAAAAGGTCCAAAGATATCAGACTTCTTTTCGTGCATCATGGGGCATGACGTTTGCGTGATAGACGGTCATGCGTGGTGCATAGCCAACAACGATAGGCGTACCATGCAGGAAGTACCAAACATAGGTAAAAAGCTACGCTGTGACCTACAAATTGCGTATAGCGTAGCAGGAAAAGAAAAAGGTTTGACAGCTTTCCAAATGCAAGCAGCTACATGGGTAGCATGGAAAAGAATACATAACGTATAACTTACTACTATCACCTAAAAGGGGATTATTACAATGAGCATAACATTATTACTTGGCAATCGTGGCTATAAGTTAAGCATAGCGCAAGCTGTAGGTAGCGGATCATTAAAGGATCATCATGTAGAAATAGCTTTATTAGATAGTGGTGGATCATTTGTTAATGCGGGTTATTGGTGGCACGATGCAACATATGCTGAAATAAACGATGATCGTTTTGATGATGTAGTTTCACATATTAATGCTGATGATTTACAAAAAGTAATTGTTAAAGCTACTGCATGGGTAATGGAAAGGGAATAACAATATGACGTATTACATTTATAAGGGTTACGATAATGGCCCCGTGTTAGCTCGTGCGGAAAGCATAGGCGAAGCGACTAGCGTAGCTAAGAGAGTATCTAAGCAATTAGGCCTTATTACGGTGCGAGATTGCCTAGGCGGTTTACGTGTAGAAATAAAACCTAGTGCACCTATTACGCACAGAATTGTTACAACTAAATAACTGTAACAATTACAGTTTAAACCTAAAACTGATGTTATGACCGAAGATAAGCTAATATTAATTATTTATATTGCACTTACTTCAATTATATGCGTACTATTGCTTAAGGGCTATATAGGCTGAAATTAACAACTACTATGGACAGGGAATAAAAATGTACACTAAAACACAAAAAATTAATATTGTTACTGAGGGCATGCAACGTATTGAGGATGCGCTGAAGGATGCAGTGGAGTGCATAGAGGATGCTGGAGAGCTATTAGATGCGTCTAGCTTAAAAGAGGCACTAACAATCTGTGAATTGATGAACCCTAAAAATTATGAAAGGGAATAAAATGCGGCATGATTACTTTACAGAGATGACTGAAGACATAACTCGTGAATGGCTTGGTGAGGTCTCGGAAGGATGCCCTTATATAAAAAACATCTACGGTGAACTGGTGCTTGGAAAGGATGCACAAAAAAGGTTTGACACAATATTAGAAACGGTTCAAGGTCTGTGCAAGGATTTTATTGCAGTAGATGACCCAGAAGAT
>ENA-ORXF01001665-ORXF01001665.1-marine-metagenome-genome-assembly--contig:-NODE-1665-length-14062-cov-3.670218_pt1 | contig 14062 bp, 6 predicted proteins | sample MGYA00237864_ERZ511476 | MGnify/ENA primary metagenome ERZ511476 (study PRJEB26306, sample SAMN06343908) | marine metagenome | isolation source: coastal waters | place: Atlantic Ocean: West Antarctic... | reverse complement strand
TTTAAGTTCAAATACAAGTGTATATAAGTTAGGATGTTCAGCGCTCCATTGTTTTACACTTGGTAATGTTGTCTTAAATGAAATTTTATTTTTAGAAAACTTATTTACAAAGGTCTTTTTTATTTCATTTGCTAACAGCTTATTTTTATCATAAATCTTGTAGCTTAATTGTATCTCTTGTTTTGTTTTTAAATGGTTTTTAAGTTGAATATCAGTACTGAAAACACCATTTTTATAAGCCCCATCTAAAGTAGAAGTAATTTCAAAATCTTTTACCCTAACTTTTGGTTGTTCATAGATAAATACACTTCGTTCTATACCGCTAATACGCCAAAAGTCTTGACATTCTAAGTAACTACCATCTGTCCATCTAAAAATTTGGATAGCAATCGTATTTTTTCCTAATTGAGCATGTTTCGTAATATCAAATTCTGCAGGCAATTTACTACCTTGAGAATACCCGACATATCTACCATTAAGCCAAACAAAACCACCCGATTTCATGGCTCCTATATGTAAAAAAAGTTGTTTATTATTAAAGTTTTCCGGGAGTATAAAATCCCTTCTGTATGAACCTACTGGGTTCGTATCATGTGGTGTTTTTCCAGGATTTTTGGGATAAACACCATCTAACTCAATATCTTTAGAGATAGGTGCTTTATAATCTGCAAATTCATATTGATGATTTACATAAATAGGAATACCAAATCCTTCAACTTCCCAATTCGCAGGTACTTTTATAGGATCCCAAGAATCAAGATTTTCTTCAGGATTGAAAAAAGTTAAAGGCCTGTCATCAGGTTTATTCGCTAAATTGAATTTCCAAATTCCATCAAGCACTAATTTATTGCTAGAACTATTTAAAAGCGTATCTTTTATTGCTGATAATGATGTAAATGAGGCATGAGCTGGTTCTTTATTTTCTTCAATAACTTGTTCGTTTTCTATGTAATGATAAATGTCTTTTACTTGACTGTTACCGACAGAACAAAGAAAAAATAAAATAGATGTGAATAAGGATGCTTTTGAGATCATGTTAAAATTAGTTTATTAAATAGTTTTGTGAATTTAAGCAATAATAGCATAGTATTAGGCTATTATTTTAAATTTTTAGAGGAGTAATTAAGCATTTATATAAAGTATATTCTAGTTCTATATCTATTGTTTTAAACATTTTTTTTTAGTTTTAGCTAATTTAAAATTGTGTTCACTTACTGCTGTTTTTATTTCAACAATAAAACCCTTTTAGGTAAGTTCGTAATACACATAAAATTCACTTTTTTACCTAGTAAAAGTTCCCTAGATTTTATAAGCCAATCATCACTTCAAAATGTCTTTAAAAATCCTCTTTCTGAAGTTAGCCTTTCTACTTTTACATGAAAAACATCCTAAAATGAATTAGGATGTTTTTTAATTGAAACACTATTATAAAATCAAATTATTTTAAATGAATGTAGGGGCTATAAAAGCCCCTACACACTGTAAAGTAAAACTATTTAAAAGAGTTTTATAAAAAAAATCTTAAAGTATTCCTCAAAACAATTTCGAGAAATTATTTTAATTATTTATTCACAATCACTTTCTTAGTTTCCGTTTGACCATTAGTCGTTAAACGAACAAAATAAATACCATTTGGCTGATTTGATAAATCAATTGAATGTGTTCTATTCGTAACGTTTGTATAATTAAATGATTGAAGCAGTTTTCCTAAAACATTAAAAACCGTTACGTTAACATCACTTGCATTATCCATTTCTAATTTCAAATTAGTAATTCCAGTCGTTGGATTTGGATAAACTTCAAAAGCACCTGTGAATAATTTATCATTTACTGTACTTAAAGTAGTCTCAGCTATTAAGAAATCATCATAATACGCTAATGAAGGTGCATCAGTATTTGCATCGTCAATAGTAGTCGCATAGAAGTCAATTGAATCTACACTACCAGCTAATGCATATTCTTTAACCAATGTACCATCATAATAAAATTGTCCTACAGAATTATCATAGTCAAGAACAAATTTTTGTTCAACCCATGTATCTGGAGTTACATCAAAAGTTGTTACAACTGAGTTTGCAGAAAATTCTCCTACTGTTGTGCTAAAATATAACGTTGCTTCGACATGCATAGCACCACCATCTATATAGTCACCCATTAAATGATAGTATGCACCACCACCTGTTGATGGTATATATTGCATCATCGTAATTGTTTTAGAACCTGTAGAAATTGGTCCTAAAAGAGCTACAGCATCTGTTAGAGTACCTGCATTATCCCAAACTTTCAACGAATTAGTACCACTAACGGCATAATCTGTTGATACATCTGCATTAGAGGGTCCTCCCCAACCTTCCCATTCACCAGCAGTAAACTGTCCGTCGAATGATCCTGCTGTATAAGCTTCGAAATCATCTTCGGTTAATCGTGCTGTTTCTGGAGAATGCAAACCACCTACAACACCTATAGTTGCATCTGTTGCATCAGCTACTTTAATAAATTTTAAAGGATTCCCTTGATCATTTGCAGTCCATTGTCCTAATGTTCTATCAAAACCGCCACCGCCGTTTTGATTAACGTGCTGTGTTTCTCCATCACGTCGTAACTCATAAGAATTAGGATAAGAAGCATTTGCAGTCGCTACAATGTCGAATGTTACACCTGCCTCAGCTGCAGTTGCTTGAAGTAAAGAACCATTATGTCCAATTTCTCTTCCTAATTTATTGGTAAAAACATGTTTGTCTCCACGAATTGTAATACTCCATAGTTGAGAATCTGTAGCTTCTAAAGCTTGTGCTGTTAGTAAGTCAGTATCTAATCCCATGTCTTGTATAACACCTTGGTTACCATCATTATCAGGTCTACCGAACTGAATGTAGTAATCTGTAGCTCCAGAAGTATCTAAATCGGCACCACTCGTATCTGCTGTTGCAAGAATTGAAGTTTCTTGTGTAAATATTAATGGATTATTCTGATCTCCAATTCCCCATTCTGATAATAAAGCACCTATCGATCCACCACCAGCTTGGTTCATTGCATAATCTCTAACTTCTCCAACACGTTGTAATTCCCATCCAGCTGAATAAATGTCGTTTTGACTTACTTTCAATTCTAAAACTGTAGTAGTACTTGATGTTGAATCATATACATCATTATCCCCATCATAGTTTAAAGTATTTTCGAGTTTACTAACTAAAACCATTGCATCGTTAGAACCTGTTACTTTCCATAATTGACCATCATTTGTAAGATCAAGGGCTTGAAGTGTAGCATTTGTACCAACACCCATATCTTGAATATAATTATTACTGCTTAAAAATTTAATGCGGTAATAATTATCTGCAACTACACCATCAGAAATTATTGGTGCATACACCATGTCCGAAGGCAAAACAAATGTTAATACATTATTAACGTCACCAACATTCCATTCTGCAATTGTTTTACCAAATCCAGAACCACCTGATTGGTTCAAAGCACCACTTGCACCAGAACGTTGTATTTCCCAGTTTGGAGCGTTTTCAACCAATCCAAAGGTTGTAGTACCTCCAGCAGTAGCTGTAAAGTTTGCAAGACCATCATACTCTAAAGCATTACCAGCTTTATTTGTAATCGTGTAATTTCCTGCTGTACCAGTTATTTCCCATAGTTGATTATCATCATCTTCATGTGCATAATCAGTTTTTACTACTGAACCATTGCTATCTAAAACACCTTTACCTGGAGTAAATTGTATATAATAGTATGTATTTAATTCTGGCAAAACAGAAGGAGCAGCTGTATGTAAACCACCTACAACTCCTATAGTTGCGTCTTCTGCATCAGTTTCTTTAATAAATTTTAACGGGTTACCTTGATCGTCTGCAAGATATTCTGTTAGTTTTCTATTAAAACCACCACCGTTATATTGATTTATGTGATCTGTTGTTCCTTCACGTTGGAGCTCAAAAGATTCAGGGTAATCAGTATTATTACTAGCGACAATGTCAAATGTAACACCTGCAGTAGCTGCTTTTGCTTCATAGAAACCAGTGTCATCATTCCAACCAATTTCTCTTCCCAATTTATTGGTAAGAACATGTTTACCTGCACGAATTGTAACACTCCATAGTTGAGAGTCTGTAGTAAAAGCAGCTTGTGCTGTTTTTACTGGAAGATCTGGCCCCATGTCTTGTATGACACCCTGGTTACCAGCGTCAGCTCTACCAAACTGAATGTAGTAATCAGTACCACCTTCAGTATCTAATCCGGCACCACTGGTATCTGTCTGTGCCAAAGTTGTAAGTGAGAATAGCACACTTAAACATAATAAAGTAATTTTTTTCATTGTATTTAAATTTAGTTAATAATTATTTGCAATATTTTAATTCGATATTTTTTAGTCAATACTATAAGCGTTTAATTCTGCTAAATGCGTATAATGGTTACTCCCTTGTGGAACACGATACGTAATATACCTTGTTGCATTGGGAGTGAATTCTATAGATACACCTTCATCTGTTTCTAAGCTTCCTGCGTAAGTCGCTACAATTACTCTTCCATGGCCAGGATCCCAAATACTTGGTGTATTACTTGTAATAATTTGGAGAGACGTTGCACCGCCATTATCACCTATTTTTCTAAATATCTCTACACTAGAAATAGTTTTAACCTCACCCAAATCGATGGTAATTAAATGTGGATAATTTGGTTGTGCATTTACCGTAGCTGTATGCCAAAATGTATTTACATTGCCATCTATTAAAGCTTCTCCAAGACCATTATTTGGAAATTCTACAGTTGACATTGATGGTTCTTCAGATGAAATATCAGTGATAGTCCAATTGGTTTTATCAACTAAAATTGGAATTATTGGAGCAACGGTGAATGTGTTAATCCATTGGTTTCCATTTGAATCTGAAACCAATATTGTAATTTGTTGCTCTTCACTTGGAAGGTTTGATATTGTAAAAGTATCAGTGGCATCAGATGATGTTACACTTTGCTCTATTGCTTCTCCGTTTATATCTGTACTAGAGAAATTAAAAGTAAGATCTAGATTATTTTCGTTGTTCCAATTAGCAACAATAGCTCCAAGAATCGAATCGAATGTAAAACTCATTATAACAGGTTCTATTGAAACATCTGGGGTAAACACTTCCCAGGTAGAAACAAATGAATCTAAAGAGGTTTCATTACCTAAAGCATCTTTTGGGCTAGGCACATAAAATGTACGGTAGCTAAAAGGTTCCGTTAAATCCACTTGTGGCAAGGCTACTTGAGAGTTATCTCCAATAGCATCAACAACGACTTCATTACCGCTTGTATTTGTATATTTAACTTCCGTATTTCTAGTTAAATTTGTTGGTAATTTTAAATTTGCATATCCTGTTTGGGTTGCAATGTTATAGCTTGTTGAATTTACTTCTCTAGCCGATAAAGTAGCCTGAAAAATATCGCCATAGACATTACCAAATACGGTACTTGCTACAGAATTATTGCCTCCTGAATTTTTAGAAATTACTTGAAACTGATATGATTTTTCTTCTAAATTATCAATAATTAATTCTAAAGTATCCGTAACTTCTTCTGAGTTTGTGTAAGAAAATATTTTACTTTCTTGCTCATTATTCCAAGTAACGAGTATTTCATTTACACTAAAGGCGTTGGTAATAGTACCTACTATTTTTATTCTTTTATTTCCAGATAGAGCAACTAAATCATTTACTTTACTGGTGTAAATAATTTCACCCCCATCAATATATTGTTCATGTACTTCAAAAGTATCGGTACATGCGAAAAAAGCAACTAATGAAAAAGCCATCAATACTATCAGTTTCATTACTGTATTCGTTTTATATATGTTTTTAATGATCATCTTAAAATTCGATTTAATATTATTATAAATAACTTCCCCAGAAAGTTAATTCCCCAAGATTCACAAACCCAGCTCCATCCCAGGTTTGATGTACAACTAAACGGAAATATCTTATTTCTACAGCTTCATCAAAACTAAACTCATCACCAGCATCAAAATGATTCAAATCTTCATCTGAAGCTTGGCCTATTGGTAGTCCAGAAGGCTTCACAGCTTCACATTCTCTTAAAAGAATCCATTCTGATAAATCTCCTCCTACCGGAGGTAACTCTTTAGAACCATACACTGAATAACGTTTTGGGTTACCGTGTGAAAATGCCCAATGTCTGTTTACTTCAGTTCCTCTTTGAAGTACATTAAACCGGCTTAATGTTAACACCTTTCCAAGATCTATAGACAGGATACTTGGTAATGGACCATCTCCTTGTGTATGAGCAAAAGAGCTTTCAGAAGAATCATCATCATATAAGTTTCTGAAGTTACCACCCCATCTACTCCAATCGTCATCGTTATCAAACACCATTTTCTTAAACAATGTTTTGTCTAAACGCTCTTCTAATAATGGAGTTAAAAGTCTATCTGAAGTATCTGCATAAATAGTGTCAGAATAATTATCATAACGATCTCTTATAACAGCTGCAAAAAACCTTGGTACTGTCTCATATCCTCTTAACGAAGATTTACCTTCTGTTTGTTCGGTATATTTAACATCTACTACTTCAATTTCATTAGAAGCATCTGTTGTTAAAAACTCTATAGCTACAGGTACATTCTGTTCATTTCTCCATGTGTATTTTGCGCCACCATAATCTGCGTTAATTTCCATAGTTTCTTGAATAAGGAAAACCGGAGGTGTTAAAGGAGCCCCTTTTACTTCTACAACTTCAGAAAGGTTTTCTGATCTATCTGCTGCATATAGTTTAATTGTTTTTTCTTGAGTGTTACCAAAACCTGAAATTTTAATGGAATTACTAAAACTTGATGATTTTACCTCAGCTTCATCTCCGTTAGATGCAGTGTAAACTGCTTTTACGTATAATAAATCTTCGTCATTAGGTAAATCATAAGTAATATCAAAGCCTCCATATACAGGTGTTAATTCTACATTCGATATTATTGATGGAGGAACATTATCTGATAAGGTAGGGGCATGTGCTTGTTCTTCCGAACAACTAAAAACAAACCCAATTAGCGCTAATAAAATTGCTATCTTCTTCATGATTTCTATATGTTAATATTTTATTTATAAATGATTACCAACCTGGGTTTTGAATCAGGGTAGGATTATTAATTATTTCGTTTTCTGAAACCGGCCATAAATAATCACGTTCTGAAAATGATGGATAAAACAGATCTTTTACTTTATAATAATCAACAAGATCTTCTTGTAATACGTTCCATCCTTTAATAGGTTGATTCATTAGATCAACTGCTAACTTCCATCGTCTCATATCCCAAAAACGAAGCCCTTCAAATGACATTTCAATCATGCGCTCTTGCTGAATAATTTCTCTCAATCCTTCTTTGGTAGTTGGTTTTGAAGCATTGGTAGAAAAACTGCTCCAGCTTGTTAACACACCATCAAGTCCTGCTCGTTCTCTAACTAAATCTATGTAGTTGTATGCTTCGCCTGTTGGGCCATTAGCCTCGTTTAGGGCTTCAGCATAGTATAAATATAAATCTGCTAATCTTATCACTGGGAAAGAATACCTTTTGGTATTCAATGAATTTCCATTGGTTACTTCGGTTTCAATATGTATTAACTTTTTTGCCCAATACCCTGTAACAGAATATTGTGATGGCTCAAAAATAGATGCAAATTCACCTCTTCGACTACGGATATTCCAAAATTGATTTGTACCTGTTCTACCATTTCCAAACCAACTATTTCTATCAAAAGCTAAATCTGCATAGAACCTAGGTTCTCTATCAAAATTTAATTTTGCAGTAGATTGCCCCACTTCTATTTTAAATTTATCCGAAGCTTCAGCAAGCTTCACATTATATCGATTTGAATAGTCATACGTAATATCTTCATTTATCGGTACCCCATTTTCTGTATAGTACATTTCTGCTATTCGAAGTGTTGGGCAGTGCCTAGACGCTACAGGATTGTTTAAATAACTATATAAACGCGGCATGCTTTCATACTGTATTATTCCAGTATCATCAGTATGTCCCCATATAATTTCTTGATTCCATCGATCTGTAACACGACCACGTAACGTTGCTTTTAATAAGGTAAAATCAGTTTGAGGTGCTTCAATATCTAAATCGCCAGTTTGATAAAGTCGTATTCCAGCTTCTTGACAAATATCTATAGCTTCTTTTGATGCTATAGCAGCCATTTCCCATTTAGAGGCATCAAATTGTTGTGGAAAAAAGTTTTCGCCATCCACATTCACAAAATCAGAATACACCGTATTACCGTTAAATAAGGGGCTGGCATAAGTAACTAGAATTCTTGCTTTTATTGAAGCCGCAATCGGTTTTGTAATTCGACCTAAATTATCATTCTCAAACGGTATAAATATTGGTAAATCAGCAATAGCTTCATCTAACAACGCAGAGATAAAAGTAAATACCTCATCAATTGTATTCCTTGTAAGTCTAACATTATCTGTTGCAGACGATATAGGAATTAATTCATCACTAATTGGAATCGGCCCATACATGCGGGCTAAATAAAAGTGGAAGTAGGCTTTTAAAAATTTAGCTTCAGCAATCCATTGTTGCGTTTTTTGTTGACTTAAACCACGGACACCTAGTTCTAACCTTGAAATAAAAATATTACAATTACGGATGCCTACATACATAGAACTAGTACCTTGACCTCTCCAACGTTCACCTAAAGTGTTTGTAGCACCTTGATTTCCTTGCGCAATCGCTTGCCCTGTTTTAAACCTTTCTGTGGTTGGATACCACGTTTCATCAGCACCAGTTAATGATGGATTAAAAACACTACCAGGAGAAGGTACAGAAGCATATAATGTGTATAAAAATTTCTGTGCATTCACTTCATCTGTAAATGCATTATCTAATGTTAATACATTATCTGGAACAACATCTAAATAATCTTTTTCACAAGAATAAAATAGACTAATAATTAGCATTGTAAAAAATATATGTTTGTTTTTCATTTTCTTGTTTTTAGAGAGATACATTAATACCAAAATTAAATACACGTTGGTTTGGATAATTAAATCCATTACCAGCAAGCTCAGGATCCCAAAGCTTAAACCTACTTAAAACGAATAAATTTGTACCACTAGCATAAACTCTAAGTTTATGTAGATTTGATTTTTTTATAAAGCGATCAGGAAAACTGTATCCAATTTCAGCAGACTTTAGTCTAACAAAAGCGCCATCTTTCATAAACCATGTACTAGTTTGTACATTGTTATTAATTTGAGTATCCGACAACCTTGGCCATTGAGCATATAAATCTCTGTTAGATTCAGACCAGTGACTATCCGCGTACACTTTTAAAAGTTGTTGTTGATTTACAAAAGGTGCTGTTTGTCTTGGGTTTATAAAAAAGGTAGAGTTTGCAGCGCCTTGAAAAAAACATGATATGTCTAAATTTTTAATACCTAACGAGAAGCCTGCACCAAAAACTATTTCTGGAATCGTTGAGTTACCTATAGGAACTTGATCGAGTAAAGAGATTTTACCATCCCCATTTATGTCACGATATTTAATATCTCCACCGGTGTAGTCTCCAAAAGTTTGCTCTGGAGAATTATCAACTTCGGCTTGATCCACAAATAAACGGTCGGCAACATATCCCCAAGTTTGATTAATTGGTTTACCTATGCGAGATAACCAAGGCGTATCCGTATAATCAGGTTCTTCTATTTTGGTGATTTCATTCGTTGCATATGTAAAGTTACCTCTTACTTGTAACCAAATATCATTGGTTAAACTTTTATTATATACTAAAGTAGCATCAATACCTCTACTTTCAGCTGCGCCAATATTGGCTCTTACATCAGATTGTAAACCTAGAGAAGAAGGTACAACTCTGTTTGCTAAAATATTTTCTCTTTTTTCTGAAAAGACATCTACTTCTAAATCTAAATCGTTGAATAAACCTAGTTCTAAACCAAAATTAAACTTCTTTGCTGTTTCCCAAGTAATTTGATTATTACCATATCTACTGATAGAAACACCGTTTATATAATTATTGAATTCTTCACCAGTCGTATACCCATTTCCATCAAAACTAATTACAGATAAGTAGAAGAATCTATCTACATTATTACCTAAATTATCGTTCCCTACTAAACCATAAGATGCCTTCAGTTTTAATTTAGTAATAACGTCTTCTGCTTTTTTCATAAAAGGCTCATCTGAAACCATCCAACCTAAAGCGGCAGAAGGAAAGAATCCCCAACGTTCATTTTTTGCAAAGCGTTCTGAACCATTATAACCAAAATTGAACTCTACAAAATATTTTTGGTTTCGTGCATAGGTAAATCGACCAGATAGTCCCATGTTTCTAAAAGGTAATGATAGCTCTAAAAGTTCAGAAGAATTAAGACTGTTATCGACTAACTGTGAATCAGTAAGCGTATTTAATCGATTGTTAAGTGTATATACAAGTAAACCACTTACCTCATTTTTATCGTCTATTTCTTTGTTATAGCTCAAGTTTGATTCAAAATAAGTTGTTGTAGAAATAGCTCTCCCACTCTGTTGAAAATCTATAAATTCTGTTCCTGTCAATGGATTTAACTGTCTTAAACTAGTGATACCTGTAGCGCTGTTTAGTGTAGGCGAATAGTAAAACGGATTGTTAAATCGAGCAATTCTAGATGTAGAGTTATTAGTTGTATTAAATATCATTCTATAATTTAAACCATCTGTTATGAAGTTTAAATCTTGATTAAATTGTAATTGTGCTATGATTTTACTTGAAGATGTTTCTTGAATACCACTTGCCATTTCTGCAAAAGGGTTTGTTAATAAACTACCATTTCGTAAAACGTTTCCAAATAATATATGGTTCGTAAATTCATTCGCTTCATTTTTTTTGTAAAATGGACTAAATTCAACAGGGTTCGTTCGTAAAACAGAGTTGTATACACTAGATCCACCTTGTCTAGGGCCACTGTACTTTTCAAAATTAGCATTAAAGCTAACTTTTAACTTAGATGTTTTAGTCAAGTTTACATTGGTACTTGATCTAATATTGTAACTCTTAAAGTTCACATTATTATCAAAAGAACTTTCATTAGGTACGTTTAAAACTCCTAAATCTTGTTGTCCTGCTACAGATAGATAATATCGTGCAGTACTTCCACCTCCACTTAAGCTAAAGTTTAAACGTTTATTGACTGCAAAATCACTAAACAGCTCATTATACCAATCTGTTGTTGGATATAATTCTGGATTATTACCAGAAATTGTATTTTCAATTTTTTGTTGAGAATATGGTAACGGAGCAATAGGATCTCTTGTTCTTACAGCTTCATTTCCCAGTAACATATAGGTAATAGGATCTGCCAATTCTATATTTTGTGTTGGCATTGAGTATGATGTTTCAAAACGAGCAGAAACTTTTATTGGGCCCTCTTTTCCTTCTTTCATGGTAACAAATATCACCCCATTTGCTCCTCTTGCTCCATATAAAGCGGTAGCAGAAGCATCTTTTAGTATCGAAAACGCATCGATATCATCCGGATGTAAACGTCTTAAATCATCGATAGTTAACTCTACACCATCAATTAAAATTAACGGGCTATTATTCGCTCCGAAAGACGTAACTCCTCTTACGAAAAAACTAGCGTTATCTTGACCTGGTTCTCCACCTCTTTGAAAACCAATTAAACCAGAAACTCGTCCGGCTAATGCAGTTGTTAAGTTACTTGAAGCCACTTTAAGCTCAGATGGCTTAATTGTGGTAACAGATGAAATAACATTCTTCTTTTTTTGTTTACCAAAACTTACAATAACAATTTCATCTAAAGCAGCAGCGGCAGCATCAGGTTCTAGAGATATATTTACATTATTTTTACCTGTAACAGATACTTGCTTTGTTTTATAACCTAAGTAAGAAATGGATAACACATCACTTTCTTTGACGGTAATAAAAAAGACACCATCAAAATCGGTTGAAGCACCCTTTTTAGTTCCAACAATAGTCACGGTAGCATTTGGTAATGGAAGCCCCGTTTCATCTAAAACAGTTCCTTTAAAGTTCTTTTCTTGCGCACTAAGTGCAACAATACTCAAAAAGAAAATTAAAAATATATATGTTGTTTTTTTCATAAATCTATTAAATAGAGGTTTATTAGTAAGTATCTTTTATCCAATTATAAGGCTTGCGTTTTACCCACATACCTCTAGTAAAATCAGGGAAATCTTGTGGCGCTCCATTGTTTTCAATTGATAATTCCGAAAGCGGTGTAACAGCACTCCAGGCTGCAGCATCGTATACATCCATTGGTGGTGCTATATTTTCTTTAGCAGATTCGACAAAGGCGTTCATTACAAAAAAGTCGATACCTCCGTGACCCGCTTCGGTTGCGATGTCTCCGTATTTTTTCCAAAGTGGATGATCGTATTTCTCAAACCAAGCATCCATATTCTCCCAACCATGTCCTTTAGTGGTACCTTCTATATGGATACGTTGCGTATGGTAATCGAAATCAGTTAACCCTTGAACACCCTGAACTTTAAATCCTAATGAATATGGGTGAGGAGTGTTTACATTATGAGTAACAATAATAGTTTCTCCATTAGATGTTTCTATCGTAGATGTAATAATATCTCCCTGCTTCCATTTTAATTTTGCATTAGGATGATCTTTACCACCATTATCAACAATATATTTATTTAACCCAATAGCTTTAGTAGCGTGCGACGTTAAAGACAAAAAACGGTTTCCTCTATTTACATCTGCCATAACAGCTATTGGTCCCAAACCATGAGTTGGATATACATCGGCATTTCTCAATAATGAATGTTGCGTTCTCCAAACAGATTCAGAAATTCCTTTATCCCCAAATTCTAAACCTTTACCATAAGCAGTTTTGCCATTATTTAGTTTAACATGTCTAAGATCATGTTGATACCCACCAGTGAAATGTAATAACTCGCCAAAAACATTTTGTTTTACCATATTTAAAACGGCTAATACATCTCTACGGTAATTCACATTTTCAAGAATCATTAAGTGCGACCCTGTTTCTTCATGCGTATTTACTAAATCCCAGCATTCTTCTAAAGTATTTGCTGCAGACACCTCAAGACCGGTATATTTACCAGCCTTCATGCTATCAACAGCCATTTTAGTATGCCACAGCCATGGTGTTGAAATAATTACAGCGTCAATATCTTTAAGTTCTAATAAATTTCTATAATCATAATCTGAGCTTCCAAAAACTTTAGGTTTTTTAGCCCCAAAATCTTCTACCATTTTTAATGCGATATCAATACGATTAGGATCTACATCACAGATCGCAACAACCTCAACGTCTTTTCTTAATAAAGCATTATTTAAGTGATTGGTTCCTCTTAACCCAACACCAATAAAGGCCATTTTAAGTTTTTGACCAGAAGCTCCAGTATTGGATGCAAAAGAGAAACTAGGTAAAAGTGAAAGACCTGCTCCAGCTAAACCAGCTCGCTTGATGAATTTTCGTCTTGAATTCATATTTTATTTGGGTGAATTTTATTTATGAGTTTATTTTAAAAGAGTAAATATGACGCATCTATTAAATTAATACGGCGAAATTTTAAGCAGTTAAGAGTAAAGCCTTATCATTATTGCGTGACTGTATAAAACATCTCCCTTTTTGATGAATTTGATCACTCTAAAGCTCTTGCTACTAAATTTAAACCATTGTTCTGAAATAATTTATTAATATCTTTACCATAGTGCCAAACCTCCTTTAAAGGAGGTCTAATAGTCTTTTTCTATCTAAATATTCCATATTTTAGACAGATCATTTAATTACTAAAAACACAGTTAATGTTTACATTAAAACGCCTTTTACTCTTAGGATTTACGACATGGTGTTCCTCATTTTTATATGGTCAAAATCAAACAAATTTTAATCATATCTCTCCAGTATTAAATAATAAGGTAATTTCTATTACCCAAACAGAACAAGATGCTTTTGGGTATATGTGGATGTTATTTGGAAACGGAATTTTAAAATATGATGGCTATGATTATAAATTAATAAAAAATAAAACCAT